>ENA-ORXU01003127-ORXU01003127.1-marine-metagenome-genome-assembly--contig:-NODE-3127-length-10600-cov-2.755963_pt1 | contig 10600 bp, 8 predicted proteins | sample MGYA00237869_ERZ511484 | MGnify/ENA metagenome assembly ERZ511484 | reverse complement strand
AGGTTGTCGCCTCCTCCTGGAAGCTCTCCGGCGTTCCCCCCGAGCTCGCAATCGGCGCAGCGCGCGCCGCTGTACGACAAGGCGAGATCGAGACTGCCCGACAGTGGGTGGGCCAAGCCATCGACCGTGGCGCTCCGGTGATCCAGCTCGCCGAGGACCCCGAACTCTCGAGTCTCGCCACCCCTCGCTGAACCCGAACCGCGGTTGCCTCAAGCCGCCGGGCCGGAACTCTCGCCGAGGATCAGTGCGACGAGGCCATCACGAGTTGGGCCGCCAACTCGTCGAATCCGTGCTGCTCGAGCGCTGCTCCCACGGCGTCGGCCACCCGTTGAGGCGCACGATCGAGTCCGAGCCCACTCGTCGGGTCCTTCCACCACTCGATCTGCTGGGACCATGCAGAGGTCTCGCCCAGGAGGGCCACCGCCCCGGCCAAGCCGACGAAGTCGGTGACACACTCGAGGATGCATGCCCGGTCGGCTGCCTCGATCGCGCCGAGGGCATCGAGCGAGCTGGCGACGAGATGTGAGGAGTGGTGTTCCACCTGGGTCGCAGCCGCGAGCGACACATCGGCCGCCGCCTCACCGACCGCTGGATCCGGCGACCAATCAGCGAGCTGCGCCACAGCGTCAGCGGTCGACTTGGCCCATGCGTCGGCCCCGAGTCGTCGAGCGAGTGAGTCGTCGTCCCCGAGGGCCCGGCCGCCGATCATGACCGGCACACCGGAACGGTGTAAGCCTGCGATACACCGGCGTGCGCCCGGCAGTGCCCGAGGCACGGTGCAGCTGATCAGCACCACGTCCATCTCGGCCTCGGCCGCCCACCGCTCCAGTTCCTTGGCCGGGATCCCGGACCCGAGGTGCACCGTTGGATGGCCGGCAGCGGCCAGAGCTGCATGGACAAAACGCCCGGTCAGCGAGTGGCGGTCGGATTCGGCGCAGATCACCCCGGCCGACGCCAGTTCGAAGTCGGGTTCTTGAGCTGCGGCCAGCATCCCTACGCAGACTTCGAGGGCGGAGGTGGAGAGGTGTTCGTCGGCAACGGTCAGGTCGCCGGTTCGCCATCGCTCGCCGAACTGGTGCTGCACCGGTTCGAGGATGTGCTCGAGGATCGCGCCCACGCTCATCCCCCGGTCGACGAGGCGTCGCAGCACCCGGTCGGCGGTGACCACATCGCCTTCGATGAGGGTGCTGAAGAGCCCCATCCGGATCCGCGCCAGCGGATCGTGGCTCATCGCGTCGTGGGTCGCTGGCATGGTCATCGAGCGAACCGTTCGATGACGGCCTCGGCTCCCGGTTCGAGTTCGAGCACCGCAGCGCCGGCAGCGGTCCGCGAGTTGCGGAGGGGGAGCTCCTCGGGCTCGGCCTCGAAGTCCCTGAGGCGCCAGGCCAGGGCGAGCGATTCGAGATAGCCGAGGGAATCGTCCACCCTCAGGCCCGACGCCGATGCCTGAGCGATCGAGTCGAGGGCAAGAGGATTCCTCACCGAACCGATCCCGTTGAGCACCGAACTGAGGAACTGCTGCTGACGCTGCACACGTCCGAGGTCGCTGCTCGGATCACGACGCCAGTCACCGTCGATGAACTCTTCGTAGTATCGGGCGCGCACGTAGGCGAGTGCCTGGGAGCCGCCGAGCTCGTTGGGACCAGGGTTCTCCACCACCAGGCCGCTGCGCGAGTCGCGGCTCGGGTACTCGAAGTCGATCTCGACTCCTCCGATCGCGTCCACCAGGCCGGAGAACGAGACGAAGTCGACCTCGACGTAGTGATGGACCGGAATCCCCATGTTGCGGACGGTCTCGACGAGGGTGGTCGGGCCCTGGGAATAGGCGGAGTTGACCCGGTTTCGCTCGCCGGAGCCGGCGATCGTGACCAGGGTGTCACGCGGGATCGACAGCATCCGGAAGCCCTCGTCGTCGGACCGCATGATCAGGATGGTGTCGGCTCGTTGGCCGCTGACGGGTTCGCCGAGCAGGGCGTCCACGTTCGGGTCGTCACTCTCGACGCCGGTTCGCGAGTCGGAGCCGACGATCAGGTAGTTGGTGCCTTCTCCCCCGCTCGACAGCACCTGGGCAACCTCGACCCGCTCGACGTCTCTGAACCGGACCCATCCGAGCAGGAGCAGTGCGCCGGCGGCGAAGCCGAGGAAAAGGACCAAGCCTGCCAGCCCGCGTGCGATCCGACGACCCGGACTCCTGGGGGGTCGGGTCCGGCCGGGCTGGACCAGATCGGGCTCGCGTGGAAGAGATGGCTCGACCGGCCTTGGCGGGTCGAGCCGGAGGGGTGTCTCGAGGGGTCTCGGCGGGCTCGAGGCCGCATCGCCGATCACGTGCACCGCCGTCTGCTCCCCCGGCGGCTCGACGGGTTGGATGCGCTGAATCGACGTGACCGGGAGCGTCCCGGTTCGATCCGACGTCACACCTTCACCCGGCCGAGCCATCGGGTCCGGCTCGACCGGCGGGGGTGCTTGCCCGTCTCCATCCAGCGTTGAGCCGTCCATCGCCGGACCACTCGACGCCAGACCTCGCGTCGCGGGCGAATCCGACGGCGCCCCCAGCGGAGGAGCCGGGACGAACGTGGCCGGATCATCGGGGTCGGGGGCGAGCGGCCCGGAGCTGTCCGGCGGCCTGACCAGGGGAATCGACCCGACGGCATCTCGCCCGCTCGCCTCTTGGCGGCCTCCCGAGGTGGGGACGCCACGGTCGTCAGACGGTCGCAGGTCGCCCAGCTCGGGCAGTCGAGACAGATCGATCCCGCTACGGGCCGCAGGACCGACCCCAGAAGCCGAGGACGACCCAGACCCGCTGACTCCGCCCGCTGGGCCCCCGCCCGAAGCAACACCGCCCGAAGCAACACCGCCCGAAGCAACACCGCCCGAAGCAACACCGCCCGAAGCAAGGGTGCCCGAGGACCCACCGCCGTCGGGACCACCGCCGTCAGGACCGCGGCCGAAAGGACCGCCACCGTCAGGACCACCGCCCCCAGCCACCTCGGGTGTGGACCCAGCGTCACTGCTCTCTACGCCGTCTGTGGGTCGTTCGCCACCGCCCCCGTCGGGATCGCCGACGAAGTCGAGCCTGCTCAGGCGTTCCCACAGCTCCTTGTCGTCGCCCAAGCCCATGCCTCACAGTGTGGCCCATCCACCAGCCGAGGGGCTGAGCAAGGCTTGCCCACCATCGCTGATCTCAGTCGGAGGTGTCGGTGGATCCGATCACCCGGGCAGGGATCCCGCCCACGATCGAGCATGGGGGTACGTCCTTGGTGACCACTGCGTTGGCGGCGACGATCGAGTGATGTCCGACGGTGACGCCCTTGAGCACCACGCTGTTCTGGCCCAGCCAGGTGTCGTGTCCGATCACCACAGGGGCGCTGTTGAAGTCCTTGCACAAGGTGGTGTGCTCACCGTGAGGGTCGACGATGTGGTCGGAGTCGGCGATGAAGACCCGGGAGCCGGCGAGCACGTGATCCTCGATCACCACCGACACGGCCGCATTGACCTGAAAGTCGTCGAGGAAGCGGCACCAGTTCCCGATCTGGATCTTGACCCCACCGGGAGCGGGAAGATCGGGCCGAAGGTCGTTGAGCGACCACCCCGAGGTCAGCAATGTGTGGTGTCCGATGCTCATCGCCGAGGGGTTGGTGACCCGTCGCGCCTTCTCCAGCACCGTGCGCTCGCCCATCGATGCCAGTCTGGGCTTCCACAAGGCGGCCGTCTTGACCACCGAGGCGCCGTAGGCGAGACGTTCGGGATCGAAGAGGTCTCGGGGATCCGGGCGGCTCATCGACACTCCTCCAAGGGTCCCGTTCGGGAACCGAGCAGTCCATCGTAGAGTGGCGACCCACGGTGACGACCCAGCGCTCCGGAGCGGCCTGCCCGGCTACGGCCCCCTCGGTGGAAGCGGCGGCGAACACGGCTATGTTGGGCCGTTCGGCCCACTGGGCCCACCTCCCCTCGCCAGGCGACGGGCGAGGTCCCCCGACTCCCAGAGGTCGTCATGTCTCGCCCCTCATCCAGCTCCGGAGCGCACAGGGCACTCGCTGCGCTGTTGGCCGGAATGCTCGTGCTCGGTGCCTGCGGAAGCAGTGACGGCGGCAGCGACGGCGTCGAGGGAAGCGACGCCGACAGCGGCACCTCGTCGACGAACGAGACCGACGCAGAAGCCGGCACCAGTGTCGACCCCGGGCAAGGCGATCCCACCGCAGGCGCGACCACCGGCGAACAAGACAAGCCAGGAGTCGAGATCCCGGGTGGCGACCCCCCGACCGAGCTCGTGGTCGAGGACCTCGTCGAGGGTGACGGTGACGTGGCCGAGCCGGGCACCGAGTTGAGCATGAACTATGTGGGCGTCCTGTTCGAGGACGGCACCGAGTTCGACACTTCCTACGGTCGCGGACCGTTCAACTTCACCCTCGGTGCCCAGATGGTCATCCAGGGTTGGGACGACGGCATCGAAGGGATGAAGGTGGGCGGCCGCCGCAAACTCATCATCCCGCCGGATCTGGCCTATGGCCCGACCGGCACCCCGACGGGTTCGATCGGACCCGACCAGACCCTCGTGTTCGTCGTCGACCTCCTGTCGGTGACCCCCGGCCCAGAACCGATCGACCCCCCAGAACTCGAGATCCCCGACGAGCCTGTGACCGAGCTCGTGATCGACGATCTCACCGAGGGCGACGGATCTGTGGCCGAGGCCGGCGACCAGCTCTCGGTGCACTACCACGGCATTGCACAGTCGACCGGCGAGGTCTTCGACAGCTCCTACCTGAGCGGGGAGCCGGTCGTGTTCCCGATCGGCGTCGGCAGCCTCATCCCCGGCTGGGACGAGGGGATCCCGGGCATGAAGGTCGGCGGCGTCCGGCGACTCGTCATCCCGCCAGATCTGGCGTACGGAGCCGCCGGTCAAGGCCCGATCGGACCCGACGAGACCCTGGTGTTCGCCGTGGAGCTCCTCGACATCGTCGAGTGATCAAGGGGCGATCAGGGGCTCCCCGTTTCGGCGCCCGCCGATCTCGGCGTGGGCAAGCGTGGCGGCCCCGGAGAGCCTCGCTGGCCCTGCACGGTCTGTGGGCCGGCTTGGCCCTGAGCGCAGGTCGGATCGACCGGGCCCTCCAGGGTCGCGGTGCGCCGGCGGGTTCGGTGATCGCCGTGGTGACGCCCGCTTGGTATGGCTTGCTGGCCTTGCTCGAACGACGCCACCCCCACGATCCGGAGTGGAACCCGCCGAGCAGCGAAGTGGCCACCGACGGGGCCTTCTTCCCCCTGATCTCGATCGCTGCGCTCGGCGGACAAGCACTCGGGGCAGGACTCGTCCACCAGAGCGGGTCGCCGGGGCGGGGCCGTGCCGCTCGGCTCGGCGTGGGGCCCGGCGTCGCCGCGAGCGTGGTGGCCTTCGACCTCGTGCACTACACCCTTCACCGCTTGGGCCACGAGTGGGGCCCCGGCTGGACATTCCACTCGGTGCACCACAGCCCCACACGACTCCACATCTTCAACGCCACCCGGTTCCACCCGGCCGAGACCGCCCTCGAGGGCCTCCTCGAGGGAATCGCCCTCGGACTCGCAGGGTTCAGCCCCGCCCAGCACATCTCCCACAGCGTGGCGCGGGCAACCTACGGTCAGCTCCAGCACTGCAACATCGACCTCGACAGCGGACCCCTCGACTTCGTGTTCGCCACTCCCGACCTCCACCGCTGGCACCACTCCGAGATCTACGCAGAGGGAGATACCAACTACGGGGCCATCACCTCGGTCTGGGATCAGCTCTTCGGCACCCTTTTCCGACCCCAGCGCGAGCTCGATTCCCCCCTGGGCGTCGGCAGGATGCCCGACTTCCCGCAGCGTTTCGGTGACCTTCTTCGGGTTCCGCTCGAGTGGCCAGCGATCCGCTCGGCCAACGCCGACACCTGGTTCGCTCCGGAGGACCCCAACCCCGACCTCCACGCTCGCCTCTGAACCGACTGTCAGTGGACAGCAATCGACCCGAGCGCAACCGAGAGCGCAGCCCTCAGCGGCTGCCCCCTGACACTGCGTCAGTGCCGGAAGTCACATGTGCGGCCCTGCGGCCACTACGGTCTGGCCCGGCGCGGGGACCAGCCCAGCGCTGCATCTCCGGGGGACACCATGGCGCTTCGTCGACGATCAGCCTGCCTGCTGAGCATCGTGATCTTGGGAGCCATGCTCTCCGGGTGCTCTGGCGGTGACCTCGATGTCAGCGGAGCGCCCGTCGGTCAAGCCGAAGGTGAGCCTGCCGACGCCGACGGGCCTCGCCGAGCGACCGCCGAGTCCTGGGTCGACGACGAGGTGCCGTGGAGCGTCACCCCCGGCGTCGACCAACTGACCGTCAGGACCGAACCCAACACAGGAATCCGCCTCGTCCATCCCGATGGGGAGAACGAGGACCGCCTCGCCGACGACGAGGGTGCGATCGTCTTCCGCTACCTGGGCTCGACCGGTCCGTTCACCCTCAAGGACTTCGACGGCAACCGGGTCAGGGTCCGCACCCTGACCCTCGACGACAAGCCCGAGCCGGCCAGCTACGCGAACCAGGAGCTCGAGCAGGGCTTCAACTACCTCACGATGCGCGACGGCACCACCCTCTCGGCATTCGTCAGCCTGCCGGGGCCGGCCGAGGACGGCCCCTACCCCACCGTGGTGGAGTACTCGGGCTACACCCCGTCGGACCCCTACACCGACCTGAGCTCCCTCGTCGGCGACCTCGACCTCGCTCCTCTGTGCCGCTCGATCACACCCGCACTGTGCGCCCCACCCAACCAGCCCGGCTCCCAGCTCGCAGCGTTCAACAAGTACGCAGTCGTCGGCATCAACGTCAGGGGCACGGGCTGCTCCGGCGGGGCCTACGACTTCTTCGACGACGCACAGCTGGCTGACGCCTACGACTCGATCGAGATCGTCGCCGCCCAGGACTGGGTCAAGAACTCCAAGGTCGGCACCGTCGGCCTGTCGTATCCAGGGATCTCCCAGCTCTTCATCGCCGCGACCCAGCCACCGAGCCTGGCGGCCATCACGCCGATGTCGGTCATCTCCGATGCGGCCGGCACGGTGCGACCCAACGGGATCGTCAACGAGGGCTTCGGTGTGGAGTGGGTCGCTGCGGTCGGCGCCAACGCCGAGCCCTTCGGCCAGAGCTGGACCCGCCGGCGAGTCGACGAGGACGGCGACACCCGCTGCGCGGCGAACCAGGAGGTCAGGGGCCAGAACGTCGATCTGATCTCACGGATCCGAGACACCGAGTTCGTCGACGAGACGGTGCGGGCCCTCGATCTGCGAGAGCTCGTCGACCGCATCGAGGTGCCGGTCTTCTTCACCTCCCAGTGGCAGGACGAACAGACCGGCGGTCACTTCCACCAGCTCCTCGACGACTTCACCAACGTGGAGAACGCACACTTCCGACTGACCAACGGAGCCCACGCCGACGGGTTCGCTCCGTTCAACCTGATCGAATGGAAGAGCTTCCTCGATCTCTACGTCGACGAAGAGGTCCCCTCGATCGACCCCTTCATCCGCAACGCAGCACCCCTGTTCCTCGAAGGCGTCTTCGGCGCTGCACCCACCTTCCCCCCCGACCGCTTCGATGACCTCGACAGTCACCAAGAGGCGCTCGATCGGTGGGAGTCGGAATCCCGATACCAGATCCTCTTCGAGAACGGCGCTGGTGACCCCGAGGTGCCGGGCTCTCCCGTCCCTCGCTTCGAGGCCGGCTTCGACACCTGGCCCGTGGTGACCGAGGCAACCCGTTGGTGGCTGGGCCCAGATGGGACCTTGACCGACTCCGCCCCGGGCGCCGACGGTGGAGCGAGCTCGTTCGAGAACGACCCCGAAGGCGGCGAGATCCGGACCACCGACGGCAACTCCAGCGCCATCTTCCAAGCCCTTCCCGACTACACCTGGGAGGCCGAGCGCGAGGGTCAAGCCGTGGTGTTCGAGTCGCAGCCACTCGAAGATGACCTCGTGATGATCGGGTCGGCTTCGGTCGACCTCCAGCTCCAGGTCGATGGCGCGAGCGACACCGATCTCGAAGTCATGCTGAGCGAAGTCCGTCCGGATGACTCCGAGATGCTCGTCCAGACCGGGCTCACCCGAGCCAGCTATCGCAAGCCGACCGACGCCTCGACCGCACTCCTGCCGGTCAAGAGCGGAGAGGAAGCCGACTGGGCACTGCTCGACGAGGGTTGGAACGAGGTCAGGATCGAGACCCACGGCTTCGCCCACGTGTTCCGGGCCGGGTCGCGGGTCAGGCTCATCGTCGACACTCCTGGACGCGACGAACCCCTGTGGTCGTACGAAGTCCTCGTCGGTGACCACGTCAACATCATCGGACATTCCTCCGAAGCAGCATCCTCGATCGCTCTGCCGGTGTACACAGGCGACGACATCGACATCGCTCCCGGGCTTGCCCCGTGCCCCTCTCTCCGAGGCCAGCCGTGCCGCCCCTACGAGGCGTTCACCAACACCACGACCGACGCACCCACCACCACGACGCCGTCTCCCACCACGACACCCGACGAACCCGGCACGGAGAGCCCGGTCCCGGAGACCAGCCCGCCGGCCACGAGCGCTCCTGGCCCAGATTCGACTCTCATCCTGGCGCCGACGAGCGAGGGCACGCCGTCGACCGAAGTGGGGGCGTCGACGACCAGGGTTCTCCCGACCCAGCCACCTCGCACCACCGGTGTGGCGGGACCGGCTCCCGGCCCCGTTCCTCCACCCAGCGCTAGATTCACCCCATGAGCAGCGCCACCTCGCCCCGTCTCGCCTTCGTCCAGTCCACCTGGCACAGCGACATCGTGAACCAGGCGTGGGAGGGCTTCCGCTCCGCGGTGGACGGCAGGGCAGACGTGGAACGCTTCGAAGTTCCCGGCGCCTTCGAGCTGCCACTCCATGTCCGGACACTGGCCGAGACCGGTCGCTTCGATGCAGTGGTCGCAGCTGGATTCGTCGTCGACGGCGGCATCTACCGACACGAGTTCGTCGCCGACGCCGTCATCAATGGCCTGATGAGGGTCCAGCTCGACATGGGAGTGCCGGTGTTTTCCAGCGTGCTCACGCCTCAGGCATTCCACGAGACCAGCACACATCACGAGTTCTTCGGCAGCCACATGGTCGCCAAGGGCGAAGAGGTCGCCCAGACCTGTCTGCTGACGCTCGAGGCCAGGGCCGCCATCGCAGCCTGAGCGGACTCAGTCGTCGTCCTCGTCAGACTCCACCTCGGCCCGGCGGACGCCCACGATCGAGGTCATCCCGAAGCCCTTCAGATCGAAGGTTCGACGCACGCGCTTGATCACGATGTCGTCGCTGTCGGCGAGTTCATCACGGGCCGAGCGCAGGATCGCCACCATCCCGGGGCGAGCGACCGCTGTGAGACGACTGGCCAGATTCACCGTGTTGCCGAACACGTCGCCGCCCACGTCCAAGGTGGGTCCGTGCGCCACGCCACAGTGCAGCGGTGGCATGCCGTCGAGCTGGTCGAGAGCCTCGATCAGGTCGAGGCAGATGTCGACCCCTTGGGCCAGGGTCGAGGCGACGAACATGACCTCATCGCCGATGAGTTTCACCACCCGGCCCTCGCCGTGGGAGACCACGTCGAACGCAACCGCCTCGAAGGTGTCGATCGCCTCGGCCAGCTCCGAGCTGCTCGCCTTCTTGGTGAAGCGACTGAAGCCAGTGAGGTCGGCGAATGCCACCGCCTGGCCGTCCAGGTCGATGTCCAACGTCATCCGCCGGCCGAGCGCTGCGAGCAGGTGCCGGCGCCACACGTACATCATCGAGCGCTCGTACATGTCGAGGATGGCCAGGTCATCGGTGCCCATCACCAAGGGCTCGTCGGCGTCGAATGATGCCTCATCGGCATGCTTGGCCCGTTCGTTGCGCATCAGGTCTTCAACCAGGGCGATCTGGGCGTCGGCGATCCGAGCGAACGATGCTCCCATCAGGCGAGCCAGACGCAGCACGTCGGTGTCATCGATCAGACCAGCGCCGAGTACCTGATCGAGCTCGCTGACCATCGCCACGTCTTGGGATGCAAAGGCCAACTCGCCGTCGGGCACCATCGCGAAGCCCATCGCCCGCCACCAACGACTGCTGGTGTCGGGGTCGACCCCGCCGAAGCTCGCCACGTCCGACCGGTCGAACCTCGGCGGCTCGAGCCGCACCAACTCGTGCATCGTCGCAGCGTCGAGGGCTGCGAGTCGTCCTCCGACCACGATCTCCTCGTCACCGTCACCGTCACCGTCGTCGTCGGCCCGTCGCTCCATCCGCCACCGATCATCCGGTCGAGTGTCCAGCTCGCTCGACTCCGGATCGCCGCCGCCGTGAGATGCCGGTTCCGGCTCGGCCTCGGTGGGGTCGGACGCCTCCCGCTCGGAATCGCCGTCGATCACAGCCCTGAGTCCTCCGGCACGGCCGGACCTCCATCGGACCATCGCCGAAGGGACTCGAAGGGGTAGATCCCGGTGCCATGCCCGTCGCTCCACCCGATGTTGAGCCCCCATGCGCCATGGAGCTCGGCACTCAAGATCGGAAGAGCACACGTCTGAACTCCAGTCACACTTGAATCTCGTATGCCGTCTTCTGCTTGAAAAAAAAA
>ENA-ORXU01003126-ORXU01003126.1-marine-metagenome-genome-assembly--contig:-NODE-3126-length-10600-cov-2.903355_pt1 | contig 10600 bp, 11 predicted proteins | sample MGYA00237869_ERZ511484 | MGnify/ENA metagenome assembly ERZ511484 | reverse complement strand
CTTGCGCCAGTCGAACTTGTCGACAGCGTGCTCGAGGCCCAAGTTGCCCTCTTGGATCAGGTCGAGCAGTTCCATGCCGGGAGGAAGGGGGTAGCGGCGGGCCACGCTGACCACGAGCCGCAGGTTGGCGCGAATGAAGCGATCCTTGGCGGCCGCAGCCGCACTGGCCGCCTTGCGGAGTTCTCGCGACCGTTCACCGGCTGCCATCCGCTCCCTGGCTTCGACCCCGGCCTCGATCAGCTGGGCGAGCTCACGCTCTTCAGCTGCAGTCAGCAGAGGAACCAGACCGATTTCGTTGAGGTATTGACCGACTGAATCGCTCATTGAAGTTCCTAGCGTCTCGCTCGTGAGGCTCGTGAGTTGCCCGTGAGGGGCGGAATTCCTGCGAAGCCTCGGTAGTGTGGACAACGACTGCAGGCGGCTCGAGATTCCCCAGACGTCGGTGACGAGAGTCACCCTGGCGAATCCGAGGCATGCCTGCCCCTATCTCTTCGGTCGCGTCGGCCCGTTCTTGAGTCGCTTCGCCTCTTTTTCTCGGCTGTGTCGCGCAGGCCTCTGGGCCGGGCATCATGGGTGGGATGGATCAGCTCGGTCTTGTCGGAGGGACCTTCGACCCGCCCCACGTGGGCCACATGCTGGTGGGCAGCCATGCCCGCCGGGCCCTGGGCCTTTCGCGCGTGCTCTACGTCGTGGCACCTGCCCCATGGCAGAAGGCAGACCGGATCATCAGCGCCCCTGAAGAGCGACTCGCCCTGGTGGAGCTCGCGTGCGCAGCCCACGACGGCCTCGAGGCCTCCGACATCGAGATCCGTCGGCCCGGCAATACCTACACCATCGACACCGTCGAAGCCCTCGAACAGAGCGGTGTGGAGCGACCCTGGTTGATCCTCGGGTCCGATGCCGCTGCCGGGCTCGACACCTGGCACCGCCACGAGGAGCTCAGGTCCAAGGTGCGGCTCGCTGTCGTCGATCGTCCAGGTGGCGGCGACCTACCGGCCGAGTGGGACTTCACCCGCATCGAAGTGCCCGCACTCGATGTCTCGAGCTCGGACCTACGCGAACGCCGCCGCTCGGGCCGTTGCGTCGAGGTGCTGATTCCCGGCCCGGTGATCGACGAGATGGATCGACGGGGCCTGCACCCCGAACTCGTCGACCCGGCCGAGCCCGACGCCACTCCAGGAGTCTTCGTCGATGCCGGGGGCTCCGATGGAAGGTGAACCCGAGACGGGCGAGCAGGCTCCACCGGGCGACGACCAATCGAGGCCGCTTGGCGCCGCAGCGCACCCGAGCCCCGAGCCGACCGAAGGCCAGCCCTCATCCACGACCGCTCCCGCGCCGGACGATGAGGGTCGATCACCTATGCAGTTCGACGGCGACGCCGCCGACGGACCGACCACCGCCGGTGACACGAACGGCAGCGCAGGCAGCACTGGTGGAGACAGCACTGGTGGAGACAGCACTGGTGGAGACAGCACTGAAGACGATTGGGCGTGGGCCGCTCCAGCGCTCCAGCGGTGGTCGGAGTCCGAGAACTTCTTCGCCGGAGCCACTTCCGCCCCGCCGGCGCTGACCCGCTCCCCGAGGACCGAGCCCCCAGCCGGGGTCCAGTCCGGCGTATCAGGGCAGGCGAGAACCCAAGCGGCCCCGGTGAAAGGCGACCCGACACCGACACAAACACCAGCACCATCCTCCCCGGCCCGTTCGTCGGACCCGACCGACTCGCCGACGGTGGTGTCGCCCGGTGCGGGAGGGGCCAGCGCGATGGGTGCTGGCCGGGAGGTCGCCGGTCGTCTGTCGCCGCAGCGGGGACAGATCGTGCCGAGCGCCGCCGGTGACGACGGCCGAGTGCCCGGTGGCGGCCGGCAAGCCGATGCCGAGCATTCGTCGAGCGGCACCAGGTCGAGCGACAAGAGGGGTGAGCCGGCCGACTCGGTGTTCTGGAGCAAAGTGTTTCCCGCCCTCAGCGTGATGGTGGCGATCCTGATCCCCGTCATTGCCTGGCAAGGGGTGCTGGCGCTCGATGGAGCAGCCCAGGGCACCCGTCGGTCCGGTGGCACCCTGCAAGAATCGCGGGTTGCGACCACGCCGACGGCCCTGCTGGTGGCCACCGATCAACGGGGACAAGCGGTGTCGTTCACCATGCTCGCCCGTTCGGGGCGTGAAGGCGGGGGAGCGGTGCTGACGATGCCGGCGGAGGTCGTTGTCAACCTGCCCACGGTGGCCCTTCCCTGGATGGAGGACACCGACGGGACAGAGACCGCGGCCATCCGCTTGGGGGAGGCGTTCGACGGCGGAGGTCAAGAGGGCGCTCGCCTTGCCTCCGAAGAGTTGTTGGGTATCAGCCTCGATCGGGTCATCCTCATGTCGTCCGAGGACTTCGAGGACGGCTTGGCCGAGGTCGCTCCGCTCGTCCTCGAGAACCCCGTCACCACCCGCCTCGAATCGGGTCGGCTCGAGGTGGGCGAGGTGCAGCTCTCCGCAGCCGAGGCGGTCGCATACGCCTTCCATCTCGGACCGGAGGAGACCGAGGAGAACCGCCTCCTTCGCCACCAGTTGGTGTGGCGTGCCTGGCTCGAGGGAATCTCGGCGGCAGGTGAGGCCCAAGCGGTCGCCACCGACGAGCCGGTCTTGGGCGAAGAGGTCGCTCACCTCGCTGCGGGTCCGACCGAGTTCCCGCTCTTTCCCTTCGAACGAGTGGTGTTCCCGATGGCAGACGGCAGCGAGGCCGTGTTGGACGTGCCCCGAACCGATGCGCTCCAGGCCGAGGTCTTGAGGGTCGTGCCCTTCCCCGCCGTGCTCGGCGGTGAGTTGCCGAGCGTGCGGGTGCTGTCGGGCACCGGCGAGATCGATGACGCCGAAGCAGCCGCTGCCCTGCTCGCCAACACCGGCACCACCCTGCGACTGATCGGCCTGACGCCAGCGGGTGAAGACGGCGTTGCGAGCCGGGTCTCCGAGACCGAGATCGTGTACCAGACGGAGGATGACCATGACGTGGCCGTCATCGTGCGCGAAGCTCTGGGTGCCGGCACGGTCGTTCTCGAACGGGGAGGCGTGTCGGCGGTGAATGTGACCGTCGTGGTCGGCTCGGACATGGCCGACGCTCTGGAGTGATCGCCCTGCCAACTCTCGCCCATCTGGAGGTCGACCCACTCGTCGCGGCGCGAACCGCTGCTCGGGCCTTGGACGACAAGCAAGGCCTCGACATCGTGGTGCTCGGCGTCGGCGAAGCCCTCGCCGTCGTGGAGTATTTCGTGATCGCGAGCGGCGGATCGAGCCCGCAGGTCAAGGCGTTGGTGGACGAGGCCGAGCGGCAGGTTGCCGATGAACACGGCGTCCGGCCCATCTGGGTCGAGGGCTCCGAAGACCGCACCTGGGTCTTGATGGACTACGGCTCGTTCGCGGTGCACGTGTTCGACGTCGAGGCCCGAGGCTTCTACGCACTCGAACGCCTCTGGTCCGACGCCGAGCGTCACCCCTGGCAGGCCACTGACTGATCCGCTCGGGCCGATGCTGGCCCGACCGTCGACCGTCGACCGTCGACCATCACCACCCGCCTCTGGCGCACATGCGCCTCAGAACATCACGAGCCCCGAGAGTGCCTCGGTGTTGTCGATGATCTCGAATGGGTCGAGGCTGACGAACAAAGACGTCCCGTTGAGCAGGGCGTGGGTGAGGATCGAGGCCCCGATGCGCCCGTTGGTGAAGAAGCGAAGCGCCCCGAGCACGATGCCCCACCAGCCGATCACCCCAGCCAGAACAGCGATGCCCGAACCCGATACGGAGCCGGCGAGGTGGGGGATGGTGAAGAGGGCCGCACTGGCCAGCACCGCCCACACCGGGCCCATTCGACGCCTGAAGGCGGGGATCGCCAAGCCTCGGAAGAAGGTCTCCTCGGCGACCGGGGTGAGGACTGCGATCACGAAGAAGAGCAGGAGGATCTCGGGTGTGGAGAAGCCGACGTCGGGGTCGAAGGGGATGTTGGACTCGGCCTCGGCGCCGGGGACGGCGTTGGTCAGCAGGACCGAGATGAGACCTGCGCCGACGAAGCAGGCCATGGTGGCCCCGATCGCGTAGAGCACGTCCATCCCGGCGAAGCCCAGCCCCAGTGCACCCAGGGCGGCCCGCCTGGTTCCTCGGGTCGATGTGTCACCCCTGGGTGTCTTGCGGAGGTGCGCCGGTCCGTCGGTCGCTCCGGTCGAGACCTGGGCGATCGCATCAGATTCTCCGGGCGAGCCGACACCGTCCCGAGCGTCGACACCGTCGCTCGCGCGGACACCGTCGCGAGCGCCGACTCGGCGGGCCACGTGGAGGGGCCAGCCGATGAACACCAGTGCGTTGGGAACAACCGAGACCGCGATCACGGTGGGGGAGGGATCGCTCGCCCCGTCTTGGCCGACCACGGCGATCAGGGCGACCGAGGTCACGATGATCGCAGCGATCCACAGGGCCATGCCGATCCACACGTCGGAGAGCTTCCATCCGGCGGCCGGCCACCCGTCGGGGCCCTCCGGCGGCACCTCCTGTGCCCAACCTTCCGGGCTCCTCGACCATCCCGGCCCCGGCGAGGTCTCCGGTGGGTACCAGAGCCCGTCCGACGCCTGCCACCACCCCGAATCGCCAGCAGCATCGACAGGTGGGAGGGGCGGGCCCTGGCGTGAAGGGTTGGATCCGGGCGACGACATCGGACACAGCCTAGAGACGGTGTGGCAGAATCATGCGACGGTGAGTGGTCCGGATGGCCGCGGCTCGGGGGTTCGCCCACCGGGTCGAGGAAGGTCGGGGCTCCACAGGGAAGAATGCTGACGAGAGTCAGGCGGGGGTGACCTCGCGGAGAGGGCAACAGAGAGCAGACCGCCGATGGCCACCTCGTGTGGCACAGGTGAGGGTGAAACGGTGCGGTAAGAGCGCACCAGCGATTCGGGTGACCGGATCGGCTCGGTAACCCCCATTCGGAGCAAGGCCAAGATGTGGACATGGGTTCCCGCTCGCGATCTCTGATCGCACCCACAGGTGGGCCGCTCAGATGGATGGCCATCCAACCCCGATCCACGGGTCGGGGCGGACAGAACCCCGCCTACAGGGCCACTCACCGTCGGCCCGGGCCGGGGCCTCGTTGCGACCGCTCGTCCTGGGCCGTGCGGCCCTTTGAGGTCAAGTGGCGCCCCGAATGCATCGACCATCTGGTCATGCGGTCCGAAGAGCTGAACCCGGGTGTCAACACTGAGCAGATGCTCGACGTCGAGCACCCGCGACCTGAATTCCTCCCACCGCCGCCCAGGCATGCGGCGCCGGTGGAGCCAGGCTCGCCGGAGACCACAGCGACCTCCGACGACGAAGACTCGCTGGATCGGAGCATCGCCGACCGGATCAAGACCGCGGCGGTGCTGTCGGATCCCGTCGTCCAAGTCGCCTTCGACAGCGAGAACGGCTGGTCGGCCCGCTCGGTCAAGAACTGAGCGGACCGCCAGCACAAGAGCGAGCGGTCGGGACGTCTCGGCGGGGGTCCCGACCGCCGCAATTCCGATGGCCAGTTGTTCGCAGCGAGTGCGAACAACTGGCTATGGTCGCTTCGGTGAGAACAGCCGATGCCTTCGCCGAAGAGCTCAGGTCGCACGGTCGTCGTATGACGCCACAGCGCCGAGCCGTCGTCGATGCGATCGTCGAACTGCCGGGCCATCCCACGGTCGGAGACATCCACCGTGAAGCCGGTGCAAGGCTGCCACACCTGTCCCAGCGGTCGGTGTACCAAGTGGTGTCCGATCTGGTGGAGTTCGGTGAGGTGGAAGTCTTGGATCTCGGCTTCGGAGCGAGCCGGATCGAACGCACTCTGGAACACCACCATCACGTGGTGTGCAACGAGTGCGGTCGAATCGACGACGTGCCGGCCGATTTCACGCACGTGACCCTGCCCTCCGGGGCAGACCACGGATTCGTGGTCGATCGCACCGACGTGGTGTTCAGAGGCTCCTGTCTCGAATGCGCCCCGCCCGACGCGGACGGCCATCAACCCCCCGACACCAATGAGGAGACACACACAGATGCCAGCACTTGACGGTACTCAGACCCACGAGAACTTGAAGGAAGCGTTCGCGGGCGAGAGCCAGGCCAACCGCCGCTACCTCTGGTTCGCCCAGAAGGCCGACGTCGAGGGCTATCCCGATTCCGCTGCCCTTTTCCGCTCGGTCGCCGAGGGGGAGACCGGCCACGCACACGGTCACCTCGCATTCCTCGCCGAGGTCGGCGACCCGGCGTCGGGTGAGCCGATCGGTGACACCGAGGAGAACTTCAAGGCTGCGATCGCCGGCGAGACCTACGAGTACACCGAGATGTACCCCGGGTTCGCAAAGACCGCACGCGACGAGGGTTTCGACGAGATCGCCGAATGGCTCGAGACCCTGGCTCGCGCCGAGAAGAGCCACGCAGGTCGCTTCAACCAAGGCCTCGAAGCACTCAGCTGAACCCCGGGTTCTGGATCGTTGTGCTTCGCCCGTGCCGCTCCGGCGCGGGCGAGGCGCAGCGTCCGCACCGAACCTCGACTCCAACCCGCCTGAAGAAAGCCGATCGCCCAGCTCGATGACGACGACGTACGACCCCTTCCACCCCGCCTATCTCGACGACTCCGACATGCGGACCGAGATGAACCGGGTCTTCGATCTGTGTCACGGCTGCCGCCTGTGCTTCAAGTACTGCGACGCCTTTCCGATCCTGTTCGCGGCCGTCGACCAGCACGATGACCAAGACACCGAACGCATGACACGCGCCGAGCAGGACTCGGTCGTCGACGCCTGTTGGAACTGCAAGCTCTGCTACGTGCACTGCCCCTACACCCCCGACATGCACGAGTGGGAACTGGACTTCCCCCGACTCATGCTCCGAGCCGAGCAGGTCCGCAAGGCCGAGGAGCGCCAGTCGCTCAGGACCAAGATCACCGACCACGCACTCGGCGGGGCCGACATCATCGGCACGCTCAACTCAGGTGCCACGGCCCCCGTGGTCAACGCCGCCCTCGCCAAACCGGGGTCCAAGATCCGCCTCGCGGTCGAGCGAACCGTCGGGATCGCCCAGCAGAGAGTGCTCGCTCCCTACAACAGGACGCGCTTCACCACCTGGTTCGAGAACCGGCGCCCCCGACTCGGTCGCAGCCGCCAAGCCGAGGTGGCGCTGTTCCCCACCTGCATCGTCGAGTACAGCGCGGCGAGCATCGGCCAAGACCTGGTCAAGGTCTACGAGCGCAACGGTGTGGCGTGTGAGCTGCCGGAGGGCCAGGTCTGCTGCGGAGCGCCCTACCTGCACCAAGGGAACCTGGCCAGCTTCCGAAAGCTCGCCAAGAAGAACATCGCCACCCTGGCGGCCTCGATCCGGACCGCCGACGCCAGAGGCGACGAACTCACCGTGGTCGTGCCACAACCCACCTGCTCCTACGTGCTCAAGAACGACTACCCCGACTACGTGGGTGGGGCCGATGCCGAGCTCGTGGCAGAGCGGACCATGGACTCATCGGAGTTCCTCTGGAACCGCATCCACAAGGGTGACGACACCGAACTCGATCAAGACTTCGACGGCACGGTCCCGGAATCGGTCACCTACCACGCCCCCTGTCATCTCCAGGCCCAGAACATCGGGCTCAAGAGCAGGGACCTCATCAAGCGCACCGGGGCCAAGGTCAAGGTCGTCACCGAATGTTCGGCGATCGACGGCACCTGGGGCCTGCGCGAAGAGAACTACGAAACCGCCCGCAAGTACGGCGCCAAGCTGGGCGCAGCGATCGAACGACACGATGCAGAGATCGTGGCGGGTGACTGCGCCCTTGCCAACGGGGGCATCACCGAAGAGACAGGCTCGGCGCCCGTGCACCCCATGCAACTGCTGGCGAGGGCCTACGGCATCGACGAGGAGACACCATGAGCAAGCTGACACTCGACGACATCGCCGACGTGCGGGCCTATGAGTCCGAACGAGGCGCCTTCATGGCCGAGATCATCGCGCTCAAGAAGCGGCGGAGGATCTCGCTCGGCCCGATCGTGACCCTGATGTTCGAGAACCGCGACACGATCCGCTTCCAGGTGCAAGAGATGGCCCGGGTCGAGAAGCTGGCGACCGACGCGGCGATCGAGAACGAGCTCGAGGTGTACAACCCCTTGATTCCGGGCCCGGGTCGCTTGTCGGCCACGCTGTTCCTCGAGCTGACCAGCGACGCCCAGCTGAAAGAGTGGTTGCCCAAGTTGGTCGGGATCGAACGATCGATCGAGTTTCGCTTCGCCGACGGCACGGTGGTGTCCAGCGGCGTGGACCCTGCTCACGAGGCGCAGCTCACCCGTGAGGAGACGACTGCAGCCGTTCACTACGTGGACTTCGCTCTCGACGCTGCGGCCGTCGACAGCCTCGCCGCTGGCGGGGCGCGACTCGCGGTCAATCATGTTGAGTACGAGCACGAGCAAACGCTGTCTGAAGAGACGGTGAAAGAATTTCTCGGTGATCTCGAAGCTGGGTGAATTTCTGAGCTGATCGTCTCAAACGGGTGAAATTCTGTGTCGGCGGTCACCCTCGGTGAACCAGACCTGAGGACGAGAACGCGCACAGTGGCAAGCGTGACCGCGGTCAAATCGGCCACTGGGCGTGACCTTGCGCGACGGAGAGCGCATGGCAACAATCCCACTGCCAGTGCCGGCCACACCACACGGCGCTGGAACTCACGTCGCCGATCCCACTGAGTTTGATGAGCACCACACTCCATGCGGCCGAAGATCTGACTTGGCGCAACAGCGCCGCTTGCAAAGGTCTCGACGCCACCCACTTCTATCCACTCGATGACGCCGAGGCCGAGAAGGCCAAAGCGATCTGCTCCAGCTGCCTCGTGCAGGACCGTTGCCTCGAGTTCGCTCTCGGAACCCGAGAAAAGGACGGCGTCTGGGGTGGCCACACCGAACGTGAACGCAGGAGGATCATCCGCCAGCGGCGTCGCCGCAAGGCCTCCTGAGCAGCCGGTTCGGCTTCGGCGTTCGTCGGTTGCCCCGCGGGGCGCCAAGGCGCTGAGGGGGGCTCACCCACCCGTCCCGTCGGCGTGCGCGAGCATTGGCCGATGACCAGCTTTCGTGGATGGACCGACCTGCTCGGGCGCGTCAGCGCCGGAGAGGAACTCGAGCCATCCGAGGCGGGCGCAGCGATTTCGGAGATCCTGGCCGGTGATGCCACTCCGGCCCAGATCGCTGGCTTCGTGATGGCCATCAAGACCCGAGGCGAGCGGCCAGCCGAGATCGCCGGGATGGTCGAAGCCATGCTGGCGGCGGCCGAGCCCCTCCGACTGCCCGCCGGGGCGATCGACATCGTCGGTACCGGGGGTTCTGCGCCGAGACGTACTGCTGCGCTCAACGTGTCCACGATGGCCTGCTTCGTCGCGGCCGGGGCCGGCGCGGTGGTGTGCAAGCACGGAAACCGCAAGGCGACGTCCACGTCGGGATCGACCGACCTGCTCGACGCCCTCGGGATCTCCGTGGAGACCGACGGCGAAGCACTCGGGCGGTGCGTGGAGGAGGTCGGTGTCGGCTTCGCGTTCGCCAAGCTCTTCCATCCCGCCATGAGGTTCGCCGGCCCCGTTCGAGCCGAGCTCGGCGTGCCGACCTTGTTCAACCTGCTCGGTCCGCTCTCCCATCCGGGTCGCATCGATCGACAGGTCATCGGTGTGGCGAGGCCCGAACTCGGCGGTCTCGTGGCCGACGCACTCGCTGTTCGAGGCGAGGAGGGTCGCCACCTCGTGGTCCACGGCAGCGACGGCCTCGACGAACTCACCCTCTCGGGGTCGAGCTCGGTGTGGAGCGTGGAAGGCGGAGCCGTGCAGCGCTCGACGATCCACCCGGCGGATGTGGGCCTCGACGTCGTGGCGCCCGGCGAACTTCCCGGTGGTGACGCCGATGAGAACGCAGCGATCGCTCGCTCGGTCTTTGCCGGCGAAGGCGGCCCGGCGAGCGACATCGTGGCGTTCAACGCAGGAGCCGGCCTCGTGGTGGCTGGTCGAGCCGACGATCTGGCCCAAGGGGTGGCCCAGGCTCAGGCCGCGATCGCCGATGGCCGGGCCGAGGAGCGCCTGGAGGCCCTGATCGGCCACCAGCAGTCGGTCTGAGCGTCGGGTCTCACGCCGATCGGCGTGGTCGGTCGGTGCGGCGAAGTTCGCACGACTGCTCGGGGTGGTCGGCCACCAGATCTGGAACCGCAGGCCACGGACTCGCCAGCGGGGGAGTGGCGGAGATCAACCTGAGTCCCTCACTGCGACGAATCCAGCGCCCGATGCAGAGGAGCTCGTCGATGTGCTCCACCGGAATCGGCATCTCGGGAGCGTCCCCGTTGGCATGGGTGCGGTCGCCGGGGCTGTGGTCGGCAGGGTTGTGGTCGCCGGGGCCGTCGTTGTCGCTGCGAGCGCCGGGACGGGGGGTGTCGTGTCCGGAGGTGGCGTCTGGTGGGGGTGGCGCTGCGTCGGAGGCTGAGGTCGGGAGCTGGAAGTGAGCCTGATCGCGGGCGGCGTTCGGGATGATCTGGCGGAGGCGACCCTGGAGGACCACCATCCGGGTGCCGTTGGCGTTTTTGTCCAAGAGTACGCGACACACCG
>ENA-ORXU01003125-ORXU01003125.1-marine-metagenome-genome-assembly--contig:-NODE-3125-length-10604-cov-2.497578_pt1 | contig 10604 bp, 9 predicted proteins | sample MGYA00237869_ERZ511484 | MGnify/ENA metagenome assembly ERZ511484 | reverse complement strand
AATCTGCGGTTTAAATGGACACATCATTTTTAAAACCCAAAGCCAAGATTCTGATAGTGGACGATCTACCAGAAAATTTGCGTTTACTTTCAGATGCGTTGAATGGTAAAGCTTATGAAGTGAAGGGGGTAATTAACGGGGCGATGGCGTTGATGGTAGCCCAGAAAGTCGTCCCCGACTTAATTTTGTTAGACATAGTTATGCCTGGATTAAGTGGGTATGAGGTCTGCGAACAGCTAAAGGCAAATGAAATCACACATAAAATTCCGATTATTTTTCTCAGTGCGAGCAACGAATCTGTAGATCGAGTCAAAGCTCTTAGTGCTGGTGGGGTTGACTATATTAATAAACCGTTTCAGGTGGACGAAGTACTGCTACGAATTGAAAATCAACTCGCCTTACAGGCAGCTCAGCAAGAAATACTCAAGTTTAATTTGGCACTAGAACAGCGGATTTTAGAACGTACCGCACAGTTGGAAGAAGCCAATTACGAACTAAAGCACGAGATCGAGGAAAGAGGTCAGCTAACTAAACTATTGCGGGATAGTGAGGAAAAGCTAGAAAGTATTTTAAATTCTTTGGAAGAAGTTGTTTGGTCGGCGGATGCAGTCACAAGTCAGCTATTATTTCTTAATCCTGCCGCGCAAAAAGTCTACGGTCGTCCCGTTAGCGAACTGTTAGCGAATCCCGAACTCCGTCTCGAATCAATTCATCCTGAAGATCGCGATCTCGTTAAATCTTTTTTTGCCAGTACCGCCCAAATCAGCGATCTTGAATATCGAGTGGTTCAACCTAGTGGTGAAATCCGTTGGGTTTGGGAACGGAGTCGATCGATCTCTGATGGCGTTACTAGTCGCCGAGATGGAATTATTAGTGATATTACCGAGCGTAAGCAAATGGAGTCTGAATTGAGCTATGAAGCAAAGCACGACTCCTTAACTGGTCTACCCAATCGGGCAGCTTTTCTGGAGCGAGTCGATCTGGCAATTCAACAAAGTAAACTCGATTCTGAATATCAGTTTGCCATTCTCTTTATCGACCTAGACCGATTTAAAGTCGTTAACGATAGCTTGGGTCATCAGATTGGCGATGCCCTTTTGATTGCCGTCGCTAAAACTTTAGTAGACTGTGCCGAAAACAAACATTTTGTCGCTCGTTTAGGCGGAGATGAATTTACAATTGTCCTACACCAGATTGCCAATATTGAGGAGGCTAAGGCAATCGCCCAGAAGATTAACGATCTGCTATCGCAATCATTTAATCTAAAGGGTCATACTGTCTTTACTAGCGCCAGCATTGGTATTGTCCAGGCAGATGCCAAACATGAAAATAGTGCCGAACTTCTACGAGATGCCGATCTGGCTATGTATCGAGCTAAGTCTGGGGGCAAGGCAAGACACGAAGTATTTCATCAACAAATGTACGATGAAACCAAAGAGCTGTTAGAAATAGAAAACGATCTGCGCCAGGCGATCGCAGAAAATCGCTTTTTTTTAGAATATCAGCCCATAATTTCTTTAAAAAGCGAGTCTCTCTATGGTTTTGAAGCCTTACTTCGCTGGCAGCACCCCACCAAAGGCATTATTTATCCCGATCGCTTTTTAGGTGTCGCCGCCGAAACAGGATTAATTAGCGCCATTGGCAAATCTGTACTGCACAAAGCTTGCCAACAAATGTCTAGCTGGCAGAGTCAATATGCCTCAGCGCACAGTTTGAAAATGAGTATTAATGTTGCAAGTCAGCAGCTTAAAGATGGCAATTTTATTCAGACATTAGATGAAGTCTTAACGACAAGTAAGCTGCCAGGAGAATGCTTACATTTAGAAATCAATGAGTCCATGCTTCTCGATTCTAAGTCTAATACCTTCAAGCTATTTCAGCAAATTGCTGCCAGAGGAATAAGGCTCAATATTGATGATTTCGGAACGGGCTATCTTTCCCTACAACATCTCAAACGCTTTCCGATCGATGGTCTAAAAATAAATCGCTCTTTTACTCAAGGAATGCTTGGAGAACGCGAAAATTTTGAGATTGTTAAAATGATTATTGCTCTAGCTAGAACGCTTAAAATCAGCATCATTGCCGAAGGCATAGAAAATCTCAAACAGCTAAAAGTTCTCAAAACCTTCAACTGTGAATTTGGTCAGGGTCATCTATTTGCTCCACCTCTAGATGCAAAGTCGGCAGAGATTTTTATCGATCGCTAGTACCGCTTCGCTTAAGTAGTAAATCGGGAAGAAGTAGGGAGCTATCGGATAAAGATGCGTGGAAGACGATGTTTAAACCCACACAGTATTTCCCAAGAGATTGTATCAAGCTTATCTGCCCAGTCATCGGCAGTTATTTGTTGTCCGCCCTGTTGCCCAATTAGGGTGACGATATCTCCCGCCTGCACTTGATGTTGGCGATCTACTCGCAACATTAGCTGATCCATAGTAATCGCGCCAATTTGTGATGCTATTTGTCCGTTGACGATCGCTTCTAATTGATTCGACAGCTTGCGAATCACGCCATCTGCATAGCCAATACTAACCACAGCAATCTTAGTATCGACATCGGTAACATATTGACGACCATAGCTTACCCCTTCTCCTCCAGGAATAGTCTTTACCTGGGTAACTTTAGCTTTAACCTGCAATACTGGTTTGAGATCGAGAATATGACTCAAGTGGGGAGCAGGATATAGACCATAAAGAGCCAGTCCAACTCGTACGAAATCGTAATGGGAACTGCGGTTATTTAGGGTCGCAGCCGAGTTCGCGAGATGAATTTGGGGAGGCTTCAATCCTGCTGTATTTAAATTGGCGATCGCCATGGTAAAACGCTGCTGCTGTAGTTCCATAATGGTGGTTTCTGGTTCGTCAGCAGTAGCAAAATGAGAATAAAGACTAGCTATTTGCAAATTGGGTAGAGAGCTAACGCCAGACACAAACCCTAAAGCATCTTGCCAATTCGTCCCCAAACGCGACATTCCCGTATCCAGCTTAAGATGAACTCGCAAAGATTTGCTTAACTGTTCGATCTGGCGATCGAAGGCTAGCGCCTGCTCTAAATTGACAATAGTTGGCTCGACTCCCCAAGCATGAGCCGCCTGAATATCTTCTATCTTATTAATTACCCCCAGGACAAGAATCGGGGCGCCGATCCCACTACGACGCAAATCGAGCCATTCTTGTAATGTAGCGACGGCTAAACTATCAGCACCGTTTTTCAGGGCAACTTGAGCTACCATAGCCGCACCGTGACCATAGGCATCCGCTTTAACTACCGCCATTAATTTGCTGCGAGGATTGAGCCAAGCCTTGAGGGTACGGACATTATGAGACAGAGCATTTAGATCGATTTCGACCCAGGCTCGTTGGCGATCGACCGATAAAGATGGTGGGTTGTAATTTACATTTTGTTGTCGCTGCTGTTGCCCACTTACCATCGCTTAAAATCGAATTATTTTAAAGTTAGCTAGGGCGTGTCATCAATTAGAAAAAAGAGCTTTTTTTTGTCTTTTCACGACCTAATATTATTGCTAAGTATTAGTCTAGAAATGGCTAAAGTCAATCTTCTGAGAGTAACGATCCCTTAAACCTCAAAGGAAACAGCATAAAATGTTAAGCAATAGTTGTCTATATAACATCAATTAGTTTGTCTGTGTTACCATTCCTTATAAATAATATAAGTCTTTATTATGGGTAAGGTTTTAGTACTAAATGCTTCCTATGAACCCCTTAATATCACCAGTTGGCGTAGAGCAGTGGTGTTGCTTATCAAGGGTAAAGCAGAACAGCTCGAACATCGAGGCGAATTCGTCTATACGGGATTTCCGCTGCCAACCGTAATCCGTCTGAGATATTATGTCCGCGTTCCTTATAAAGAAATTCCTCTGACTCGTCGCAATGTTCTGGAAAGGGATGCCAACACTTGCCAATATTGCCAGGCAAAGGCAGATCGTCTGACCATAGACCATGTTCTTCCGCGATCGCGCGGCGGAGGAGATACCTGGGAAAATCTCGTAGCAGCATGTGTTCGATGTAATGTCAGAAAGGGGAATCGTACCCCAAAAGAAGCAGAAATGCCTTTGCAAACAAAGCCTCGTCGTCCCTATAGCAGTCTTCATTTTGAGCTAGTAAAATATACTCAGGGAACTTCCAATCAGGAATGGAAAAAGTATGTAATTGGCATTTAAGCGATTGATTTGAAATACTGCCAAGGGATAGTTACGGAAAAGCAGAAGTTGATGATAGACTCAAAGCTCTGATTAAAACAAAATCTCTTATACCTAATTTTACTTATCTTGGTAATTTCATAATTGCCCAACCTATATTTACGTATGTCATCAAACCTTAACACGTCTCTAGAACACCGTTTAGCAAATAAAGGTACTCCGAAAAAGCAGCTTGAAGCGATCGAGAGCAAGTTTGGCAAGGAGAAGAAAGATAGCAACCTGTCAAAGACGGTTCAGCAGTTTGCGAAGGTTCTAGAACAGCACCGAGGCGAAAGGCAGATTGTCGTAATTCAGGATTTTCCCGATCCAGATGCTCTTTCCAGTGCTTGGACGTACCAACTGATTGCAGCTAACTATGAAATTGACTGCGACATTGTTTATGGCGGAACTTTGTCTCATCAAGAAAATATAACTTTAGTTCGTCTGACGGGTCTACCCGCCAAAAGATACGTAAATACTGCCTTGGAAGCGGAAGATTTATCTGTTTATAAAGGCTGCGTCTTAGTTGACAGTCAAGGAACAAATAGTCAGCTTTATTCTGTGGTTGAAGAAGCTGGTATTCCTTTAGTGGTTGTAGTAGATCATCACAGTAAGCAGGGAGATTTAGAGGCTGAATTTGTCGATCTGCGACCTCAGACAAGGGCAACGGCTACTATCTTGACCCAGTATATCCAATCAGGAATGCTAGAGTTTGATTCTAGTAATGACAATCATGTCAAATGTGCCACTGCCCTAATGCATGGTTTGCGATCGGATACGAATCGCTTAATGCAGGCGAAGGAAGAGGACTTTATTGCTGCTGCTTATCTGAGTCGCTTTTATGATTCCCAACTGCTAAACGCGGTAATGCAGTCTGCGCGATCTCGTCGGGTAATGAACGTAATTGAGAGAGCTTTACGCAACCGCATTATTAAGAAAAACTTTTCCATCTCTGGAGTTGGCTATTTGCGCTATGACGATCGCGATGCAATTCCTCAAGCAGCAGACTTTCTGGTGACAGAAGAGGACATTCATACGGCGGTAGTTTATGGCATCGTCCATAACGAAGATGATGATAAAGAACTAGTGATTGGTTCTCTGCGGACAACAAAGCTAACCTTAGACCCCGACGAATTTATTAAAGAGACATTGGGTAAGGATTCTCAAGGAAGATTCTTTGGTGGCGGTCGATATATGGCTGGCGGTTTCGAGATTCCTGTCGGATTCTTGAATGGCTTTAACGATAATGCCGAGTATACGAAACTAAAATGGGAAGTATTCGACCGTCAAATTAAACAAAAGTTGATGCGCCTAGTCGAACCAGAAGACAACGTTATTGCTGCGGAATAGCACTGGTTTTCTCATTACTTTTCTCATTACAGATAAAACAAGAGTGAATCGCTCTGCTTACGTTTCTTCGTGCAATTATGAGCGTTTGACGAAGACAGGGCGATCCCTAAGGCTAGCTGAGAAAAATAATTTTATGATTGGAAGATAAGCAGAGCTTTTAACAGTGATAACAGATAGCGTTTGCACCCGATAAGGTTTTCAAGCTAGGATCTAAAAACATTAAACATAGGCAAGCTCTCAGCAAGATTTATTCAGATGCTCCAAAATATCGACCCTCTAGCAAACTCAACAGCTCAATGGGAAACCGATACTTTATACTACGAATTTTCGGCTGCCGTCGCCCCTAAGCTTCCTGCTATTCCCTGTACGATTTTTGATTCGGCACTGCATCAACAGGGGTCAACCAAGATTATTCCCCTCGATTTGTCTGGGCAGCTACAGTCTATTGCTCCCAGCACCAGCCCTTTGATTAGTGCTTATTTTCTTAGTATTCGCCCCCAGGAAAGCCTTAAGACTACTTCTCCCGCTACGGCACAACTGTTTTATGTAATTAGAGGTCAAGGTAAGACAGAAAGCGATTACGGCACAGTGGAATGGTCACAGGGAGATCTATTTACCTTACCCAGTTGCGATCGCGCTATTCATGCTGCTAGTGAAGATAGTGCTATTTATTGGGTGACGGACGAAGCATTGGTCAATTATCTGGGAGTTAGCGCCACAAAACCGCGTTTTCAGCCTTCTCTATATCCTGCCGAACGTTTGAGGTTGGAGATCGATCGCGTTGCCCAAGATCCCAATGCCAGCAACCGTAATCGAATTGGGGTAATTCTGGGTAATAAGGCAACTCACCTCACCCGTAGTCTGACTCATACTCTTTGGGCATTAATGGTTTATGTCCCTAAGGGTACGGAACAAAAACCCCATCGCCATAATTCTGTAGCTTTAGATCTGATTATTGATGCTCCCGAATCAGTTTATACCCTAGTTGGGGACTCTTTGGATGAAAATGGCAAGATCGTCGATGGGGAGCGAGTTTACTGGAAATCTGGCTCTGTATTTGTAACCCCTCCTGGACTCTGGCATTCTCATCATAATGAGGGAGATCGTGATGCTCTAATTTTGCCCATACAAGATGCTGGGTTTCAGTCTTATTTGCGAACTCTGGATCAACGCTGCCATTAGTTTGGTGTTTGTTGTGGGGAGAAAGATAAAGTTAGCCTTATATAGTCGTTTTAATTAATTGACCTATCATCTCAGTAATTTGTTTTGGGGGACTAGGGACTAGGAAGAATAAATAGTACATATATTCGTCTGATTTCTGTTTGGAATGACTATACATTCGCCCAGACCAAATGGTGCGGTTCTTTTTTAGAATGATTATAAAAAGCAAAATACGATCGCTAAGATTGCAGAAAAGTATCTCAGGATTTGATATTCTCATCTGAAGATTTCAGCCAACCAAAGTTTGCACAGCCTGCCGAATCCATAAACTAAAAATCCGGCTAGCATTCCTGGTAACACCTCATAAATCGAGCCAGAAAGGTGCAACACACCATTCCAAATCGCTGCTGTAGCTACTCCTGTTAGCATCATGACCACTCCTAGACCTGCCGATACCGAACCCCGCCAAACGCGAACTATCAACAGTGGTGCAAGACCAGAAGCTAGCGCCGACCAGGCGAATACTCCCAAGGCAAACATATTTTTATTACTGCCCAAAGCGATCGCCAAGACAATTGCCGTAACGATTAAAGTTCCAATTTTAACCAGTCTGTAACTACGACCCAGAGCGGGAAATAGATCCTGGGTCAAAGCAGCAGAGCAAGCTAAAATTTGCGAATCAGCAGTCGAAACTACCGCCGAAAAGATTCCTGCCAGAATAATTCCTACCAAGATGGCTGGCAATAAGGCGATCGCCATTTGTGGCAAAGCTAACTCTGGATCGCCGCCATTAATTAGGTTGGGCAACAGGACTCTGGCGCTCAGACCAACCAACACCGCAGCAGCCGAGAAAATAACGTAGCTAACGGCATAAAGATTGCGTGCCAGACCGAGATTTTCGGCATCGTCAATTGCCATTGCTCGCACCATAATGTGCGGCTGACCAACTACTCCTAAGCCAGCCACTAGCCAACTCAACATAAATAGCCCAAAACCATACTTCAAGTTTTGAGGAATAGGATCTATTAAAGCTCGATCTATTGACCCAAGCTGTTGCCAAAGACCACTAAAACCACCACAGGATATTAAGGCGATTATTAGTAACAAGATCATCGCCACCATCATCAATACCGACTGGAGAGCATCAGTCCAGATAGAGGCGCGAATACCGCCAGAGAAACAATAGGTAACAACGATCGCCGCACCCAAAACAATTCCCCAGCTATAATTCCAGCCAAAAATGACGTGTAGTGCTTTGCTTCCTGCTAACAGTTGCGCCGCTGCATATGCACCAAGAAAGGCAATGGTAATTAACGCCGAAACCGCTGCGATCGCACTATATCCTTTTTGCTTTTGTCCTAAAAATGCCCCAATAGTTTCGGAATTAGTCGATTCGGAAATAACTCGTAAGGGTTTATGAACAAAAAACCAGGCTAGATAATCTCCTAAAAACCAGCCTACCAACAGCCAAACCGAAGAAATGCCCGCTGTATACGTCCAGCCAATCGTGCTGATAAACATTCCCCCGCTGTGCGCCGTGGCAAAAGCCGATAAACCCGTAAGCCAAGGATTTACTTGACGACTAGCCAATAAGTAATCTGTAGTAGTGTTTGACTGTCGAGACGCAGAATATACGCCAACCAGGGTAAATAAGGAGAGAAATAAAACAAAGCTTAGGGCGATCGCGATCTGGTCTGGCATTTGAATTTAACCAAGTGAAGTTATTGATTATGTTGCAGAGAAAATATCTTGCTGCATAACTGTCGAGCAACATCATACTTAATGTAGATGCAACTCCGAATCATCTTGTCTATTTTAAAAACAAGGCGTTGCTAAATAGTAGGTATGATTTGAAGTCCAGCAATTCAATTAGAGAGCTAAGAGCGCGGAGTTACTTCCTGAAATTAGCAACGCTAACCAGAAATTCGACCTTTAAATTACTATGCTGAATAAGATAGAAGCTCCACAATATACGGATGAGTCGAGACATCTGGGAAAAATTATCCTATTTGGAATTATCGCCTGCAATTTATTTATCGGTTCGGCTAATGCTCAGAGTCGAACCGCCGATAGCTTTAATTTTGATAAAATCACTGTCGGTAATGAAAGCAACTGGAATTTTTCGAGCGAAGATGAAACAGTTTCAATTCGCGACAACCTGCAAAATCTTCGAGAATACGATCTCTCCAACATCGAAAACTTTGATTTGAGGCTGATTCGGGAAAGAAGAAGACGCTTGGGTATCAAACGCTGGGGAAATAAAGGCGATCGCTCATACTATTCTATTGAAGACGGCGTTTATCCCTATTATTTTCCCGCCACCAGAACCTATAACTATTATTAGGGTGCCGTCATCAATTAAATGGCAATTGGCAGACGATTTAGCTCATCTTCATAAACTCTCCAGCCAGGCATAAACTCGCTCAGATAGGCTTGAAAGCGATCGCCGTGATTGCGTTCTAATAAATGTACTAATTCATGTACGACTACATATTCGAGACAGTGAGACGGCTGTTTAATCAATTCGAGGTTGAGCCAGATGCGTTTGGCTTGGGTGTTGCATGTACCCCAACGAGTCTTCATTTTCTTGACTCCCCAATCATTAGTTTTTACACCAATAACCTGTTCCCATTTAGCTATCAGTTTGGGAATCTCGGTCTTTAACTGCTGTCTATACCAACTAATTAGAACCTGTTCTCGTTGTTCTAAGATACTGCCATGTCTGACATAGAGGTTAAGAGTGCGATCGCTCATAACTACCTTTGGTGCAGCAGCATGATAGATCGTATTTAGTAAATAGCGATCGCCTTTATAGTAATGAGTTTCTCCTGAAATATATTGTCGTGGAGTTTGACGGGGACGAGCGCAAATCTTTGCCCGAGCTTTCTCGATCCAGCCTAACTTAGTAAGGATAAACTGACGAATAGTATCGTCGTCTAGTCTTCGAGGAGAAGTTACGCGCACCCTACCATCGGGAGGATAAACTCGCAGGTGCATATTCTTGATATCTTTTTTAACTACCTCGATCGTCAGGTTGCCGACTTCCATCTTGTTATTTATTGTCCTGTGATGCAAAATTATTGAGCAAAATTAGCATGTGACCAAATATCGCGAATTTCTTCCGCCTGCTGTTCTTTAGTAAAACGTTCCCAGAGAATACCGTTTACATCTGTTTCGGCAGACATTTCCGCTGTCGTCGGATCTTCCCACCCAAGATGTCTAAGAGTACCAGGAGAAAACTTATCGTCTTGTCGGACTGAAAGATTGAGAGTGTCTGTCCGCCACAAAGCGTATTCTCCCTCAACAATTAGACAAGGTTGGGCATTGAGACGATCGCTATAATCTTTAACTGTAGCGGCAATATCCTGAGTCGCGATCGCTAAGTGTAGTTTTTTCACAATCTTAAAGCTTTTGTATTTTTCAATAGCCTGCAAACATAATAATATCCCATACTTAAATCAAAGACTTTTTGTCCTAATCACCACTGGCTATCTAGGTGAAAGGTCTAATATTGTTGCAATCGTCTATTTATAATTATGAGCAAGAAAAAAGAGCCTAAGAAAACATCTAAGTCTACTAAGAGTAATAAGGCAGAAACCAAAAAAGCTCCCAAAATGGGCAAGAAAGAATACAAAAAAGAATATGCAAAACTACAGATCGAGCTAGTCAAACTGCAAAGATGGATTCAGGCAAAAGGTCTAAAAGTTATTGTTCTGTTTGAAGGGCGAGATGCAGCAGGAAAGGGAGGATCGATCAAACGCATCAGTGAAACTCTCAATCCCCGTATCTGTAAAGTTGTTGCCTTAGGTACACCCAGCGATCGCGAAAAAACTCAGTGGTATTTTCAGAGATATGTGTCTCATTTTCCCGCAGCAGGAGAAATGGTCTTATTCGA
>ENA-ORXU01003124-ORXU01003124.1-marine-metagenome-genome-assembly--contig:-NODE-3124-length-10604-cov-3.025173_pt1 | contig 10604 bp, 4 predicted proteins | sample MGYA00237869_ERZ511484 | MGnify/ENA metagenome assembly ERZ511484 | reverse complement strand
GGCTCAATGCCATTGTCGGCGAAATCATCTAATTCAAAAACTTTCTGTTCAAAAGAGGTCTCTTGATACGAATGCCCCCCTAATACTGTCACATTGTGGTTTCCTGCGTTGTACGTATAGGTCAGGGTATTTTCAATCAAGGTATTGCTGTTAACTGTGGTCGAAGTATTCAAGAAACCAAATTCAAAACCCTCGATAAGTGAAAAGGGTGTTCTTTGCACATCTCTGGTAGTGGAGGCATAATCGATGCCCAAGTTTAGTTTATAGGTCAGCCCCTTAATTAGTTCAATGGACGGCATAATATTGGCCAAAATACGATTGCTTACCGCTTCGTCACTATAGATTCGGTTTCGTACCAAAGGGTTTAACCGTTCGTCAAAAAAGGAAGGTTCACCGCCGGTCAAAGGGGGAAAGGTAGGATTCAACTGTAGCATATCGACTACGGTTGCTCCGGCATCCGGTCTTTCGTTTACCGTTCTCGAAGCAGTCAAGTTGAAGTCTACATTGAAACGTCCATCCAATGCTTTTTGGTTAAGATTGATTCGACCTGAATATCGTTTTAAACTGCTATTCTCGAAGGTACCCTCTTGATCATCTAAACCTGTAGATACAAAATAGTTGAAGCTGTTGGCTTTGCCACCGCTCATAGAAAAATTGACATTTTTTGTAATACCTGTTCGCGTTAACTCGTCTTGCCAATCAGTGTCTGCCCCGCCATCCAATAGGTTACCACCTACGGCATTCACCTGTGTTCTAAATTCGCTAGCTGAAAATATATCCATGGGGTTTGCAATGGTTGCAAACGCGGTCGAAACATTGAGATTCATCTCCGCTCTATCGGTATTACCTTTTTTGGTAGTAATCACAATGACACCGTTTGCCGCTCTGGCGCCATAGATTGCAGTTGCAGAGGCATCTTTTAAGACGTCCATAGAGGCAATGTCCTGAGGGTTTATGAAATTCAACGGATTGGTAGCCACCCCCGTACTGGCATTATCTATTACGAAACCATCGACTACGAAAAGTGGCGTTGTGCCCGAGCGTAAACTTCCTACCCCGCGAATAATTATGTTTTGGGCCGCACCAGGTTCTCCGCTGACCGAGGTAACATTCACCCCAGGTAATTTCCCCTGCAAGAGCTGGCCAGGGTTGGCGACAACCCCCTTATTAAAGTCTTCGCTTTTTATCGAAGCGATTGAGCCGGTCACATCCGACTTTTTCTGAACGCCATAACCAACGACTACAACATCTTCGAGTTGCGTTGCGTCTTCAGCAAGCTGTATAGTAACGGTATTTTGGCCATTAATTGGAAAATCGGTCGAGCTATATCCTAAATAAGAAACTTCGAGAATAGCGTTTTGATTGATGACATCAATGACGAAATTACCATCGAAGTCGGTAGTGGTGCCATTGGTCGTGCCTTTTTCCAGCACCGTGGCCCCCGGCAGGGGTACGTTCTGTTCATCGGTAACCGTGCCGGTCACCGTCGTTTGTGCCGATATGACCGAGGCCATAACGAGACAACATGTTAGCCATAGAAATTTTAGGTTTTTCATATAGGAAAGTTAATTGGGTTGATAATCTGTATTGAGCTTACAGGGCCGATAAATAGTCTAATACTATTGACATGCCTAAAACGTTAAAAGTAATACAATGCCGATGTGGGTCGCGTTAGCTAAAAATTATGCTTGCTTTAAGAGAAACTTCCTATTTCGAAAGTCTTGTTATGAAAACGTTACGAGGGAACTGTAACTAAGGGGGATTAATTAAATTACTGATTCTATTATGGTATTACGGCCTATATTCCGTTTCTAGAATCTGAAGTAATTTATGAAAAATTTCGTTGTTTTCATACACTCCTTGAAATTCATTTGATTTTGGACCGTAAGAAAAAACAGGCACCATGATTCCAGTGTGGTCATGGGTAGTAAAATCACCTTCAATTTCGCTTTTTTCGACATTGCCCTGAGGAAGAGTAAGTCCGCCGGTTTCATGATCTGCCGTAATAATGACCAATGTATTTTGATTTGTATCGGCAAATTTTAAGACTTCGGAAATTGCTTTGTCGAACCCGATACCTTCTTTGATGACGCCGCCAATGTCATTCTCATGCCCATAGGAATCGATTTTGGCTCCTTCCACCATTAAAAAGAACGGCTTGCTCTTTTTTTCGAGAAACCGCAGTGCGTTTTCGGTAGCCAATGCAAGTGCGGTTTTGTTCTTGTCGGAAGTTGAGGAATCGGATGTTAGAAATCCAATTTTATCCTTTTCGCTTTCTCCTACTTGTTCTATGGAAGGTAGCATCGCAAAATTACCGAATTTTTGTTTTTCCCGGTTTTCGGAGCCGCCATTACCAATAAAGAGGGAAAGCTGACTTTTCAAAAGATCGGACTTGATACCGTCTATCATCGAACGGTCTTTTTGATGCGCATAGAAGGCAGATGGGGTCGCGCCTATAATCTCATCCGTCGTTACGATACCGGAAACAAATCCCTTTTTTGCTAGTAACTCGGTAAGGTTTTGCAGTCTTTTTCCGTGAATATCAGTACCGATTGCCCTATTTGGTGCTTTTTTACCCGTTGCGATGGCCGTTCCCGCTCCTGCCGAATCGGTCGTAAAATCATCTGCCGACTGGGTCTTTAAAAACCCGATACTTTTTAATTGCGTTAGGGATAGTACCCCATTATTAGCCAACGCCGTGGCTGAAATCTGGGCTAGACCATTGCCATCACCGATCATGAGAACGATATTTTTAATGGGCATCTGTTTCTGGTCCGATTTAAAAGTCGGGCGGTATACTTCCGAAAACACAGTATTGGTATATTCCCTTTCTGTTAGGGTGTTTAGATAATGAGTGCATTCAAATGGCATATCGGTATTGATAAAATCCACACCAAGATGGGCAAAGGCCTTCCAAGCTGTTTTTGAGTCTGGCGTAGCCCAGAAGCGGAACGGTTTTCCAAATTCATGGGCCTTTTTTATAGGAGTTGCCACCTTTTCGAGGTCATCGGCGGTCAATCTTCCTTTTCCGTTCCATTGCGAAAACTTCTTGAAACTGAGACTGATCATGCCAATTTTATCCGCAATAGATGGATTCTCAATGGCATTTAAGCTCTGATAGTCAAAATAGATATAAGAAGGATAATTGGTAAACTCGTTGTTTTTGGGCTGTTTGCCGGAAATGACTATCGAAATATTTTCATCGGAAATTATCGAGGGATATCGCTCCAACGTCTTGATAAGCGTGTCTAAGGTCGAATAAGGTTCCGCTTTAATATCGATAAGCAATTGAAAAGGGCGGTCGAACCCTAGCCCCATTTCAATCGTTCGTTGCATCGGTTCTAGAAATAAATTCTCAAGATTTCGGCCTTGGTCAATTTCTTCCTGAGTATGCGCTACGAAAAGACTGCCATCCTTTAAAAAAATATCCGCTTCGACCGAACTTGCACCTGCCGAATAAGCCTTCCAAAAAGGGACATTTTGAAGGTAATCGTTATGAGAGTGAATTCGGAAACCATCTGTATTTTGACCAATGATGCCATTCACCACCAAGAGAGCGAACCATATTACTTTTTTCATGGGCTACTTATTTCCGAAGACCTCAATTCTACATTTATCCGTTCGAGCCTTTCGACAGTTCTCAAGACAGGCGCAGTCGAGAACTATTTAACATAAGGTAGGTCTCGACTGCGCTCGACCAGACACTACTGGCTAACATGCAATAGTTCAATAATAGGTAAATACCTACGGACCTCTACTACATTTTTTAAAGATACTTAATTTGATGCACCAAAAACCGGTGACGAGGCTGACACCGGTTTTCAAAGACTAATTCAAACTAAGCTAACTCAACTCGATGTAAAAATCCTCTATTTTTTTCACTTTCAAGTTAATTGAAGGTGAGGATTACTTTATGAAAACTTATTGGTGAATTTGAATGCTTTACACCGATTCAACATTAAAAATGAGCCAATCTATTTATTCATTTTTTCTTCTTCTTCATTGCAAAAGCTTTCTTAGCTATGGCTATGCAGGATTTTTGCAGCTTTAAAGAAGAAAAAAGCAACTGCGCATCTTTGGCCCATTCTTAAAACCGAATTGGTATTAGACGTTGAATGTGGCCGTTTTGCCTACGGTTTCTTGATATTGTGTCGAGGCTATGGTATCGATGAATCGATAGTTGGCCGTTGCTGAACCTTGCGTGAACTCGGCCATGACAAAACCACGACGGGAGGCGTCAAAATACTTGAGATTGTCGATGAGTAGCACGAAAGCTTGTTCTATAGCCGAAATCGTTGCGGGGTCGTCGCCAAAAAGACCTTCAAAACCGGGGGAGGTTACCGAAGGGCAGGCGAATTCTTCACCGATTTTATTGCCGGAAGCATCAATCAAATCGCTGTTCCATGCATTGTGGGTGTCACCTGCCAGCACAGCGGTATTTTTGTCTTTCAATACCGCGAAAAGTTTTTCGCGTTCTACGGGATACCCGTCCCAAGCATCGAGGTTATAAGGTATCACGGTGTTTATCCGCGCCAGTTCTTCGGGAGTCAACGCCGGATCATTTTGTATCGCTCTAGCCTTTAGTGCCGATAGTTCGGTCATGGTCTGTAGTAATTGTTGAAAAACTTCCGGTGTTGCATTACCGGAAGCAACGGCACCAATGCCGATCAACAGTTCTGCGGGCACGAACATCTTGGCCATAAGCACCTGTTGGCCGACAATCTGCCAAGCACAGCTATTGCCACCAATGATGCCTGCGGCCCAAGCGAGTTGCTCCGGGCCTATAAGGTTTCTGCCCGGATCGGTCAAGGCGGCCGTAAAGGTTACGAAGTCGAAACTGCCGTCTACATTGAAGTAGTCACCAAAATTTAACTGTTTGTCGCGGCCGATAATCCTTGTATCCAACATGACTAAATTGGCAAGGTTGCCAAATTGGAAGTTACGGTAGATAATCGCCCCATCATCGGTACGTATAGGTAAATATTCACCGTGAACCTGTATCGCCCTTCTTTTTCTTTCCTCGAAGGAACCTTCGCTGTCGTCGTGGTTTTCTGCACCTTCCTTGTAGGCATCATTAGTGATTTCATGATCGTCCCAAACAACGATAAAAGGTTTTTTCCGATGTGCCAATTGAAGACCTTCATCGGTTCGATATTGACGGTATCGCAGGCGATAATCTTCGAGACTCAAAATCTCGGTCTTTGGGTCATGTATCCGGTTCAGGGCAAGCGTATTTTCATTGGTTCCGTAACCCCCTTCACCATATTCGTAGATGTAGTCTCCCAAATGAACGACCACATCGGCATCGCTGTTCGCAATCGCATCGTAAACGTTAAAGGCCCCTGCCGGGTAATTGCTGCAAGAACATACCGCCAACTTTAAACTAGAAACGGGCGCGCCCACTTCCGGCAAGGTGATGGTCTCGCCCACCACGGACTGTACCTCCAATTCTTCCTGTATAAAGCGATAGTAAAAAGTACCGTTCGAGGGAAGTCCGGTTACATCTTCAATCATAGTAAAATCATTGGAGATGCTACATTCATTAATTCCTTCCGCTACTATATTTCCGAAGGAGGCATCTGTAGCGACCTGCCATTTGATGGGAATCATTTGGCCGACTTCCGCTTCTATTGGGGTAAAGCGCGTCCAGATAATGACGGCATCGGCGGTAGGGTCGAAACTTCCCACGCCGTGCAAAAACCTTGGTATCTTTTCATCTGGGCCACCGCCCAAAAAATCTTCGAGTTTTTCACAAGCAGTTATTTGGGAGGATAAGATTACGCCGCCGGAGGCGATAATCGAGTTCGCCAAAAAGGCCCTACGGGAGTTTACATTTCTTTTCATAACAAAGGTTTGATTATAGAATTTTTGAAAGCTACAAAGCAGAAGTGCCCTTTGTGTTAGCGAAAGATTATCTGTGGATTAAGATTGGAAAGATGTGTTTCGTTTTTGTTAAGCGCTTATCCAATTTTCTTCCCTTGGGATTGATTCAAGAAACAGGCTCTTAGTATAAAAAACTTAGCTGTATTAGAGGCATATGACTAAAAAACCGGTGACGAGGCTGACACCGGTTTTCATAAACTAAACTAACTCAAACTAGACTAACTCAACTAATCATGAGGTAAAATTCGTGTTTCGTCTTTGTTTGCGGGTTAAGGCAATATGAAGGTATCATTATTAAACCCGATGTTCTAGTTGGTTACTGATTTTAGGGGTTTCCCCTCCATTTTTGAAGATGCTACTTTCAGGTAAAGCGTATGCGAAATCGTAGGTGCAATCTGGTTGCTGTATAACTGTTCCTCTTTTGAAACCTCTCCCGTAGCGACGACACTTTTTCCAAACAATACCATCCATACACCCCCAGCTTCGTTGACATCGCTACCATGGCCCTTCCAGGTTTCCAAAGGGTCCGTTCCCCGGCCGTGATCGGTAGTGACGATAAAAACAGTATTGTCTTTATAAAACTCATCGGACTGTGTAAAATTCCAGAGTTCCCGAATCATACTGTCCGTTGTATGTGCTGATTTGAGATAGGCGTCGTATTCACCATCGTGAGCAAAATCGTCGGTTTCGCCATAAGCGATATAGACCAGTTCTGGGTGGCTTTTTTTCATATGTTCCAAGGCGTAGTAGTGGGTAAATGCATCTAGGCGTACTGTACCCCACGGACTGGGTACTTTAGGTTGTAGTTCGTTCAGAAATTTTTCGCGATCGGTCAAGTCGTTGCCTTTCGCCGTTTCAAAACCGGCATTTACCGGTACACCGGAGCGTTCTTCGTTGACGATGTATGGAAACACGTCCCAACTGCCGAAGGCCGCGACTTTGCCTTTATATCTTGCATCGTTATTGGCAATTTCTAAAATCGTTTCGTTCGGATTGGGAATTTTATCGTTGCTGTCGATTCGGGCATCATCGGCCTTTCCCGTCAAGATTTCGTTGTAGCCCGGATACGAGAACCACATCTTGTTGGTCAGGTCGACTTTGCTGCCCAAATTTCGGTTTCCATGGATCTGTCCCATTTTAGAAACTTCCGTCCAAAGGAAAGGCATAAGGGCTTCCCGTCGCTTCTTAGGACTGTCTTTCCAAAATGTTTCTTTTAACGCTGTTGTGTCGTGTACGTATTCGGTGTTCGTCACCAAAAGTGGGTCGGCACCCGAAAAGAGTTCTTGCCAGCGGAGACCGTCTAGCGTAATCAATATGACCTTGGTATTGTCGGATTCTTGCGCGACTCCCTTTGACATCCCCAACAAAACCAAGGCTAAAAATAGGAACTTGATCATTATTTTTTTCATATGCTTTTGGGTTTTTATTCTTCCCACCATCCTTTTACGTTAATCGTGTTTTCTCCCAGCTCGGAAACGGCGGTATTGAAGTTATCGGCATTTAGCGTTTGTTCCGAATCGGGGTACAAAAACCTTACGGGTACCCTATCGTTGTTTACGTTATCCGGCCCGGGAACGATAACAGAGGGTAGCCCCGTTCTCCTGAAATCGTACCATGCCTCGAATCCAACTAAAAAAGACGCCAACCATTTTTGGGTGATAATGGTCTCAAGTTCATTGTCATAGGAGACTCCGTCTTGTGCAAGATAGGCATTCAAATCTTGATCCACTTCCCAATATTCGAAAGAGAGCCGAACGCCTTCGTTATACAAGATTTCGGCATCGGCGGAAATCAGGCCCCGTTGCGCTGCTTCGGCCAAAATAAAGTGTACCTCGGCCGTCTGCAGCATGGCCGCCCTGACCGAATTCGTCGAGTTGTAAAAATAGGCCTGGTTCAAGCGCGAGACATTGCTTGCGCCTCCATTGAAATTCGATGCGTTATCTTCACTTAACCCATTGGTGAGCCCTACGAATAGTTCTGGGTCATCTTCGGGGTTATCGGTTGGCTGAAACCATGCATCGAGCCGACCATCATTAAACTGTTTCAATATCGCCTCGCTCGTTTCACTCATTCGATGCTCGTCAAAACTCCCGATACGGCTGGTGCTCACAGGCCATGAATCGATTTGCGTTGTTGCCGGATAAGCCATAAGCGCATTATCTTCGTTGGTGGCAATAAAGATACCGCTGTCAACAATGGCCTGTATATCTTGGGAAACATCGATTTTATTCGAAATTCGCATCAAATAACGCAGTTGTAAGGAATTGGCAAATTTTCGCCATTTTTCAGTATCTCCCCCGTAGATAATGTCGCCACCCAAAATAGGTTGCCCGATGGCAATAAGGGTTTCAGCTTGCTTTAAATCTTGAATAATGGCGGTATAGATCGCTTCTTGATTATCGTAAACTGGTGTAAAGTTGCCCTCGGCACCCGCAATAGCTTCCGAAAAAGGAACATTGCCCCAATTATCGGTCAGATTGGCAAAAACATATGCGCGTAATACCAGTGCAATACCTTCATAGGTAGTGTTTTTCGTCTCCTCGGCCAATGCAGATTGACGAATAATCTCGATTTCGGGCAATATACCGTAGTAGGTATTCCATAGCCCTGATTCGGTCCCCCAATCATAGCGATCAAAACCGGTAAAGTTGATTTTTGCGGTCAACTGTGCCACAATGTTGCCATTGTTCCAACCGCTCATGGCCGCTTGGTTGGCCAAGGTTGTCAGCACGGTCGAAAGTACCAGATCTGCACTGACTTCTTCAGGCTGGTTAGGGTTTGCATTGGTTTCTTCAAAATCATTGGTACAGCCCAGGATCAAAACAAATAGTATCGCAGTAATATATTTTCTCATCGTATTCGGTTTAAAAGGTTAAGTTTAAGTTGAGACCGTAGCTTCTTGAACTTGGGGTTGCCATATCTTCTACGCCCGGCACTATGGTACCACCGTTGAACGAGATGGTCTCAGGGTCAAAGTGGGGGTTCTCGGTCCACAGGGCAAGATTTCTTCCCACCAAAGAGAGGCTCATCGATTGTATAAAGGTGTTTTTCAATAGTTTTTGCGGAAAATTATACCCCAATTTTACTTCCCGTAATTTCAGAAAGGACGCATCGAACATTCCGATTTCTTCATTGCCCCTATTGTAACGCCACCAGTAGTAATCTCTACCGCTCAGGCGCACATCATTGGGGCGGTAACTACCGTCGGCATTTTGAATTACGCCTTCCGAGATAATGCCTTCTTCACGGCCTATTGCCGTAAAATCCATTAGGCCGGAAGTTCCACCGATCAGTACGGTTCTTGAATTGATAACACCGCCTTGACGCCAATCGAAGAGCACACCGAGATTGAAACCCTTGTACGAAAAACTGTTCTGCCAGCCCAAAGTGAAATCAGGATTGTAATTACCCAGTTTTTTCAAGTCGGGATCACGTATCGAAAAGCCATCTTCGTTATGCACCACTTGGCCAAAAAACGCACTACTGGGGTCATCGACCGTAACCAGACCGGTGCCATATACATCGCCCATGCGACCACCGACTTTTGCGAGCACATTGATATAGTTCGAAGATTGTTCGTAGGTATCCAATCCATCAATCAATGATTTTACCTCTCCACGGGCCCGAGTGAAATTTATGGTCGAATTCCAGTTGAAATTTTCGGTCCGTACCGGAGTAGCGTTCAAGACCACTTCGATACCTGTATTTTGAATTTCTCCTGCATTGATAATGCGGGAGCTAAAGCCCGAGGTATTGGCCACGGGCAAGGTTAAAATCTGATTTTTAACCGTTGAATCATAATAGGTGACGTCTAGCCCTAGACGATTTTTGAAAAAGCGGATATCGGCCCCAATCTCAATGGAACCTGCCTCCTCGGGCTTTAAATTTTCGTTCCGAAGGATGTCGGAGGCACTTACCCTTTGAAAATTCCCGAAAGGTTCGTTGAACGAAAAGGTATTCCGCAGCGCATATGGATCGGTATCGTTACCTACTACGGCCCAACCGCCCCTTAGTTTTAGAAATGAAATCGGTTCGCCCAACGAGAACATATCAGATAGAATGGCACTGACTCCGACCGAAGGATAGAAATAGGAATTATTGTCTTTAGGCAGGGTGCTCGACCAATCGTTACGCCCGGTCACATCTAAAAACAAATAGTTCTTGTATGAAAAATTGGCAAAGGCATAGAGGGAATTGATTTTACGTTCATCAATAAATTGGGTCTTTGCCAAAGGTTCCGCGGCATTTTCGAAATTGTAGATGCCGGGTACCGAAAGTGAATTTGCGCTGATTCGTTTGTAGCGGTTTTCCTCATCCCTAATATTTCCACCGAAGGAAAGCCCCATGTTAAAATCATCGTTGAGGTCTTTGTTGTACTGTAAAAGAAAATCGGTATTCTGTTCCTTAAAGAAAATATCGTCTTCACGGTACTGGCCCCGGGCAAAACGTTGTGTGCTATAGGCCCTTCTGCTGGTCCGTAATTCCCCGAAATAATCAAGTCCTGTACGGAACATCAAGGAAAGGTCGTCGGTAATGCCGATATCTACCCGCGCATTACCGAAAATACGGTTCTTGTTGAACCCATTGGTGTTCTCGTTCATCGTAAAATAGGGGTTGTCGTGCCAGTTATAGTTGTAGTTGTACTGTTGTCTACCCTCTAGGCCCGGCTGCCAATAATTTTCTAAGGAAGCCATATCGATTTGACGCCCGAACCAAATCCA
>ENA-ORXU01003121-ORXU01003121.1-marine-metagenome-genome-assembly--contig:-NODE-3121-length-10607-cov-2.784425_pt1 | contig 10607 bp, 7 predicted proteins | sample MGYA00237869_ERZ511484 | MGnify/ENA metagenome assembly ERZ511484 | reverse complement strand
GATCGCTGTTTTAATTCTTGTTAGCGTTATCATTACTCTCTAGAGACGTAGTTTGTTCTGTCTCTATTATTTTTTGTCCAAACGGGCAGCGGATTCTAACGCCGCCTTATTTCTGGCTCTTTGAGCATACTGCTGTAGATGTTCGACATCCATCCCGCTTAGAATACTCAAGTCTTCTGGTTCGATTCCACGCATTAGCATTTCCACACACCAAGTTTGTCTCGTCTGTTCGATTCTGGGGGATGCTCCTTGGGGAGTCAGAATTTCATCGGTCAAGCTATGCCAAATTTTCTGTAGTTCGACCGCAGTGATAGCGTCACTTGCATCGTTAATAAAAATAGCGGCTCGGTCGTCTTTGCGAGTCTTTAACCACTGGATCAAGGGATTAATCGTATTCGATCCGTAACGAAAGCCCATAATCCACTGATTGAGGGGGACTTGTCTTTCTTGTCCATAGTTTACCTGAAGAATATGCTGCTGGGGTTCGACAATCGAATGCGATCGCTCTAAACGTAATATTTCTGCTAAGGATAAGCCCGCACCAAACAAAACATATGCCAGTGCGTACTCCTGCTTTCCTAGCTTCTTGGCTTTCTTAAATAGCGATCGCACTAGGCTTGCGGGTAAATCGGCAATTTCTGGATCTTCGACCTTGACAATGCTGCCTCCTTTTAGGGAGCTTTCCGAGTCAAACGAACCTTTGATAAATAGGCTAACAATGCTTTCTAAAAAATTCTCATGGTCTTGCCAATAGCTATATCCCTCTGTACTCGATTCCACTACGAAATAACCAATCAACAAGAAATTTAAAAGGTTGACTATTTGCTCTGGAGAAAAGTCCGTTGCGACATTCTCTCTGGCGATCGCCTGTTCTAAATAGGCTGCTACATAACGGTTTGCTTCATCCAACCCCTTGCCCAAAGCGATTCTATTTTCCGCTGGATAGTTGCCCGCTTCGCCAACAATCGAACGAACCAAGTCAGGAGCTTTATCTAATGTACGCAGGCTTTCCTGGGCATATTCCTGCAAAAACTCGGCTACATTTTCCTTCTCATTCGCCTTTTCGACTAAAGCATGGACTAACTTAGCAAATACTGCCGAATCCTGAATTACGGCTAAAAGCAAGCGGTACTTGTTGCCGAAGTTACGGAATAGTGTTACTTCGTTTACCTGAGCGCGTTCGGCTACTGCTTTTGTAGTAGTTTCTGTCACACCTCGTTCTGCAAATAAATCTAGTGCAGCTTCGATCAGACGGGCTTTAGTGGATTTTCGGGGGGTAGACATTGCTAAATAGGAATCGTTGTGCGAGCGCGTTCGGCAAAGCTTTTATTATTTTGGCTCTACTATATTCAAAATAAACAGTTAGAGGACATTAATACTTTCTTAATTATATCGGTCGTCAAGCCTGGAAACACTAGCTATAAAGACAAACAAGCATATTTTAGCTTCCAGATTATTACTTCTCGCTCCAAGTTTAAACTAGATTAATGTAAGTAACGCTTGCATTGGTAAAAATAAATTGTTACACTGACATATGTAAGCGACACTTGCAAAACTTATTTAGTCATTTTATACATAAGCAAAGCGAGAGTCCAACTAAGCAGGTTATATACCTGAACTCAAAGGCTTTAGAACTTTCAAAATATTCTTAGGACAAGTTTAAGTAATGACACAGCAATTAATTGCTCCCGAGAGTCCTCAATCGGCTCAACCAGAAAAAAAGTTAAAACCAAGTTGGGTAAATATTTTTGTCTTTGGGGGTGTTCATTTAATCGCTTTAAGTGCGCCCTGGTTTTTCTCTTGGTCTGCCTTGGGGGTAGCATTCTTCCTTCACTGGCTGACTGGCAGCATCGGCATCTGTTTGGCATACCACCGTATCTTAACTCACCGTAGTTTAGAAGTTCCCAAGTGGTTAGAGCGTATTCTAGTTACAATTGGCGCACTAGCATTGCAGGGTGGACCAATCTTCTGGGCAGCAAGTCACAATCTACACCATGCTCATACCGAAGATAACGATCGCGATCCTCACTCGGCTAAAAAAGGCTTCTGGTGGAGTCACATGGGTTGGTTAGTGTTCGCGGAAGATAAGTACTTTGACTACGAACAGTATAAAAAATACGCACCCCGCGCCGACAGAGATCCCTACTACCGTTGGTTGAACAAAAACTTCATTTTACTTCAGGTAGCTCTTGGCTTCCTTCTACTCGCTTTAGGCGGTTGGTCTTGGGTAATCTACGGTATCTTTGTCCGTACCGCAACCCTATGGCACTGCACCTGGTTCGTTAACTCCGCAACACACTTCTGGGGTTATAAAAACTACGAGTGTGACGATGGTTCTCTTAACCTCTGGTGGGTTGGTATCTTGGCTTACGGCGAAGGTTGGCACAATAATCACCACTACAATCCTCGCGTCGCTAAAGCTGGTCAACGCTGGTGGGAAATTGACGTTACCTGGTGGGCAATCAAAGTATTAGATTCGTTAGGATTAGTTAAGAAAATCGTCTCTTAAACAGGTTTCTTTCAAAAGATAAAACAACAACGTAAAATGCGATCGCTCTACTAAGTAGGGCGATTTTTTTGTTTTTTGTAGGGTGAACAGTAAATAATAATGGGACTGATGATGTGTCAAATAGCCCTGCAAGAGTCTATATCGCGTTTTATTTTAATTGCGATCGCATCACTGCATATCTTAATTTGATCTTCTAAGTTTCAAAAATCATAACTGCCTGCATAGCAGATAGAAAACTGTAATAAACAGAAGATTATAGCTCTAAAAAAAATACGACATCCCATTTAATATTGGGAACTATATGTATATATTTTAAAATTATTCAACCGATAAGTAAGTGGAAAAAAAAGGATCTTTCTTCTTTCGACAATAAATTAATAACTGGCTTTTGTTTTATTAGTTTATTCTCTCTAGCCGTATCAGTTGCACTATCTTTTGGAGGTATGACAACTGCAATAATAATTTTGCTGATAGCAGCACTGTTTATCAATTTAGGTATCAGACATCGAATTAAACATCAATGGCGTTGGCAAGGAATCAAAGGTCAAGATCTATATAAAGCGATCGCACTTGTACCTATATTTATATTCATGCTAGCCAATATATCGGTAAGCTTATTCTATGGCATGAATAGGGATAACGGTCGAACAGAGTTTAACTGGCAACCTGAAAATCGTTTTAATCCTGTTGAAGTTATCTCTGAAGCAATAAGGATATTTCCTCAATTTATTAGCAATCCAGACCATATTATTGTAGAGAATACATCTTTGCGTGTTCGTTATCGGCGCAGAAATATCGAGTTAGCAGGACATCTTTTACCAAAAGCAATTGATTTAATTAGAGATACTTACGATCGCTATAGATCGAATAGTTTTAATGATTTTTATGCAAAAACTGAAATTACTCATTTGGAGTAGATCTTAGTCAAAGCGATCGCAATCTCATATCTGTCTTAGTCTGCGCCTTGGTATTAAAAAAAATTCTATCCAGATTCTGCGATCGCTTGTTGTGATTGTTGATTAGTTTTCTTACTCAAATGTGAAACGTTGAGAATAAATCAGCATTTTGAAATCCCGTATCGGTGAAACTGATAAATACGTGGTTTGATATCATTTCCAATGATACTAAATCTTTTAAGTAAAGATCGATAACCCGAAATCATGTTGTTTGACTTAGTTCTTCCTCTCTCAGCCAAGACTATAGCTTTCCAAACGCTAATAGGAGAAAACCATAATTCTGTGTCTGATGAATTTATAATTTGCTGTAAATTATTAGATAGACGATCGTTTCCCTGTAAGTACCATAGCCAAATATGAGTATCGAGAAGTAGCCTCAACTCAATACCTCCCAGTCAGATATATCTGTAGCAGGTTCGATAATATCTTCTTTAATCTCGATTGTTCCCTTTGCAATCCCAAATTCTTTTCTAGATTGATGTTCTTTTGCGGGAGCGATTATTACTAAGGGTTTTCCATGACGAGTAACCGTCAAACCTTCTTTTGTTCGACTTACTTCATCTAATAATTGCAGACATTCTGCTTTAAAGGTTGATATTGAAACTTTTTTCACAACTAAATAGACTATCGTCAGTTAATGTATTCTATTCGTAATCTCTGACAGAGCGATCGCTTTTAGAAAATATGTAAAAAGTTGGACGATCGCAATCTCTTACTTGTCTTTCTTCGCGACTCTGCGTCTTGGCGCGAAACAAAATCCGATCCAGATGGTGCGATCGAGTAATAATATACAGATGAGATAATCAGTAGACCTTTAGTAAAAATTAGATATTTGAAACTGTGACAGAAGCAAAGAGCTACAAAGATACCGTAAATCTGCCCCAAACCGAATTCAACATGCGGGCAAATGCCGTAGTGCGCGAACCAGAATTACAAGAATTTTGGGCTGAAAATCAAATTTACGAGCAACTGTCACAGAATAATATTAAAGAGTCTTTCATACTTCACGATGGTCCTCCTTACGCTAATGGCTCACTGCATATGGGTCATGCACTAAATAAGGTGCTGAAAGATATCATCAATAAATACAAGCTTTTACAGGGACATAAAACGGAATATATTCCTGGTTGGGACTGTCATGGACTACCAATTGAATTAAAAGTTCTGCAAAAAATTAAATCAAAAGAGCGTAAAGAATTAACGCCCCTGAAGCTGCGTCAGAAAGCCAAAGAATTTGCGATCGCAGCCCAGCAGGAACAGTGTGCCAGCTTTAAGCGTTATGGTGTCTGGGGTAACTGGGACAAGCCTTATTTAACTCTAACTCCCGACTACGAAGCTGCACAGATCGATGTCTTTGGGCAAATGGTGTTGAAGGGACATATTTATCGCGGTTTGAAACCCGTACACTGGAGTCCTAGTTCCCGTACTGCTCTAGCAGAGGCGGAATTAGAATATCCTGAAGGACATACTTCTCCTAGTATTTATGTTGCTTTTCCTGTCACTGAGTTAGGAAACGGTGCAGCAGAATTAAAAGAGTACTTACCAAAGCTGAACGTCGCGATCTGGACAACTACTCCCTGGACAATTCCAGGAAACTTAGCGGTAGCGGTAAATGAAAAACTGGAATATGCCGTAGCTGAAATTACCTCTCCCCCAGCCCCTCTCCTAAAAGGCGAGGGGGGTTACTTGATTGTGGCTAAAGATTTAGTAGAACAGTTAGCTGCAACTTTAGAAACAGAGTTGACCGTTAAAACTACTTTCCTAGGTAAAACTTTAGAAAATACTGTCTATCACCATCCTCTATTCGATCGCGATAGCAAAGTTGTGATCGGTGGCGACTATATTACTACCGAATCTGGTACGGGTTTAGTCCATACTGCCCCTGGACATGGACAGGAAGACTATATTACAGGGCAAAAATACGGTTTACCTCTACTTTCTCCAGTAGATGATGCTGGGCGCTTTACCGAGGAAGCAGGTAAGTTTGCAGGAATGCAGGTAGTAGCTAAAGGCAACGAGAAAGTTAGTCAGGGAAATCAGGCTATCATCGACGCACTAACAGAAGCAGGGGCATTACTCAAGCATGAAGAATATGCTCACAAATATCCCTACGACTGGCGTACTGGGAAACCAACTATCTTCCGCGCTACCGAACAGTGGTTCGCTTCGGTTGAAGGTTTCCGCGATGCAGCATTAGAAGCAATTTCTAACGTTACCTGGATTCCCGCCCAAGGAGAAAAACGCATTACGCCGATGGTAAGCGATCGCTCTGACTGGTGTATTTCCCGTCAGCGTAGTTGGGGTGTACCAATTCCCGTCTTCTATGATGAGGAAACTAACGAAGAATTAATGACCGAAGAGACTATTAATTATGTTAAGGCGATCGTTGCTGAAAAAGGTTCTGACGCTTGGTGGGAACTATCGGTAGAAGAATTATTGCCCGAACAGTATCGTAATAACGGACGTACCTATCGCAAAGGTACAGATACAATGGATGTCTGGTTTGATTCTGGATCTTCTTGGGCTGCGGTGGCTAAAGGTAGAGACTTAAAATATCCCGTGGACATGTATCTAGAAGGTTCGGATCAGCACCGTGGTTGGTTTCAATCCAGCTTACTTACCAGCGTTGCTAGTAACGGTATTGCCCCTTATAAAACCGTCTTGACTCACGGCTACGTCGTCGATGAGAAAGGCTTTAAAATGAGTAAGTCGAAGGGTAACGGTATCGCCCCCGAATTGATTATTGAAGGTGGTAATAATAAGAAGCAAGAACCCGCTTATGGTGCAGATGTGCTGCGTCTTTGGGTCTCTTCCGTTGATTATTCTTCCGATGTCCGCGTTGGCAAGAATATCATCAAGCAGACTTCCGATATGTACCGTAAGGTGCGTAATACGGCTCGTTTCTTGTTGGGTAACTTGCATGACTTCGATCCCAAACAGGATGCTGTGGTGTATGCAGACTTGCCTGAATTAGATAAATACATGCTGCACCGCCTGACAGAAGTATTTGCCGAAGTAACCGAAGCCTACGAAAGCTATCAGTTTTTCCGCTTCTTCCAAGCAATTCAAAACTTTTGCGTGGTTGACTTATCTAACTTCTATCTCGATATCGCCAAAGACAGACTATATATCAGCAGTTTAGATTCCTTCCGTCGCCGTAGCTGTCAGACAGTATTGGCAATTGCGATCGAGAATTTAGCAAAAGCGATCGCGCCCGTACTGTGTCATATGGCAGAAGACATCTGGCAAGCCTTACCCTACGACACGGGTTATAAATCAGTATTTGAATCTGGCTGGGTAGAAACAAAAGATGAATGGAAAACCGTAGGGGCGAATGGCAGTTCGCCCAATCAATGGTCTACAATTCGCAATCTACGAGATGAAGTAAATAAGGTGATGGAACAGGCGAGAACGGCAAAAGCGATCGGTTCTTCTTTAGATGCCAAAGTATTGCTGCAAGTTCATGAAGCTGACTTGAAAAATAAGTTAGCTTCCTATAATTCTTCTGATTCTCTCAGCGAGAAAGATGTTGATGAACTACGTTACTTCTTCCTTGCTTCTCAAGTAGAATTAGTCGATTCTCTTCCCGACGCGGAATACAAAAGCGAATCAGATATTGCCAATATTGCCGTGGTTAAAGCTGATGGTCATAAATGCGATCGCTGTTGGAATTATTCTCTGTCTGTAGGAAATTTTACCGAAGATCCTACAATTTGCGATCGCTGTAATGCTGCATTAAAAGGCGAGTTTTAATTACTCTCAATAGTTTGAGATTATGTAGATAGCGATCGCTCTAATATGGAGATAAATGCGATCGCTATCTATTTTTTTATACTTACTATTTTTTATATTTATAGCATTACGGGAATACGTTAGGACATTGAGCAAAATGACCTGCTATTTCCTAAAGAAGAAGTTGTCAATGGCGTAATAAAAATTTTAAAACAGCCAATAGAATCAAATTTGGCATATTTCAAACAAAGAAATAAAAGAGATTATGCCAAAGCAATTCTAGATTGGGAAAATCAACTAATACTGTTTGACAAACTCCAAAAAGAGTGGTTAGAGAACATAAGATAGTGTAATAAATAATTATCTCACTGAATAAATTATGCAATTTACAGTTTTTTTCTAAATAAATAAAAAGCGATCGCCTTGTTAAAAGATATTATTTTAAAATGTTAGCAGCCATTACGAAACAGAATAGTGATTAAGTTTCAGCATAATAGTGAGGAAAGATTAAATTTTGCAGTCTATCCAACATCCCAATTACTTGGTCTTTTAGTTTTTTTCATTGTGATACAGCCCTTTATTTATTGGGGTTTATTTATTAGCCCAGTCTATTCTTCTTTAGAATGCGAAAGAAATGATTCAGGGCAAGTAGATTGTTTATTGACTGAAAGAAAAGCGATCGCCTTGAAGTCAGACCAAACCGAAATCAAGAATGTTAGAGATGTAGATGGAATACTACGAGGGCTTCTTAATAGTAAGCAGATGGTAATTAAGGCAAACCCCGAACCATCATCTTTTCGTCTTATTGGATATCAAAAAAAATACTATTATCCCAGTACGGCAAACACGTTAATATACTCAAACTTCAATTCTGGATTCGCTCTTTTTGAGCAGAGAACTCTAGTGGGTAATTTTGTTCGAGGTAAGACCAATTTAAACAATATTAAAGTAGAGCTAAAATTAGGTTCAACAACGCCATTATTCACTCTTTTTATAAACTTCTTATTTATCGGCATTTTATTTATTTCTCCTTTCAAGAACACTTACGATTTTGATAGAGAAAATAAAACCTTAACAATTTCAGCGAAGAGAATCATACTCGACGACATTACTAAAATATATAGCTTCAATGAAATTAAGGAAATTAGATTCGATCGCGATGATTCGGACAAAGTAGATACAGGAACTATAGTTCTGCAATTCGTTCCAGATTACGATTATCCAGTTGCCGAGTTTGCTGATTTAGAATACGGAACAGAAGTTTTCGAGACAATTAAAAATTTTATAAATGAATTTGAGTAAAAATGCTCTACGCGATAACAATTAGAGGGTGTTTGAGAAGTTATTTTCTATACAAGTCGCTCCTATATTCTGCCCCCCTTGCCCCCCAATCTTGGGGGGAATCTGACTCAAAGTCCCCCAGTACTGGGGGATTTAGGGGGCTTGTAAGTGATATTTTATACTTTTAAAACATACTCTGAATTTAAGAGATAATTTTAAATAAAAAAGCGATCTCCCGTTCACAGAAACAAATAACTATAATTGTCTCTAACTATATTCTGTATAAGTAATTGATATCATCTACAATGAATAACTTTACAAAACTTTTGTTGCTAATTTCAGCTTTATCCCTAACTACTGCCTGTAGTAAAATAGATGCTTCTCAAGGTAACGTAACTGCCGATAATACTTCAACTATTGCCGATCGTGTTGTCGAAGATCGAGAGGGAATAATTAAAGTTAATAGCCCCTTCAGCGTCGCCGAAACTAGCGATCGCCTCGCAAAAATTATTACAGATAAAGGTTTAACTTTATTTGCTCGTATCGATCATAGCGATAATGCCCAAAAAGCAGGATTAGAACTAAAGCCAACTCAAGTAATTATTTTTGGTAACCCTAAAGTAGGAACACCATTAATGAACTGTTCTGCAACTACAGCGATAGACTTACCTCAGAAATTTCTGATTGTAGAAAGAGAAGCCAAACAAACTCAAATTATCTATAACTCACCTCAATATCTACAGCAAAGACATAATATTACAGGCTGTGATGAAGTATTAAATAAAGTTTCAGAAGTCTTGAAGGGTATTTCCGAAGCTGCATCTAAATAAAGCGATCGCTTTAACTCTCATACTTCTTAAGGCGATCGCCAATTTTGGCTCTTGTTTAATATCTCCGATCATAATCTTTTTTACTATAGACAAAGAAAAAACGATCGCCTTCTACTAAGAAAAGCGATGCAGTGCGTTCTTGTTGGTTTCCCACAAAAAGCAACTGCATCAAGAAGCGATCGCTTGAATTCGAGCTAATAGCTAAAAGCTAACTTAAGCCACACTAAAGACAATTACAAAGCCCAAGACTGCACCAAAGACAATCAGAGCATAGAATTGAGCGCGACCATTTTCGAGGTATTTCAAACCTTCACCACTAAGTACGGCTGCTAAACCAGTTAGGTTTACTGCACCATCGACAACGCGGTAGTCAACTTCCATGATCTGACGAGCAATACGACGAATACCTGTAACAAATACTTTATTGAACAGATCGTCTAAGTACCACTTGTTGAGAGAGAAGCGATATAAAGTCGGGACTTTGCTGGAGATACTGCTGGGATCGATTGTTTTTGTACGATACATCAGCAGTGCCGCAATAATTCCCGTTACGGCGATCGCAACTGACAAGCCAGCCATGACGTAGAATTCGTGGAAATCGAAAGCACCAGCCTCAGCGATGACTTCGCCAGGGGCATGGATAAACTCTTCAAAGTAGTTGTCCCAAGGACGACCTAATAAACCGATCAGAGTAGAAGGGACGGCTAATACTAACAGCGGTAGTGCCATTGTAAGCGGGGATTCGTGAGGATATTCACTGTGTCCGTGACCCTCTTCGACATCACTAGCACCAGGACCAAAGGCTAGATCGGCTTCGCCCATAATTTGCTGCTTGATTGCAGCATCGTTACCGCGAAACTCGCCTTCAAAAGTCATAAAGTACATGCGGAACATGTAAAAGGCAGTCATCCCAGCGGTTAGCCAACCAACAAACCAGAGAGCAGTGTTAGCTTCAAACGCCTGTCCGAGAATCTCGTCTTTTGACCAGAAGCCAGCGAAGGGAGGAATACCGCAAATAGCTAAGTTACCGACAAAGAAAGCCCCAGCAGTAATGGGCATATATTTTCTCAAACCACCCATCAGGCGCATATCCTGTGCCAAAGTGGGATTATGTCCGACAACATCTTCCATACCGTGAATCACCGAACCCGAACAAAGAAACAGCATTGCTTTGAAGTAGGCATGAGTTCCTAAGTGGAATAAACCAGCACTATATGAGCCGATACCCTTTGCCATAACCATATAGCCAAGCTGGGAAACGGTAGAGTATGCCAGACCCTTTTTGATATCATTCTGAGT
>ENA-ORXU01003120-ORXU01003120.1-marine-metagenome-genome-assembly--contig:-NODE-3120-length-10609-cov-3.287505_pt1 | contig 10609 bp, 8 predicted proteins | sample MGYA00237869_ERZ511484 | MGnify/ENA metagenome assembly ERZ511484 | reverse complement strand
ACAACTACGACAGGGTATCGATCTATTCATCTATTTTTATAAAAAAACTAATTCTAGACAGTTCATATCTAGATGTATTGGTCGATTTCACTTCCCCCAACCCAGGTTAAAGAGTTATCTATATGGACTCGTTAGGGAAAATTCTCTAATTAAATCAATTCTTAAAGATTAGGATGCCTAATTTTAAAAGGACATCATTATTATAAACTTTAAAATTTTCAACATATGAAACAGCAGAGCGAGATTCACTATTGCAACCTACCTCAAATGCCCACCAGAACGTTTGATATGCCCATAGGCCCTATGCGTATGGAGGCGATTCTTATCATCGCTAAGAAATGGGTAAATGGCACAAAACTAAAGTATGCTTTTTTTGAAGGTGATGCCTTTTCCACACCGGCTACTGATCGTGATGGCAATCAATCCAATATTTTATGGAAGGGTACTGCCGCCGAGAAAAAAGCGGTTAGAAATGCATTCAAAAGATGGAAAGATCAGGGCATCGGCCTAGAATTCGAAGAGACCGATGATCATTTAGAGTCCGTTATACGCATTGGGTTCGCCAAGGGTGAAGGTTCTTGGTCTTACGTGGGCCGCGATGCATGGGATATACCAAAAGAACAACGTACCATGAATTTTGGATGGGATATTGTGAACGACGAGGATACCATTCTGCACGAGATAGGCCATGCCATGGGCTTTCCGCATGAACATCAAAATCCCAAAGCGGGTATCGTTTGGGATGAGGAGGCTGTTTATACCTCTTTAGCGGGCTCGCCGAATTTTTGGTCGCGCGACAAGACTTTCCATAATATTATTCGAAAGATTTCACCCGATGAAGTTCAAGGGTCAAGCTGGGATCCGGATTCGATTATGCACTATCCGTTCGGCGCGAATATGATTATTTCGCCCGCCGAGTTCAGAAATGGACTTTCACCTGAAGATGGTCTTTCCGCTAGGGATATTGCTTGGGTCAAACAATTTTATCCAAAAATCGATAAACGAACCTTTGTCGAACTTAAACCATTTCATTCAGAAATCATTTCGTTGAATGCCGGAAATCAGATTAACCTTGAGTTCATGCCCGAAGAGACGCGAACCTATACGATTCGCACATTCGGCACTATGGATACGGTTATGGTGCTCTCTGAAGTTGTCAACGGTGAAAACGTCTATCTATCTGGAGATGACGATAGCGGTGAAGATCGCAATTCGGTAATCAAGGAAAAAATGATGAAGGGTAAAAAATACATCGTAAACATTCGCTTGTTCTACAAGAAGAGTGCAGGCGATACCTGTGCAATGGTCTACTAGTAATATTGGAAGGTAAATACTGTCAGGGCAATGGCACGAGTGATAATCCGAACGGTAGGAATCAGTTTCAAAAAAATTCCCATTAATTCGGGTCTCATTTTTCAGTAATAAGTTAGTAAAACGAAATAATCCTTTTGGAATAATAGCTCAAGAAAACGAAGTCCGAGAAAATCACCTGTGGTTAGAGCTGAAACTCTTCATTGTTATGATCTTCCTTTTCAATTTTATTCAGCGTTATAAGGTCTTTTAGAATGTAGGCGGCTATGATAATAATACCTACGACCAAAAGTGGAATGGCAAACTCCCAGTTCAGCACATTGAGTAAGCTACCGGCTATAATGGCCAAGGTACCGATGACCATGGCAAAATTCCAAATGACCTGTATTTTGCTATTTTTAGCTTTTCGGTCATCGTCTAAAAAGTAGGCCGTGCCTTCCATTACGAACCAAATAAGAAAAGTTATGGCAATAACAACCTGAAAGAATATGGTATAAGGGAAATCAAGAGCGCGAAGAACACCGTTCGTTGCCCAGAAAACCACTAGAATCAATTTAGTATAATCAAGAAACTGCTTTTTAGGTTTTTTTGAAAACCTAACAATGTACAGGATACCCGTAATCGCAAATGCCGCTAAAATAATCTCGGAGGCGTAAGGCCACCGTAAGATTCGCATTAACATACCCAACAAAATTATGGAGATTGAAATTCTCAAAGGAGTCTTTAAAATTTTGTTCGATGTAGGCATGGTATAGGTATTTGGGTTAAATGGCCTTGAGGTGTACACGTAGTCCTTCCATGATCCCTAAGATATTATTAACGGTTTCCTTTAGATAATATTTTATCAGCACATGGGGTATTCTAATGGTGGTAAACCCGTTCTTGAAAGAGTGCATCGCCTCTTCTAAATCATTGATGGCCTGCTCGTGGGTCATCATATGGTATTCGGCGTCGATTTCGATGTTCAGTTTCACCCTTGAAATGGCGATATCGATAGACTTGTTACCATCCCACCATTCGAGCATGGCATTCACACCAGACTCTTTTAAACCATAATACAGTTGAATGGCTTCTCGCGGGGTTTCGTTAGTCTCAATCAACTTTGTCATTCGCTCTTGATGCTCGCCGCAAAGCTCTACACCTAAGGCATCCATTGAATTCTTGTGATCGGAATAACCGAGTTCTTTATTACATTCTAAGCATGTCATTGAAGTAGGTTAAATTTTAATCCGATTAAGCATCGGGTTGGTTTGATTTGGGATAATAATAACCGTCGTTTTTTACGAATAGTATAAAGTTTCGATGTACGGCACCCCACTTTTAGACGAACGGCAATTTTTTAGATAAACGGCAATCGAAAGTGTTAAAACTGTGGTGAAATGGGCTATTGAAATACCCGTTGGATAGCGATAAGGTAATCACTGTTTAGATTGAAGAACCAAAGAACCTGTTCTAATAAATTGATTGTGTTTTCTGAAGATTGATTCAAAGTTGACCAAACGCTGTACCAAAATAACTCGAACTTCACTTACTGGAAGTATGGAAGAAAGCACCACGTTTGAGCACCCAAACCGTACTTTCTATTAATTTTTCTACATTTAAAGCATTCTTCAATTACTGTAATGTTCAAAAATATTGGTCCCGGTGTTTTGGTCTCCGCGGCATTTATCGGCCCTGGAACGGTTACTGCCTGTACCTTGGCACGTGCTAGATATGGCTATGCCCTTTTATGGGCAATGCTCTTGTCAATAATTGCCACAGTAGTATTACAAGAAATGTCCGCACGTTTGGGTATCATCACACAGCGTGGTCTAGCCGATGTTATTCAAAAAGACGTGCAATCGCCTCTTGTCCGAAACCTACTGGTTATCATTATTTTATCTGCCATACTTGCAGGCAATGCTGCTTATGAGGGAGGTAATATTGCAGGGGGTACCCTAGGGCTAGAAGCTATTTTCGGATCTGGCTATTCGTCGTATTACCCTTTTGTAATAGGCCTGTTTGCCTTTATACTTCTGTATATCGGAAGTTATAAAGTATTGGAAAAGATTTTTATAGCGTTGGTTTTGCTAATGAGTGTCTCTTTTTTAATCGCGGCCATACTAACCCGGCCCAATATCGCAAGTTTGCTACGGGGCCTATTCGTTCCATCGGCACCAGAAGATAGCGTCTTGATGATAATTGCTCTTGTAGGAACGACAGTTGTGCCGTACAACCTTTTTCTTCATGCCGCTTTGGTAAGCGAAAAATGGAAATCTCAAACTGATTTGAAATATGCCAGAAGAGATACTTTTATATCAATTGTTCTTGGGGGAATCGTCTCTATGGTGATTATTGTTGCAGCTTCGGCAATACCGAACAAAGACATTGAAACCGTCATTGATTTGGCCAAAGGCCTAGAACCACTTTACGGTAGTGCGGCGAAGTATTTTATGGGTATCGGTCTTTTTGCCGCAGGAATAACCTCAGCGATCACGGCACCTTTGGCGGCTGCCTATGTGGCAAAGAGTTGTTTTGGTTGGCCGAACGATTTAAAGGATTTGAGGTTCAGATCGGTGTGGATGATTATTTTGTTTGTTGGAATTATCAGTATGTCGTTCGATATTCGCCCGGTAAAACTGATCAAGTTTGCACAGATTGCCAATGGTATGCTATTGCCCGTTACTGCCGTTTTCTTATTGTGGGCCGTCAATAGAAAAGCTACAATGAATACATACGTTAATTCGAAAGTTCAAAATGCCATGGGTTTTCTTATCGTTATATTGGCAGTAGCATTGGGTATTAAAAGTATAATGAAAGTACTTTCGTCTATTTAAATGGAAAAAAATGATATTGATATAAATTGTGATGTTGGCGAAGGCGTTGGGAACGAGAAAGACATCATGCGCTTTATTTCTTCGTGCAATATTGCCTGTGGAGGACATACAGGTACTACTATTTCGATGAAAGAGACGGTTCGATTGGCGCAATTGCACAAGGTAAAAATAGGGGCACACCCTTCGTATCCCGATAAAGATAATTTCGGAAGGACCTCTATTACGATGCCGGCTGATGATTTAATAAAAACCATTCGCCGACAAATTCGCAATCTTCAAGTTGTTCTTACTAATGAAAATGCTAGGCTACATCATATCAAACCCCACGGGGCACTGTACAATGACATTGCCAAAAGTACAGCCTTGGCAAAAGTATTTTTAGAAGGTATTGCAGAGTACAAAACCACAGTATTTTTATATGTACCATATGCTTCTGTAATCGAAAAGGAAGCTTTACGGCAAGGTTTCCGTATTAAATATGAAGTTTTTGCCGATCGCAACTACAACGCTGATTTGAGCTTGGTTTCGAGAAAACATCCAGAGGCACTTATTGTAGATAAAGAAAAAGTGCTTGCTCATCTCCTTAAAATAATAATGTACAATAGGGTAACCACGCTGACGGGGGATAGTATCAAGATTTTAGCGGATACTTTTTGCATCCACAGCGATACGGTTTTGGCATTTGAAATAGTATCGTATCTTACGAAAGAATTACCCAAACATAATATCAATATACAGAAGTGAGTCTTTACCCCATTTCCATACGGCCTTTTGGTATCCATGCCATATTGATAGAATGGCCGAACCGCGTTGAAGAAGCTATTCTAGATGATATTTTACATTTTACGCACTACTTGACGGAGGAATGTCTGAAAAATGAAAATTGGGAGATGGTGCCTGCCTATAATTCCGTCACGCTTATTCATCGGGACAAACCTATTGCCTTTGAGAATTTTAAAAGGCAATTGGAACAATGGTATAAAGAAAAAAAAGAAACCCGTTTCAAACATCGAAATCTATGGCGACTGCCTGTGTGCTATGACTTGGAATTTGGCATAGATCTTCCAAACGTTTCGCAACGCCTGAATAAGACGATAGAAGATGTCATAACCTTGCATACCGAGAATGTATTTACTTTGTTCGGTATCGGTTTTCTGCCCGGTTTTATGTATTTGGGCGGTCTCCCCGCAGCATTAGAGGTGCCAAGACATTCGCAGCCAAGGGCCAGAGTATCTAAAGGTGCTGTTGGTCTGGCAGGTAAACAAACGGGAATTTACCCACAAGAATCACCTGGTGGGTGGAATATTATCGGAAATTGTTCCGTACCCATGTTCGACCCCAAACAAAAAACACCCTGTTTTATAAATGTAGGTGACAAGGTTCAGTTTTACCAGATAGAAAGGGCTGAGTACGACCTACACAAAATAGAGGGTGAAGTAGGTATTTATAAAGTTGAAAAGATTAAACTGGATGCTTAAGATTTTAAAATCGGGACTATTTACCACCATTCAAGACAAAGGTCGGTACGGCTACTTGAACAAGGGCGTGCCCGTTGCCGGCTATATGGATACTTTTTCCGCTACCAAGGTTAACATGCTTCTGGAGAACGATGCCGAAGCTGCGGTCATGGAAATTACAATGACCGGCCCTACCTTGCTGTTCGAAGAAGAAACCTATATGTGTATGGGAGGTGCCGAACTTTCGGCAACGCTCAACAATGCCCCGATTCAGAACTATAAAGTGACGAAAATCGAAAAAGGCGACATCCTTTCTTATGGGAAGTTAGAAAAAGGTTTTCGTAGTTATTTGGCGATAAAAGGCGGCTTCGAGTCCCCGATAGTTTTAGGAAGCCGTTCTTTTTTTTCATCGGTTACCCCGATCAATCATTTTCGGGATAGAGACGAAGTCGAATATAAGAGCCACTCGACGTTTACCGCAAAAATTTCTGAACTTCAGGTAGGTGACTTTTTAGAAGAGACCAAGCTCTTGGTAAGTAAAGGTCCTGAATATGCAATGCTTTCTGACAAACAACTTGAAGCGATATTTGCCGGAAACTTTACGATTTCTAATGAAAACAACCGAATGGCCTATCAGCTTGAGGAAGAAATAAACGGTCATGAAATTTCTATGCTGACCTCGGCTACACTTCCCGGAACCGTTCAGTTGACACCTTCTGGTCGATTGATCGTTTTAATGAAAGATGGCCAAACTACGGGAGGCTACCCGCGCATACTTCAGCTTTCCGACAGGGCCATTTCAATCTTGGCACAAAAAAAATTCGGAGACGTCATCGGTTTTCGGTTGACTTAAAGAGCTAGGGCTTCGTTTTCTAAATTTTAAGGCTACAATTTAAGGTTTGTCCGCAAAATCATCTAAACTTCCAAGTGACTTAGGACGTAAGACTGAATGCATATACCTAAATGGGCCAGTAATACTACTGTCTTATGTCCTACGTCCTAATGTCTTACGTCTTTTTTTCTTAACGGATTAGCATATTTAATTCCTCGACAGCTACTTTGTAAAGTATTAGATTTTGCTTAATACTGTTTTAAATGCAAACTAAAAAAGAGCAATTCAATCTGATTCAAGTCATTCTCGAAAGAGGGTGATACGGATTTCTATTGATGTTATGGGCCTGTATAAGTGCATTTCTGATACAGGCCTTTTCAATTCAGCTTTTTTGTCATTCCCGCGCCTGTGCTGAACTCGTTTCAGTAAAGGCGGGAATCCGTATTGCAGTTTTATGATCATTTCGGTAATTGTATGAATTTATTCAGGAAATCTTCACTTTTTTGAATAAATAGGATGTAGACCACTACTATTGAATATGATAAAAATATGAATCTAAAATATTGATTTTTAGAATGTTACAATAATATTGTCGCTATTGACTTTAGATAGGTCAGAACTGTTAAAATAAATGGATTTAAGAAATCGATACCTTTGAACATAACGAGTATTTAGTGCATATCGAATAACCAACAGGAAACACTTCATGGAACTGAATAAGTATAGTAAAAACGTTACCCAAGACCCAACACAGCCCGCAGCGCAGGCAATGCTTTACGCAATTGGTTTCAAGGATGAAGATTTTGAAAAACCCTTGATAGGCATCGCAAGTACGGGTTACGAAGGCAACCCCTGTAATATGCACTTAAACGATTTGGCCAAATTGGTCAAAGAAGGAGTAAACTCGAAAGAAACCATCGGCCTCATATTCAATACGATCGGTATTAGCGATGGTATTTCGATGGGTACACCGGGTATGCGTTTCTCCTTGCCCTCTAGAGATATTATTGCCGACTCTATGGAGGCGGTTGTTCAGGGCATGTCATATGATGGCTTGGTAACTGTTGTGGGCTGTGATAAAAATATGCCGGGAGCATTGATGGCCATGTTGCGCCTTAATCGACCCTCGATATTGGTTTACGGTGGTACAATTGCATCAGGGTGTCACAACGATAAGAAATTGGATATTGTATCCGCCTTTGAGGCGTGGGGCGAGAAAGTTGCCGGTACCATGGAAGAGTCGGAGTTCAAATGCATTATTAAAAAATCGATTCCCGGTGCAGGTGCATGTGGTGGTATGTATACGGCCAACACTATGGCTTCGGCCATTGAGGCCTTGGGAATGGCATTGCCTTATAATTCTTCGAATCCCGCGATAAGTGATGACAAACAGGCCGAATGTATAGCGGCCGGTGAGCAAATGCGTTTTCTTATTGAAAATGATATTAAACCTTTAGATATCGTAACCCGAAAATCATTGGAAAATGCGATTCGTCTGGTAACGATTACCGGGGGTTCTACCAATGCCGTACTGCATTTCTTGGCTATTGCCAGAGCGGCCGATATTGATTTTACCTTACAGGATTTTCAAAAAATAAGTGATACCACGCCATTTATTGCCGATCTGAAACCCAGCGGTAAATACCTGATGGAAGATGTACATCGCGTAGGTGGCATTCCGGCTTTACTAAAATATTTGTTGAAGAATGGTCTTTTACATGGTGATTGTATGACCGTTACCGGGAAGACCTTGGCGGAGAATCTAGAAAATGTTCCCGATTTGCAGGAAGGTCAAGATGTAATCATGCCATTGGACAAGCCCATTAAGGCAACCGGACATTTACGCATGCTCTATGGCAACCTAGCGGAAAATGGCTCGGTAGCGAAAATTACAGGTAAAGAGGGATTACTGTTCAAAGGAACCGCCAAAGTTTTTAATAGCGAGTACGATGCGAACGACGGCATCCGTACCGGATTAGTAAAAAAAGGCGACGTCGTCGTAATTCGTTATGAGGGACCAAAAGGAGGGCCTGGAATGCCGGAAATGCTCAAACCAACTGCAGCCATTATGGGTGCAGGACTCGGAAAAGATGTTGCCTTGATTACCGACGGTCGCTTTTCAGGAGGAACCCACGGATTCGTAGTAGGCCATATCTCTCCAGAAGCACAAGAAGGCGGTACGATCGGTCTACTTGAAGATGGCGATATTATTACGATTGATGCGGAGACCAACTCCATTAATGTAGCGGTTTCCGACGAAGAACTGGCAAAACGCAAAGAGTCTTGGGTGCAACCAGAATTGAAATTTAAGAAGGGAGTGTTATACAAATACGCTCGTTCAGTATCATCCGCAGCACAAGGTTGTGTAACCGATGAATTTTAGAATATTTTAGATTGTCCCCTTGAGGGGACTTTAGGGGTGTTTTCCGGAATGCTTCTTAATAGTGAATTATCCCTTTGAAATGGGCTATGGGGATGTCTTGAGATTTAAGATGTTTCTTGATGACAAAATGATTACAGAAAATAAGCCAGTTTATTCGTGAAAATTAGCGCAATTCGTGTCCCTATTTTGAGTTTGCGCTTGACACTTGAATTTGAGTTTGAATTATGGAAACAGTAAAAATAAAAACCGAGGAAAACCCAAAAAAGGTAAAACTTAAAATGAGTGGAGCCGAAGCCATCATACATTGTTTGTTGGCCGAGGGTGTAGATTTGTTATACGGCTATCCCGGTGGCGCTATCATGCCCGTTTATGATGAGTTATATAAATTTCAAGATAAATTGACGCATATTCTTTCGCGTCACGAACAAGGCGCAACACATGCTGCGCAAGGCTATGCAAGGGTTTCTGGTAGAGTAGGGGTCGCAATGGCGACATCTGGACCGGGTGCTACCAATTTGGTAACCGGTTTGGCCGATGCCCAAATCGATTCGACCCCAATGGTCTGTATTACAGGTCAAGTGCCAAGGCATTTGTTGGGTTCCGATGCTTTTCAAGAAACGGACATTATCGGAATTTCCACTCCCGTTACAAAATGGAATGCCCAAATCACAAAAGCTTCGGAGATTCCCGAAGTTATGGCCAAGGCATTTTACATTGCCAAATCTGGTAGACCAGGTCCTGTTTTAGTCGATATCACTAAAAATGCCCAAATCGATGAATTCGAGTTCAGTTATGAAAAGTGTACGGCTGTACGTAGTTATAACCCTGTTCCTAAACCGGATATGAATGCTATTGAAGCTGCTGCCAATCTTATAAATGCTGCTAAAAAACCGTATATCGTTTGGGGTCAGGGCGTTATTTTAGGTCAGGCCGAGGCACAATTGAAAGCATTGGTAGAAAAAACCGGTATTCCTGCGGCTTGGACGATTATGGGGGCCTCAGCATTGGATACGGACCATCCTCTAAATGTGGGTATGGTTGGGATGCACGGAAACTACGGTCCCAATATTTTAACCAATGAATGCGATTTATTGCTTGCTATCGGTATGCGTTTTGATGATCGGGTAACAGGTAGCTTAGATACCTATGCGAAACAAGCCAAGGTCGTTCATTTTGAAATTGATAAGGCAGAAGTAAATAAGAATGTTCATGCCGACGTTGCCGTTTTGGGTGATTCCAAAGAAACCTTAGGGCTATTATTGCCATTGGTGAACGAAAACAAGCATCAAACATGGCACGGTGAGTTTAAGAAAAAATACCAAATTGAATTTGATGAGGTCATTAAAAATGATATTCATCCGACGAAAGATGGTTTGACGATGGGCGAGGTCATTGAAGAAATCAATATCGCATCGGGCAACAAAGCGGTTATTGTAACCGATGTCGGGCAACACCAGATGATCGGTTGTCGCTATGCCAAATTCAAACAATCCAAAAGCAATATTACTTCTGGAGGATTGGGTACCATGGGGTTTGCACTTCCTGCGGCCATTGGTGCCAAAATGGGTGCCATGGATAGGGAAGTTGTTGCTATCATAGGTGATGGCGGCTATCAAATGACGATTCAAGAACTGGGTGTTATTTTTCAACATAAAGTGCCCGTAAAAATTGTAGTTCTGAACAACGATTATTTGGGGATGGTACGTCAATGGCAAGAATTATTTTTCGACAGACGATATGCATCTACAGTAATGGTCAATCCTGATTTCGTAAAAATTGCTGAAGGCTATCATATTGAGGCTATATGTGT
>ENA-ORXU01003115-ORXU01003115.1-marine-metagenome-genome-assembly--contig:-NODE-3115-length-10616-cov-2.673024_pt1 | contig 10616 bp, 6 predicted proteins | sample MGYA00237869_ERZ511484 | MGnify/ENA metagenome assembly ERZ511484 | reverse complement strand
AGTCTTAACGCTCGATTGCGATGATGTAGGCGTGCTAGAGGTAGAAATTAGAGCTACCGACTGCTTTGGTTTTTTCAATACGTGCACGACCACAATCACTGTCCGCGATAACAACAGCGGCAACATCTCTGACCCGGATGATTACTCCCTCACCTGCGCTGATTTACTCAGCGATGGGTCGCTTCCTCCACCCACACTGGCCAACTCGCCGAGTGTTGATAATTCAGGCTGTGACAACTTTTCGCTCCAAAGTGTAGTCGATACACAACAGGATGACACTGGCTGCGGCACGGGGTCTTTCTTGCGGACGTTTACTTATGTGGATGGAACGGCGAGCGAAATACGTACTCAAACAATCACGATTACGGATAATGAAACAGCACTCGTCGTTCCGAGCTTTTCAGATTTTGAGGTGGATTGCACAACCACACTGAACAAAGCAGACTTTACTACGCCAGCACTCACTACGCCGTGTGTCACCTACACCCCGACAGTGACCCTTTCAGATACATCTGGCAACTGCGGCTCGATGGCTACAGTCACTTATACCTTCACTCCAGATTGCGTAGATCGCGATCCGATAGTACGTACTCAGGTTGTCACCTTCGTTGACAACGAGCGGCCCACGTTTGATGCATCAGCTGTTGATGTGACATTCACATACGATTGTACTGATGAAATTCCTCCAGTGGTGCCCATATTTGGGATCAACGACAATTGCGATCCTCTACCTACGCCGATCTTTGAATCTGTTGAAAACACAAACATGCAGCCGGTCTCAGGCTGTGGCAATCGATTCGAAGAGTTTCGCTTCCGAGGGATTGATGTATGCGGCAATCAGACCGTAGATACCCGCAGCATATTCATTCGGGTATTAGACAATACTGCGCCGACATTTGCATCTGAATTGGCTCCTGTAGCCTTGATGTGCAAACCAGACGATGTCGACGAGGCGGTGCCGCCATTTACAGACGTCTCCTCCCTCGATCCAGCAGATGATTGCAGCGAGATATCATCTACGTTTTTCTTCGATACGTTTGAGGATGAGGGCAACACTGCTTGCGCTGGCAGCTTTACACGTCGATACACAGTCTCTGACGCCTGCGGCAATAGCAGCACCATCGATCAAAAAATTACTTACGGTGTCACGGGTCCCCTCCTAGCGGAGGTTTCTGATCGCACAGAGCAATCCTACAACTGTATATCAGAACTCCCTGCAAAAAATGAATCTCAGCTCTCAGTTTCAGGAGCAAGCTGTTTAGGATTTACGGTAACGATTAGCGACAGTGACGACCCTGGATGCTCTGGAGAAGTAACCAGAACCTACACTGTTACCGACAGCTGTGATCCCAACCGCACAGCCACAGCTAGTGAGACCTTCTCCATCAACAATACTGTAGCCCCAGTTCTGCTCACCCCGGCACCTGTAACCAAAGTCTTCGACTGCTACGCTGCGGCCGTAGAAGGTGCACCAGGCATTTCTCTAGAGTCCTTTGCGACGACTTGCTCTAGCCCTCTGGCAAATTTCGATTTCACAGACAGCCCTGACCCAGGGTCAGTTTGCAGCGGGACTTTAGTGCGCACCTACATAGTAACTGATGCTTGCGGGAACACCGCCACGGTGTCTCAGGAGATTGCTTTCGCGGATACTACTAAACCAGTTCTGCGACTTAGCCGCACCATCTTTAGAGGCGGTGTCAGCGTTAATCCAGAAACCGGCGAATGCGATCCCTTAGCAATTCCTGAAGGCTTCCTAATGGCGAGTGCTGAGCCCGGCGATTGTGGCCCAGCAGGAATCACGCTCACCAACAATTCGCCGCTAGCTACCGATCAAGGCGGTGATGCGGCTGGACTATATCCGGCGGGGAGGACGTTCGTGACCTTCACTGCAACGGATGAGTGCGAAAACACGGCAACAGATTCAATAGAAGTTGCTATACGAGCCTCAAATAACGGAGCTCAGATATTCTGCTCCGGTGCGTTTACATCTACGGGATCGGTCTCACTGTCATACGATGACATCGCGGCAAACTCATCGCCCAATTTTCCATGCTCTGACCCGAGTACCATCTCGGCAGTCTATTCAATCGACCTAACTGGACGACCACAGTGTGATCTAGCCGACCCCACGTTAGCGTTTACAGAAGTAGAGCCTGGAACTTCCGTGACCTTATCGCTCGCTGATGGAGAAGACGAGCGCTGCTTTGCATTGCGCGTCCAGTTTACCGACGGCATCAACAATGCTTCCTCCTCATGCGAGTATTTCGTCACACGCACCAGTGAGCTTTTTACCCTTCAAGGTGGTGTGCGAGCAGGTGACGAAACCTTAGCTGCTTCATCTGAAATTGCGATTGAGACGGCAGGTGGCATGGCCTACAGATACACAAACGAATCAGGTGAATTTGAGCTAGACGAGTTGCCGAAAGGCCCAGTAACGCTATCGGCTACAACTACGCTTCCAGACGCATACGGCGTCTCTACTGCGGACATTCTTGCGATTGGCAGGCACTTACTAGGGCTGATGCCACTCAGCGATCCATTTGAATTACTCGCCGCCGATGCAGACAGGTCTGGTGCAGTCACATCGTACGACATCTCGATGCTGCGCCGGCTTCTGCTTGGCCGTACAAGCGAATTACCAAATGGTGGCAGCTTTTCGCTCCCAGCCGATTTCGAGTTTACTAATGAACTCGCTCCGTGGCGGGATGCCGGCAACTTCATGCTAGCATACGAGAACGTTGCCGACGACATTCTCGATGCCGATTTACTATTAGTGAAGCTTGGCAACGTCGTGAGCACATCTGGCCTTCGCGGTAGAAGCAACAGCTTTCTAGTCGCTTCCGACCAAGCTGTCGAAGCTGATAAAACGTACTCTTTCGCTTTAAGAAGCGCATCAGGTAATCCATGGGCTGGCGTGCAGCTATCGTTGACGGCAGCTGGCGAATTAGCAATTGACGCCGCCGATAACAATTTCGACGTGCTATCTAATGCTGTAGGAGAAGCCGTCCGAGCTAGCGTGATGCAGGAGGTACATCCAAACGAAGAATTCTTGATACTCACCTTCACCCCAAATCGAGACGGGCTACTCAGCGAACTCATTTCTATCGATCCGGGGTTTGCAAGCGAATCCTACGCCGCATCCGATCTCAGCGCAGCCTCGCTGCAACTAGATTGGAAGCAGAGTTCGACAGTTTCTCAATCTGCTTCAATTCTCGCTTCACCTAACCCGTTTAGCGACGTACTCAACATCAGGGTTCATACAGCTGCTCCAGGCGACTATTCTATCGACGTCCGCGATGTCACCGGGCGAAGTTTTGCCGAAAGGAGAATGTCTACCACAGAGCCAGGCTGGCAAGCAATGCGCTTTGAAACGGCGACATGGCCAGTAGGAACCTACCTCGTCACAGTAGCAACCCCTGAAGGCCGAAGCACCCAACGTGTAGTTCTGCAGCGCTAGGCTAGAAGCGTAGACCGTTTCGAGCAACATATCAGATTACTTGGCATCCATGACGAAAGGCTGTAGAAGCCGGCTCTCACCGCTCTACCTTTACGCCCGTGCCGAAAATCCGTCGCCTCCGGGTGCTCACACTGAGCATCATTGCCTACATGTTGCTGGCCTTTGCTTGGTGGAGTATCCTGCTCTTCCTCAAAAATGACGATGCATTTGAGGCCAAAGCTGAACTGCTCAAAATTGGAATGATCGCCGAGCGGCGGGTAAGCTCTCCCGACGAGTTTTACGCTAGTGAGGAGTACCGGCAGCTGTTCAAAGACTACGAGGACGACAGCAGGCAGATCTTGCTCGAGTCGGTGGTCTTCATCATCACCTTAGTGGCCGGGGTTTACCTTGTAAATAGAAGCTACCGTAAGGAGGTAGAGGGTGCTCGACAACAGCGCAATTTTTTGCTGTCAATCACGCACGAACTCAAAAGTCCACTCGCTGGAATACGGCTCGCGCTCGAAACTTTTCAACGTCGCCAGTTGAAGCCAGAGCTGCAGCAACGGCTGGTGAACAGCGCTCTAGGAGAAACTACGAGGCTCACGAGCCTCGTAGAAGACTTGCTCCTTTCGGCAAAACTCGACACCACCTATGAACCAAACCGTGAACCCCTCGATCTGCATCACATCGCAACTGAGTGGCTAGAACGGATGCGCATCAAGTATCCCGCGATCACTTTTACGTTGAGTGCTGAGGGTGAGGAGTTTAATGTGTTGGCCGATCACTACGGCATCAACTCCGTACTGGGCAACCTCTTAGAAAACGCGGTGAAGTACATCGGCGAAGGCGATAAGGTTGAAGTCGTACTCTGTGAGCGTGGCGATGATGTGAGCATGCAAGTCCGCGATGATGGACTCGGAATTCCCGACGACGAAAAAGAGCGTGTACTGGATAAGTTCTATCGCGTTGGTAATGAAGACACTCGCTCAACAAAGGGCACTGGACTCGGGTTATATATCGTCAACGAGGTTGTCCGCGCTCACAACGGGGAAGTGAACCTCCGCGATAATTCGCCACGCGGGTCAGTTTTTGAGATCTGCCTGCCCTTTGGCGAACCTGCCTAACGTTCAGATCAATTACCTATGGATCGTATCCTCCTCGTCGAAGACGAACAAGCCATTCGCGAACCTGTAAAGCTCAACCTCGAACTCGAGGGCTATGAAGTCGTGAGCGCCTCCACAGGAAAAAAAGCAATCAAAGCCATTAAAGAGCAGCACTTTGATCTGATGATCATTGACATTATGCTGCCTGAGGTCGACGGCTATCAGATTACCGAGCAAGTGCGGCTCACCAACACCAAGGTGCCCATCATCATGCTAACCGCCAAAGCCGACGGTCCAGACCGAATTCTTGGTCTAAAGAAGGGCGCCGACGATTACCTCACTAAGCCTTTTCAACTCGAAGAGCTGCTGCTGCGTGTCGACAAACTGCTCACGCGATCCAAGAACGACGGTGACGGAGGCGTAGAAGAGATCGCTTTTGGCCAAAACAAGGTGAACTTCCAGACCTACGAAGCCGAAACCCCGCGCGGCCCTATCAACCTCACGAAGAAAGAGGCGATGTTGCTCAAGCTGCTGGTCGACCGTAAAAATGAGGTCGTAAGCCGTCAGCAAATTCTCCAGAGCGTTTGGGGCTACGATGTCTATCCCAGCACCAGAACCATCGACAACTTTATCCTCAGCTTCCGCAAGTACTTCGAGGATGAGCCTAAGAATCCGAAGTTCTTTCAGAGCGTACGTGGTGTAGGCTACAAATTCGTCGATCCCAAAGAGCGCCCTGTTACTGAAGCAGTCTTAGGCTAGCCCATTCAACCTTTCGGCAAAACTCATTCCCTATCGCAGAGCCCCTTGTGCACCTTACGTGCGTAAGGGGCTTTCGCTCACCTGGGCTTCGCCCAACTACCTTCGCCGACGTGCCACGCTACCTGATAAAGACCTTTACAGGTCTCGAAACTATACTCGCTGCTGAGTTGACAGCTCTCGGTGCCGAAGATGTGCAGGTGGTAGGCCGCGGCGTACTCTGCGCTGGAACGGAGAGGCTGATGTACCGGGCCAACCTCGAGTTGCGAACCGGACTGCGCGTCTACCGACACCTCGCTGACGTTGATGGTGCGACACCCGACGAGCTGTATTACAGCGTTGGCGATTACGACTGGTCAAAACACCTCAGCACGGAAGGCACGCTCTGGGTCACCAGCACAGTGGGCGAGCAAGACTGGGTACAAAACACGATGATCGTTTCCTTAAAGACCAAGGATGCGATTGTCGATAAGCTGCGTCAAGGAAACAGGAGACCTAACGTTGATCGCGATCGACCCGACTTACGCGTGCATACCTACCTGCACCGTGGCCAGGGATCGGTTTGGCTCGACAGCACGGGCGACCCACTCTTTAAACGTGGTTACAGACTTCGCACGGGAGAAGCTCCGATCAATGAAGTGCTGGCTTCCGGCATCCTTCAGTTGGCCGGCTACCGAGCCAGCTTGCCATTCGTAGATCCGATGTGTGGTAGCGGCACCTTTTGTGTAGAGGCCGCCAAAATCGCACTCAACATTCCTTCTCAGGCCGAGCGGCAGTTTTTTGATTTCATGCTATGGCCTGATTTTGACAAGGCGGCTTGGACACTGGTTCGCCAGCAAGCTCGCTCGCGTATTCACAGCGGCCCCATAGCCGACATCATTGGCAGCGACATCGATCGACGCACTATCCGCTATGCCGAGCGCAACATCCGTGAAGCTGGGCTCTCCAAACGCATACAATTGCATGAGGCCAGCTTCTTCGACGTATCAGCGCCACAAGATCGCGGCTTGGTGGTTTTTAATCCGCCCTACAACGAGCGTTTATCGCTCAGCGATGGCGAGCGTTGGTACAGTGAGTTGGGACACACCCTCAAGCACTACTGGTCTGGATGGGAGGCCTGGATCGTATCTGGATTCGTCGACGGGCTTTATGCCATCGGGCTTCCGCCAAAACAAAAGATCGAACTAGACAACGGTGGTATTCCTGTGCAGCTGTGGGGAATAGAGCTATACGCTGGCTCACGCCGCGAGCCCAGACCTGAGGATCAGGAAGAACCAGTAACCAATCCGGAGATCGACACCAAAGCCAGCACTACCCTGCCCTCCGCTGCCGTTTCAACCCAAAGTCCACCCGACAGTGCTCAAGAATAGTATTTGTATCAGCTTGTTCTTCTTGCTAGGGGTTGCGAGCAGCCAGGCGCAGCACTCGGGGGCAACAATTCTTTCGGAGGTTGAAGGGACTACTGCGGTCACAGTTGCAGCAGATACCCTAAGAAAACCGCCTACGCCTGCCGCCCTTAGGCTTGCCCTGCTGGCAAGCCCCTTGACGACTTCGGCTGCAGGTCAGGTAGAGGTACCACCGGAGCATCGGGCATTGTTTTGCCGCTTCGACGACGCGCTCGACGAGAAGCGTATACCGCTGCGTATGCGATTGGGCAGTCTCGAAGAAGTGAATCGCAAGGAGGGGAAACCAGGCTGGTAAATCCTTACCACTCAATTCAATTTGAGCAAATCGTCTACCCCGAACAGTCGGCTGTGCTCGAACCCCTCAGCATAGCGATACCCTGCTGGGCGACCAAATTCCCGAGCCCTCGAATACAGAAACGGAAAGAAATCCTCTCCCGATAGCGGCGTCTGAGGATCAGTGCTTTTGGGGTCGTGGAACTGCGAGGCGAAGCACTTAATGCACTCAATTTTCTGCTCCATGTGATCGCTGACGTCAACAACGAAGTCTGGTGTACGGTGGAAGTCTTGTACGTAGTGAATGAGTTGCTTCGGTCGAAACGCGGATTGCGTCTCTCCATCGCGCTGAGTCTCTATCCTGCGGAGTCCAGAAAAGAAGCAGGCGTCGTGGATCAATTTCGCTGCCCTACCATGATCGGGGTGGCGATCTGATAGCGCGTTGGCGAGCACAAGGGTCGGTGTACAGTAGCGAAGTACCTCGATGATTTTGAGCCGCGTGTTGTGATCGTTTTGAAAGCTGCCGTCGCCTAAATCCAGGTTTTGCCGAAAGGCTGCGCCCATCAACTTTGCGCTAGCAGCAGCCTCCTGATCTCTAATGTCTGCCGACCCACGTGTACCCAACTCTCCACGCGTCAAATCGAGCAGCCCAAAGGTGTAGCCTGCTGCGCGGTGCTGTAGAAGGGTTCCACTGCAAGCGAGTTCAACGTCGTCCGGGTGGGCGCCAATGGCAAGTATGTCTACGTTCATGCTGAGAATTGAAAGCTTGGCCCAAATACCAAACGGCCCAGCCGCGATGATACGCGACTGAGCCGTTGTGCATTGAAGCTAGTGTCTGCTATAGACTACCAGGCCTATACCCGTGGAGGGGTGTTGCCTTCTATGCGGCCGGTGCTGCTTCCTGAAGAAGCCTCACGACGAAACTTGCTGAGGAAGTCTTCCATCTGCTTGCCAGCAGCTGAGCGACCTCCGAGGCCAAAGCTGAGTGCGAAAGCAACTGCTAGCGCACCTAGTGTGAGGCCGAAGGCGAGATTCACAATGTCGTCGGCGATACCCATGGTACGCAGCGCGATTGCAATGAATAGAGCGAGGACAACTCCTTTGGCGAGCGAAGCCAAAAAGGTGCTGCCTTGTGAGCTTGCTACTGCACGCTGGGCAAAGTTGGCAACGACGTTACCGATTGCGAGAATCACGAGTCCAAAGAGGATCTGGACCGAAATCTCAAACATCTCATTCAGCAAGTAGCTAAGCTGCTCGAAGTCTAGGATGTTGATCGCGGTGATGACTCCACTGAAGACGATGAAAAAGAAGATCACGCCCGATACGATGTTCGGGATTGATGCATTTCCAATGAAGCTGGTCAGGTGAGCACGACGCGCAAATTCGTCGCTGTTGACACTCGACAATAGGTTTCGAATGAAGTTCGAAACGAACTTCGCCAAGTAGTAAAACACGACCAGAATAATGCCTGCAGCCAGGATCTTCGGTATCGCTGCTAGTGCTTGCTGTAAGATGTTAGTAAGCGGCTCCGAAATAGTATCCAGACCGAGTACGTCGACTGCAGCAATCAGGATTGGTACGAAGACAATCACGAATACGATCTGCTTGGCAACATTTGCCCAGTCAATTTGATCGCTTAGTCCAAACCGCTCCGATAAGCCTTCTATGCCTCTCACAGCGAGCGCTACGAGCTCGCCAGCGATGGTAGCCAGGATGTAGCCAGCAAACGCTAGCACGCCGGCACCGATAAGACGGGGCAAGAAGTCAAAGAAGTTGCCGACCAGATTTTCAAGTGGCCTCAGTGCGCTTTCAAATCCGAGGATTTCGAGTACACCGATAAGCACGATGACCATCAACAAGTAATAGACGAGCTTGCCTACTAAGCGTGGGATGTTGACGCTACTGCGTCCAGTGCCACCACGATCTACACGAGATTGGATCCCGGTAGCTCGGACCAACCTGCTTACGAGGCCGCCAATCAGCTTTGCGATGAAGAAACCGACGATGAAAAGAAGTATCGCGCCGATAATGCTACCAAATACTCCCGCTTCAAAGCCGAGGCTACGGGATAAATTGGCAAAAAAGAGTTCGATCTGTTCCAAAAGGGGGGGTGTTTTCGTGAAAAAAGTGTCTGCTCTTAAGCATAGCACTGGATAAGTGCCTATGGTTCGAAGATGGGACGTTCCGTCTTACTTCTAGTCACTCACAGTTCTCCACACTATTTTCAAATAACTCAAGAGCGCTGAAATCTTCAACCAACATTATGGCTGCCAATACACTACACATAAAAAGTACTTCCGATACAATTACGCCGGAAGAAGCAAATGAAGTCCACCTAACACTACGCAATGGGTTCAGGAAGGGAGTACTGGCTAAGCTATCCGCTCGTCGCAAGGCACTCAAACGGCTTAGGAAGGCCCTCAAAAATCATGAGGACGAAGTTTTTCAAGCCTTAACCGATGATTTTCAGAAACCAGCTTTCGAGGCCTACACCACGGAAATAGGCTTTTGCTATCAGGAGATCGATCATACCCTCGATCATCTCGAAGAATGGGCAGAAGCGGAACAAGTTTCTGTTGGGCTAGCACTATGGCCAAGTCGAGCAGAATCGAGATGGGTTCCAAAAGGCGTAGTACTTGTTATATCACCCTGGAATTACCCGCTCAACCTAGCACTCTCCCCACTAATCGCAGCGATTGCTGCTGGCAATACTGTAGTCGTCAAGCCCGCTGAGGATACGCCTAACACCAGCCTCGTAATTGGCAGAATCATCGCCGAAGCCTTCGACCCCAAAGAGGTGTTGGTGGTCCAAGGGCCCGGGGGTGAAGTAGTTCCTACCCTCATGGAAGCTGGCCGCTTCGACCATGTGTTCTATACAGGTTCCACAAGGGTGGGTCGCCTACTCGGAAAGACTTGCGGCGAGCAACTCATCCCATGCACACTGGAGCTCGGCGGCAAATCACCCGCCATCCTGGGCCGCTCGGCCGACATGGAAAAGGCGGCGGCGCGCATCATGGCAGGCAAGACCATGAATGCCGGGCAGATCTGCCTCGCGCCGGATTATGCGCTGACGCCACACGACAAGACGGGCGAGTTCGTCGATCATGCCGTGGCGAGCGTCGCGAAGATGTACCCCACCCTGCGCGACAATGGCGACTACACCTCCATCATCAACCAGCGGCACTGGGACCGGATGCAGGGTTATCTGGAGGATGCGCGCGACAAGGGCGGGGAGATCATCGAGATCAATCCGGCGGGCGAGAACTTCACCCAGCAGCCGCACCGCAAGATGGCGCCGCACCTGGTGCTGAACCCGACGGACGACATGCTGGTCATGACCGAGGAAATCTTCGGCCCGATCCTGCCGGTCAAGGAATATACGGTCATCGACGACGCCATTGCGCATGTGAACGCGAATGCACGGCCGCTGGGACTGTATTACTTCGGCGAGGATGCGGAGGCCGAGCGCGTGGTCAACGAAACGACATCAGGCGGGGTGACCATCAACGACGTCATCTTCCACGTCGCAAACGACGACATGCCGTTTGGCGGCATCGGGCCGAGCGGGATGGGGCATTATCACGGTCGGGAGGGCTTCAAGGAGATGAGCCACCAGAAATCGGTCTATGCCAGACGGGCTTC
>ENA-ORXU01003113-ORXU01003113.1-marine-metagenome-genome-assembly--contig:-NODE-3113-length-10623-cov-2.866774_pt1 | contig 10623 bp, 13 predicted proteins | sample MGYA00237869_ERZ511484 | MGnify/ENA metagenome assembly ERZ511484 | reverse complement strand
GAGGTAGATCGGCCACTTGGCGTGGTCCGACCCCTTAGCTCGCCTTTGCTTGGCGGGAGTTGCGCTTTCGGTCGATCTCGCTCAGGTGCTTCTTCCTCACGCGGATCGAGGCCGGGGTGACCTCGACCAGTTCCGCGAGGTGCTCCATGGCATCAGCTGCGACGTAGCCGTCTTGTTCCTGGGCCAAGTGCAGCAGCGGGATCAGGGCGGACTTCTTGCGGGGATAACGAGCGATGATGTCGTGCGCGATCGCTTCGTTCTCAGGGGAGAGTCGACTCACAGGTCACCTGTCTACTTCGCCGAGGATCGGATCCACACTGCTGATGACGGCAACCGCATCAGCAATGAGCGAATCCGCCATCATGTGCGACATCGTTTGCAGGTTGACGAAGCTCGGTCCGCGAAAGTGCATCCGGTACGGCTTGGACGAACCGTCGGACACGACGTAGCAGCCGAGCTCCCCCCGAGGCGACTCGACCGCCACGTAGGTCTCGCCCTCCGGCACCTTGAAGCCCTCGGTGAAGATCTTGAAGTGGTGGATCAGCGCTTCCATCGATTCATCGATGCGGGCTCGCGGCGGAGGCGTGACTTTCGTGTCCTGCACCCGGAAGTCGCCGCTGGGCATGCGATCGACGATCTGGTGGACGATGCGCATCGATTCACGGATCTCGTTGAGGCGGATGGCGTAGCGATCGAAGCAGTCGCCGTAGGTGCCGACCACGACGTCGAAGTCGACCTGGTCGTAGGCCAGGTAGGGCTCGTCGCGGCGAAGGTCCCACGGCACGCCCGTGCTGCGCAGGATCGGGCCGGTCGTCGACAGAGCGATCGCCTCCTCGGAGGTGATCGTGCCGACACCCTGTAACCGGTCGCGCCAGATCGGCTGCCCGGTCATGAGGATGTCGTACTCCTCGAGTCGAGGCGGCAGCATCTCCATGAGGGCGAGGACCTCGTCGCGCCAGCCATCGGGAAGGTCGGCGGCGACACCGCCTGGGCGGATGTAGTTGTGGTTCATGCGCAGGCCGGTGACCTCCTGGAAGAACCGGAGCACCTCTTCACGCTCGCGCCAGCCGTAGATCATCATCGAGACCGCGCCGAGGTCCATGCCGTTGGTGGCCATGAACAACAGGTTCGAGGTCATGCGGTTGATCTCGCACAACAGCATCCGGATCCAGGTGGCCCGTTCGGGCACCTCGACACCGAGCAGCTTCTCGGTGCAGAGCGAGAAGGCGAGCTCGCTGAACAGCGGCGCTGCGTAGTCCATCCGGGTGACGTTGGTGCTCCCTTGGGCGTAGGAGAGGCTCTCGCCCGTCTTCTCCATGCCGGTGTGGAGGTAGCCGATCACGGGCTTGGAACGCAGGACGACCTCGCCGTCCATCTCGAGCATGAGGCGCAACACGCCGTGGGTCGAGGGGTGGGCGGGGCCCATGTTCATGATGACGCGCGGATCGTTGTGATCTGCGCCGATCTTCTGGGACTCTGCCTCGGACAGGCGCAGGACACGACTGCGGTCGAGATCGCGTTCGAACACCTGGGGACGGTCGGTCACCGCCATGGGTGCCTCCAATGGGTCAAAACCATGACCGGCAGCCTCAGCGGCCGGCGTCGGACGACTTGAATTGCACCGGGATCGACCCGATGCCGTAGTCCTTGCGTAGCGGGTGACCCACCCAATCCTCGGGCATGAGGATCCTGGTCGGGTCGGGGTGATTCTCGAACTCGATGCCGAACATGTCGAACGCTTCGCGCTCACGAGCCTCGGAGCCCGGGAAGAGGTCGAACAGGCTCGGGACCTTGGGATCGGACTCGGGGATCTGGACACGGATCCGGAGGCGACGGCGATCGGAACGATCGAGCAGGCTGACGACCAGCTCGAAACGCTCCCCCACCACACCGGTGGGTAGGTCGACCCGACCCGGATGGGAGAGGTAGTCGACCACCGTCACGTCGACCAGGAAACTGAAGCCATCCTCGACGAGCGCCGAGGCGAGATCGATCAGCTGGTCCGGCGTTGCGTGGACGAGCGCCTCGCCCGCGGTCGAGGTGTTGCTGGGACAGCCGTGGAGATCCGCTGCAGCCGTTGCCGCTTCTGTGGTGTCGACCTCGTCGGTGTCCACCTCGTCGGTCTCGGTGTCGGCGGTGTCGGTCGCCATGTCAGCGACGCCCGATGACGAGCTCGGAGGCACCTTGACCGTCACGCTGCTCGACGACGATCCCGGCTCCCTTGCCATCAGGCCCACGACGACGGGTCAGTTCGCCGTTCTCGACCTTCTCGTGGAGCGTCAGGATCGAGTGCATCAAGGTCTCGGGACCGGGGGGGCAACCCGGTGCATAGATGTCGACCGGGACGATCTGATCGACGCCTTGGACGATCGCGTAGTTGTTGAACATGCCGCCCGAGGAGGCACAGACACCCATCGAGATGACCCACTTGGGTTCCATCATCTGGTCGTAGACCTGTCGGAGGACCGGAGCCATCTTCTGCGACACGCGGCCGGCGACGATCATCAAGTCGGCTTGGCGTGGCGAGGCTCGGAAGACCTCCATGCCGTAGCGGGCGAGGTCGTAGTGGGCTCCACCGGTGGCCATCATCTCGAGTGCACAGCACGCCAACCCGAAGGTGGCAGGCCACATCGAGCGCGCTCGGGCCCAACCGACGAGGCCTTCGAGCGAACCGGTCAGGATGTTGTGGTCGAGGCCCTCGAGGCCGTGGTCCTTGACGTCTTTGACACCCATCAGACCGCTCCGACCTTCTCGCCCTCGCCGACCTCGGCGGGGCTCGCGGACTCGATCTCGACGGAATCGTCGGTACCGGAGGTGACCGGAGCGGCGACGGCTGGGCCGACCCCGCGGCCTTCGGTTCCCACCCGACGGATCGTGGAAGTGGTGGTGCGGTCGGGACTGATGCCGATGCGCTCCCTGAGGTGTTGCTTGGAGGGGCCCCACTCGAGGGCACCCTTCGAGATCAGGTACACGAAGGACTCGAACACCGCTGCAGCGAAGATCAGCATCATCCCGATCCCGTAGGCGCCGAGACGTCCGTGTGCCACGGCCCAGGGGTAGAGGAAGATGATCTCGATGTCGAACACGATGAAGATCATCGCCACCAGGTAGAAGGTGACGGGGAAGCGGCTCGGTGGGTCGGCACCCGGGATGATGCCGCACTCATACGGGGCGGTCTTGCGCTCGGTCGGGCGGCGGGGGGCCAGGAGTCCCGAGGCGACGAAGCTGCCCACACAGAAGAGGACCGCCAGCACCAGCATGGCCAGGAGGGGCAGATACTGGCCCATGACTCAGTCTCCCTTGGCGAGGTTGGTGGCGAGGGTCTTGTCCCGGGAGTGCAGCATCAGACACGACAGCAAGAAGATCGCACCCGAGCCGACCGTCACGAGGAAGGGCGGGAGCCGCTCGGTGCCGTAGTCACGTGTCATGACCACCGAGATCACCTGGGCTTCGTCATCGAGCGAAGGAATCGGTGGCGGCTCACCAGGCACGGCGGGCTTCACGATCGCCGGTTGGACCTGCACCACGCTGTAGAGGGTCGGGTTGCCGACGTTGGTGACCAGCTGACCCGCTCGAACGAGCTTGTTCGACACACCGTCGAGGATGGCGGGGCTCGATGGATCGTCGAAGCCGCCGAACTTGAACATGGAGAGGCTGAGGTACTGACGACCTTCGAGCTCGGCGAGTTCTTCCTCGACCAAGGCCGAGTCGGCCACGGCCTGGGCCTCACCACGGGCCGGCTCCGAACTACCGACGACCTTCCAGCCCGCCAGATCCACGCCCGCATCCTGCAGTTCGTCGTCGACGAGGCTTCGGTTGACGCCAGCGAGGTCGCTCAAGCTCTTCGGCACCTGGGAACCGGTGAGCTCTGCGTAGGCATCGTCCTGGTTCAGGATCGCCTCCTCGACCAAGTCGTAGGACTGATCGCGGTCGGGGAGGCTTCGAACGTCTGGGTTGGCCGAATTGGCCAGATCGCCCACCACGACTTCGTCGACCAACCAACCGGGTGCCCTGCCTTCGTAACCGATGCCGTAGATGGTCCAGACGATGCCCATGATGAACATCCAGCCGAAGAAGCCGGCGAGGGAGATGAGCCCACCGAGGCGTGCTCCGGTATTGGTCGCGAGAAGGAGATAGACCCCACCGCAGAGGATGATGACCGCAGTGGCCACGATGAGCATGCCGCGGTAGTGAGGGTCGAAGCTGAGCGCTCCCAGCACGCCGTCGAAGGCGAGCAGACCTTTGAGGGTGGCCACGATCACGGCGTCACTTCCTGTCGATCATCTCCGTCGAGCCCACGCTCGAACTCCACGATCGCAGCGATCTGCGACTGGGTCATCATCTGGCCGAAGCCGGGCATCTGCCAGGCGCCGTTCCCGTTGTTGCCGTAAGGACGACCCTCTTCGCCACCGTTGGTGATGAAGTCGATCTGATCAGCAGAGAAGGGACGGTGCTCGGGAACCTCGGCCAGATCGCCGTCGTCGTCGGCGAGGAGGTCGCCGTCGGCTCCGATGACCGCAGCTTCCACGATGTAGAGCTCGCCGCTTGCCGTGGCTGGGTCGAGATCGTCGCGGTCGGCCGAGGTGAATTCCATGACCTCGCCGTCGAGATCGAGGGGTCGACCACGGTCGTCCACCTCGATGACTTCACCGTTGTCGTACAGCGCAAGACGCCATCCCGGGGCCGGCAAGGTGGGGGGTGGGGCGTCGGGGTCCCCGCCGCCTTCGCTCGCTGCCTCGGCTGCAGCGGCAGCTTCGGCCAACTCATCTTCAGTTGGTTCTGCCCATTCGACCGGAGCGTCGATCAGTACGGTCATCAAGGCACCGTTCTCGAGTTCGAGCGGCATGGTCGCCGTGGTGGCCGCCACCGAATCGCTCTCCAGCTCCACCTCGCCCCAGGCGAGGTTGAGGGGACGGAGGTTGGGTCCCACCGAGTCGGAGAACTGGCTCGTCACGTTCCACAGGGCCGGGCCGAGGGCGCCGCCCCCGGTCGCACCGGGCTCTGCGGTCAGGGCGTTGAAGGGCGTGTCGTCATCGGGACTGTCTTCCACTCCGTCGGGCCCGGCGATGGCACTACGCCCTGCGTATGACCACCGGTTGGTGTGACAACGCCCGCAGGAGTAGGCGCCCTGGGCAAAGGAGGTGGTCAAGCCGCTGTTGAACAGCGCTTCGCCAGGGGTTTCCCACCCCTGAGAGTCGGCGATGACCGATTCGACCGGTGTGCTCTCGCCGCTGATGGGGTCGACGGTTTCCTCGGCAAACACCGCAGCGAGTTCGTCTGATGCCCGTTGGCGGGCTTCCTCGGGATCGATCGTGATCGAACGCATGTAGAAGATGAGTTCGTCGATCTGCTGCTCGGTGAGCGGACCACCACCCGGAGCACCCCAGGCGGGCATCGGTGTGGGCGGACGGCCGAGGTTCAGGATCTCTCGCACTTCGTCTTCGCTGAAGCGGAGCAGGACGGTGGTCAGTTCGGGAGCGAGCCAGTTGACCTGATCCTGGAACTTGCCGTCTTCGGTGATGACGAAGTTCTGGGCCGCACCACCGGCGCCACCACCGCCGTGACACGAGGAACACAGCTCTTCGTACAGACCGGTACCCCGATCGGTGAAGACCACGTCGTACTGGGCGAGGGCACCCTCCTGCCGGCCGGGCTCGGCCAACCAGTAGAGGGGAAGACCCACCGCGGAGACGGCGAGCAGGAAGAGTGCCGCCGAGAGGGCCCCGTCGAGCTTCTTGCCCTCGAGATCCTCATCGTCGTAGTAGGGCTTGCGGTTTGCCGCGAGCTCGATTTCGGACCCGATCTCGTCCCTGGCGCTGAGCCAGTTGTAGACGAGGTAGGCGATCCCACCGAACACGATCAGGAGGCCGATGACGGCTCCGACAGCACGATAGGAGGTGGCGGCGAGGATCATTGGGTGGGCCTCATGGCTCAAGAGTTCAGCGGATGACGTGCGACGAGCGCCAGATCAGTGGTCGGACTGGCCGATGCAGTTCGGCCCTTCCGCTTCTTGACCCGTGGTGTTGGTTCCGATCGGGGGACCCTGAATGATGGTGCCCGTGTCGACGGTCAGCACATTCGCAGCGTCCACCGACATGGCGAAGCGGTCCATTCCTCTGGGGGCCGGACCGCCCTTCTTCTCGCCCACCTGGTTGTACTGAGAGCCGTGACAGGGGCACTCGAACCACTGTGAGGAGTTGCAGGAAGGAACACGGCAGCCGAGGTGGGGGCACTTCTGGTAGAGGGCGATCACGCCGGCTTCCATGCCGGCGAGCTCTGGGCCCGAGTAGAGGCTGCGTGCGGCGTCGACGGCACCCGAGGGGTACTCGGTGAGCCACATACGACCCTCGGCCGAGTAGAGGAAGCCGTTGTTGGCGTTGATCTCCTCGAGGATGGTGCCGACGTTGCCGACCGTGATGGCCGAACCGAAGCCGCTCACACCGGAAGGCCACAGGAAGGCGATCAGGGACGCCCCGAAGCTGCTCAGGCTCAGGGTCATCATGCCGACGATGCTGCGGTTCAGGAATTGACGCCTCGTGACGCCGAGCGCCTCGGGGTCTGGCGGCACGAACACCGCCGGGGTGTGCGACACGACGGCAGGAGCATTCGCTTCACGGCGGGCGACGACTGCAGCCGTCTCCACCTTGCGACCTTCGGCCTCGGCCAGGTCGACGGGCTTGTCCCGTCGCATGGTCTCGTGCGAGAGCTCGGAGTTGTCCCGGCGCCGAAGCACCGTGAGCATTCCGATCCCGCCGAGGACCACCAGTGCGACGATTGCGATGATGAGAGGGGTTTCCATGTCAACGCTCCGATCAGAACTCGAAGAAGACTCCGTCATTCCAAGGGAAGACGAAGTTGAAGCCGGGACCCCGGAAGAACGAACCGATGATCGTCAGCACTGCCCAGAACATCAGAAAGACAGTGAAGAGGGAGATCGCGAACTTGCGATCCTCGGGCTTGTTCGAGGGGTTCTTGTCGGTGTAGGGCGCAAGGATCAGGGCGAAGATGCCCATACCTGGGATGGTCACACCGGCGACCATCGGGTGGAACATGGTGAGGAGCTCTTGGAGACCGAGGAAGTACCAAGGCGCCTTGGACGGGTTGGGAGTCTCGTTGAAGTTCGCCAGTTCCAGAAGTGGTGCGTTGACGAAGATGGAGAACACCAGGAGGAAGGCAATGCACAAGAGACAGGCCACGAACTCCACCACGAGGAGGTGGGGCCAGACGTGGACCTTGTCTTGGGGCTTGGCCTTGACGTCTTGGATCGAGCCGGACTTGACCACCGTGAGCAAGCGCTGGGTGTGACCATCCGGGCCCGCTGCGAGCGGGACGCCGCCCACCGCCGCTGTTCCGCCGCCGACCGCAGTTGCGGTGGGTGCGGTCGCGACTGCAGTGCCGCCACCCCCGACCGGGACGTCGTCGCCGCCGGCCTTCTTGGCTTTGGCAGCCTTGGACCGTTCGAGAAGGTGAGCGGGGATCTTCGATGCTGCTGCGCTCGTGGGAGCCGCGTCACCTGCGGGCGAGGCGGCCTCACCCGCGGCACCGGCCGCGTCGTCGCCACCGGCCGCAGCCTTGCGCTCCTTCGCCTGCTGCGAGCGCTTCAGGAGGTGCTCTGGGATTTCAGTCATCGCTTTCTCCTCCTCGCCCGGAACCGGTCGAAGAACGCTGACCCGGGACCCGGATCAGACCTTTGGATGTCAGTCGCTGGAGCCTCGTGCCCTAGAGAGGACCCGAGATGCCGCCGTCCTTACGGACCCGCCAGAAGTGGATGGCCATGAAGATGACGGTGACGAAGGGGAACATCAGCACGTGCAACACGTACCAGCGTAGAAGTGTGTCGGTCCCGATCTCGGCTCCGCCGAGCAGGACGAAGCGGACCTCGCCACCGAACACGGGGGTGTAGCCCATCATGTTGGTGCCCACGGTCACGGCCCAGAGAGCGAGCTGATCCCACGGCAACAGGTAGCCGGTGAACGACAGGAGCAGGGTCAGGGTCAGCAGGATCACGCCGATCACCCAGTTGAACTCTCGGGGTGGCTTGTAGGCCCCGTGGTAGAAGACACGTGCCATGTGCAAGAAGACGGTCAGCACCATGAGGTGGGCCGCCCATCTGTGCATGTTGCGGACGAGAAGGCCGAAGGTCACCCCGACCTGGATGTTCTGGATGTCTTGCCAGGCGTTGGCCGCTGTCGGCCGATAGAAGAACATCAAGAAGATGCCCGTCACCGTGAGCAGGATGAAGAGGAAGAAGCTGAGTCCGCCGAGGCAGAGCGTGTAGCTCACCTTGACCGCATGGCGCTTCACCTTCACGGGGTGCAGGTGGTACAGCACCGAGTTCATGATCACGTAAGAACGGTTTCGGGGGCTGTCGGAGTAACCCTTGCGGAAAATCGAACCGGGCCGGAAGATCGAGTTCCAGGCCTGGGAGCCCTGGGTCGACTCGCCGATGTCGGCCAGCTTCTCCTGGAGCTGCTGCACTCTGCTCTTGCCGTCGGGCATGGTCTTGGCCATGACTCAGGCCTCCTCTCGGGCGTGAGAGAACGGGGGACGACGCATCAGCCGAGCCTCATTCCGTAGCCGTATCCATGGGTGTTCGTTCGCTGGTGGCGGTCACCGTCGGGATCGGGATCGCCGATCTTGCCGAGGATGATCACACCTGTGGGGCACCGGTCGACACACAGTGCGCACCGGGTGCACACGTCGTCGTCGATCAGGAAGACGTAGCTGTCGGCAGGGTCCACGCCGGGCTGCTCGGTGTCGATCGCTTCGTCGATCGAGTCGGGCGTCACCATGTGGATGCACTTCCACGGGCAGATGTCCACGCAGCCCTCGCACGTGATGCACTCGGACTGGTCGATGTGGATGAACTGCTTGGGCTTGACCGCTGCCGACAGGTAGGCCGCGTCCACCTCACGGAGGACGTAGTCATCCCTGAATTCCGGGAGTGGGGGATTGGCGTCAGTGGTTGCCATGGTGCGTCAGGCCTTCTGGAGGGGGCGGCCGTAGGTGGTGGTGGTCTCGAGGTCGGTGCTCTTGGCCTCGTCGCCACGGTTCTGCCAGATCACGAAGAGCGCCACGTGTGCAGCGAGCCCGAGGCCGTAGATCACCACAGCGATCAGGTCGCGAAGCAGGGTGTAGTGGAGCGTGAAGGGCAGGAAGTCCAGGATGCCCCCGGGCCCGACCAAGAAGTAGTCAGGGCGCCAGTTCATCTCGTTGTCGGCCCAGATCAGCCACTGGTGGGGCCAGATGCCGTAGACGAAGAACATGAAGAAGAAGGCGAACATTGCTGCGACCATGGCCTCACCCCAGCTCAGGGTGGCCTTGGCAGGGCGTCGCCGAGCGAACTCCAGCACCACGACGGCCATGAGGATGGAGAAGAAGGTGGACACCACGAAGGCCACGTTGAGGCCGCCGTGGTAGAGCCCGATCCAGATCCAAAAGGGGACGGTGGCCACGATCGTGCCCACCACGCTCATGTAGAACTTCTTGATTGCCGAATCGATCGGCCGCACACCGGCCATGAGCGTCCTCCCGGATCGCACTTGTGAATGCACTCACAATGGTACCGCTCCACGTGAGGCGAGACCCACCCGGAGCAACCCGGGTTTAGCACGAGGCCCCGGGGCTGGACACATCCTTGTGCCACCCGACCAGGCGACCGCACCGGGTCTCCCGACCAGACCTCGCCCAGGCCGCCCGACCGGTTCCCCAGCCGGCGACCGCGAGCGAGTCGCAACACCGGCTCGTTCCCCTTCTGCCCGAGTCGCCACCGCCAGCGAGGGAGCCGACACCGAACCCCTTCACGAGTGACAGTCGAACGCTCTCGACATTCGCGCGTGGCCGGTCGCGGACGAAGGAGGCCGGGCGCAGCGCTGGCGCACGTTGCGTGGCCGGTCGAGTTGGATGGGTCGTGGTCGGATCCGTGCCGATCCATCAGCGCACTTGGGCACCGGAGCAACGAGGCCCCTACAGTGACCCCGTTGATCGCGGCCACCCGCGGACGGCGCCGAAACCGTCACGCCCGGCCTTTCCCCGGAGAACACGTTGACCGAGATCCCCGAACACCTCTTAGAGCGGACGAGGGCGAGGCGCGCTGCGCTCGGCCTCCCCGTGAGCGGCGATGCGCCGGCCGGCGGCGGTTCGGCCGCGCCAGCGGTGGCAACAGCTGCCCCGGCGGCTGCTGCCCCGTCTGCGCCAGCAGCTCCGGCTGCCCCCGCCACGCCGAAGGCACCCGAGCCGCCGAAGCCGCCCAGCCCGGTGGTGCAAGCGGCCCTCGATCGTGAGAAGGGTTCCAAGGTCCCCTTGTGGGTCCTCCCCGCTCTGGCGGTACTGCCTCTCTGGGCGATCATCTACTACGGCTCACTCGAGCGCCCGATCCGCCAGCCCGAACTCATCGCCGAAGGCGCCGAGGTCTACGTGGAGTCCGGTTGCTCGGGTTGCCACGGCGCCGAGGGTGGCGGCGACCAAGTCAGACGTGGCGCACAGGAGCGGGGGGGTCGACCGCGTCAGGACGCACATGTCGACGAGGAAGGTGACGAATTGGACGGCCGACTCGGCGGCCGCGGCGCCGCCGTCGGCGCTGCTCGCGCGGCGGCGGCCGCCACCGCCGCCGCCGCCGCCGCC
>ENA-ORXU01003112-ORXU01003112.1-marine-metagenome-genome-assembly--contig:-NODE-3112-length-10623-cov-4.826380_pt1 | contig 10623 bp, 7 predicted proteins | sample MGYA00237869_ERZ511484 | MGnify/ENA metagenome assembly ERZ511484 | reverse complement strand
GTTGCCCGCTATTTGGTTGGTCGAGGCTGCGGATTGTTGGACCCTAAGCCTGCATAGTGGATGAGGAATGAAATGTGCTGACACTTGAGTTGAAAATACCACCAGTTCCGTTAATGTTGGCTTTTGCTATATTGATGTGGTTCCTTTCTGCGATATTTCCAGACATCGATATACCTAACGTGATCCAAAAATCGATTGCGCTTATTGTTGTTGGCATTGCGCTTTTCTTTGCATTTGCTGGTGTCTATTCATTCCGTAAGGCCAAAACTACTGTCGATCCAAGAAAACCGAATACAACCTCATCGCTTGTAACATCAGGTATCTATCGCTGGACACGCAATCCGATGTATGTTGGTTTCCTGTTTGTGCTATTAGCATGGGGTATCTATTTATCGAATCTTTGGTCACTTGTGCTGTCGATAGGCTATGTGTTTTACATGAACCGTTTTCAAATTCAACCCGAAGAGAAGGTGCTAGAAAAGCTCTTTGGCAAAGAATATTTGCGCTATAAACAACAAGCACGACGATGGCTGTAAATCCAATATGATTGTATTAATTATTTTCGGCATTGCTTTAGTAGCTACAACTCTACTTGCGATACTGTTATTGGCAACCTTACTCAGTGAAAGTGTTCAGGTCTGGCCGCCACCGAATGTTGAATCATGGCAGTACAGGATATTTTGGACGTTATTTCGGGTAATGATTATCGGCATTATCTTATTTTCGGTGCTGGACTTCAATAGCATGTTGATGTTTCAGAGCAAATGGCGCTACTTTGTTGGGATTCCTTTAGCTTTGCTTGGCTTTGGGTTAGCGACTCATATCTCTTTTGCACTTGGATGGAAAAACGCACATGGTGAGCAAGAAGGGTTGAAAACTGACGGATGGTATCGAATTAGTAGGAACCCTGTGTACGTAGTATCGATTATTGGGATGGCTGGATTAGGACTTACAGTGAATTCTGGATATGTTTACGTACTTCTATTGTTATGGGGATTATTTTACTTGGTTGCTCCAGTCCTAGAGGAGCCGTGGCTTGAGGAGGCATATGGTGAAAGTTATCTTAAATACAAGTCACAAACACCAAGATTTATCTAAATCAAGAAGACATACACTCGACAAACTTTAGGCGTCTCGAACGGGCAGCGGGGTCTGCACGGCGGGTCTCGATTCTAGGTCGAGCTTTGGCGATGTGATCTCTTTGGCGGTTTGGCCTTGGCGGGAATCTGGTCTCTTTGGTAATGATGTGGGACATTGCCAAAGCCAAACTCAGTACTTGATTCGAGGGTGCTGGTTTTCATTACTCGGTCTTTTCTATTGCGAGAATCGAGGGTTCGAGCCGTAAAGAAAACCGCACCAAGTCACGGGGCTGAAAGTTCGTCACGAGTTAGTGTGGCTTTTCTGTCTTTTCATCAAAGTTGTCAATTGTGGCAGCGTTTTTTGGTCGGTCAATCTTGCCCATCGGTGTGGTTTCCGCGTGGCAAAGTCGCCGCCAACAGGCATCCCAGCAGATTTCTGGTGATCTGGGCCCGTCAGTAACTTTGGTGTTTATTGATGTGGATTGCGTCGATGAGAGTCACGGAACGCACCCGAAACTGCTGAATTTCACGTTGCCGCCTCGCTGCATTAGGCAAAAACTCAAATCGTTACGATGCGACGAATTTTGTTACTATCTATAATTGTTGTGGCCGGTGGTTATTTGCTGTACGGTTGCATTGATATCCGACACCCAATGTCAATTAGAAATACCCATTAATACTTCTTGTCCACCTTCTGAAACTACCGTCTTTTCAGCAAAACAATTTAATCTCTTGACTTTCGGGTTACCCGAAGGTGTAGAGTATGCACAACCATAAATATTTAGGCATGTAGTCAGCATAATTATGCAGTTGTAGCGAACCCAAATATTTTACACAGTCCAAAATTACAACAAACGTTGACATTAAGAAAGAGGTTACCATGTTTAGAATTGGCGAGTTTTCGAAAATTGCACAGGTTTCAGGTCACCTATTACGACACTATGACGAAATTGGACTTTTAAACCCGGCTCATATCGATGAGTGGACAGGATATCGCTATTATAGTGCAACGCAATTACCACGGCTCAATCGCATTCTCGCCTTGAAAGACTTAGGCTTGTCACTAGAACAGGCGCAAAAGATTCTGGCTGAGAACATCTCTGGTGATACTATTCGCGAAATGCTATTACAACGAAAAGTACAGATCGAACATACGGTTCAGGCTGAAGTGGTTCGGTTACGTCACGTAGAGGCGAGGTTAGCACAGATTGACAGCGAAGGTTCATTGCAGGATCTTGAGATAATTGTTAAATCTATTCCAGAACAATCCTTTTTATCTACCCCCTACATCCTGCCATCATTTGAAGAAACACCTGCTTTGGCAGAACACATTACGCAAGTAGTAACACCTATTGTTGGTCAGAGGCGATTAGGACATTTAGCTGCTGTTTTTGACCATGAAATGTTTACTACTGAAAATATTGAAATGGATGTAGGCTTCTTACTAGCAGAGCCAATAAATTTAGATGTCCCATTTACACCAGTCCAAAATTTTTCATTGCGTACACTACCTAGTGTCGAACAAATGGTGACAATAGTAGAGAATGAGGTACACCAGATTCTTTACCGTAGCCATGCAGCTCTAGGTGCATGGATTGAACAAAACGGGTATGAGATTGCAGGCCCAGCGCGCAAAATCCACCTAGCACCACACAGCAAAGACGAAGATCACTCTACTTTGGTCGAAATACAGTTCCCAATTCGCCCCTTAAACAAATTATCTCAGGTATTTAGATGATTCTGGACACCCAAGTAGTGTATGTCTTGGGTGACACGAATGTAACTAAAAAAATGCTGCTGAGCGGTCATCATTGATATAGGGCAATTAGACTGCAAAGAGTTGCTTCCTGCTGGCTTGTTTGATAGCCAATTTAAACGGCTGACATTTATTAGAGTGATGATCGAATTCTCCACCTAGATTCGTTTTGAGTCAATTTTAGCAAAAAGCATTGATGACCACTACCTTTTTATACAAAACCCAAGGAAGAATAACTATGTGCAACGTAAATGCAAAAACAGATATTCTGGAAGAAAATGTTCTGAAAGTTCTTGTTACCGGTGGAGGCCCTGTGGCCCTTGTATTTGCTTTATTACTTGAACGTCTAATGGGTAATAGTGTGAAAATAAAAATGTATGACAGTCGCTGGATGGAGATGGAAGACGATTCAAATATTATTTGGAAAACTGAAGGACAGGGCAACGCTAGACGTCAACAAGTGGTCACTCTCCAAAGTCGACAATATCTTAGACTACCTCAAGATATACAAGATCGTATTTTCAGAGAGGGTTACTATACCGAAATGTGGCCTATCGGCCCCGACTCGATCAATGAGTATGCCCCGCGTAATGTGCGGATTGCACATATAGAAAATGAGTTACTAAGCATGGCGAACAAGAAAGCTAATATAGAGCTTATTCCGGAACTGTTTGAGGCTGCAACTCAGAAAGAGCGGATCAAAGAGCATCATATATTAGCAATCTGTGAAGGTGGTGGTTCTCAGACGCGAAAGCATTTTTTGAATAAGTTCGGAAAACCTGATGAATCAATGTATTCATTAAATGGTGAACATCTAACGGATGTAGTTCTTGGACTCAAAGTAAAATCAGACCTTCCAGACTCAATGGCGGTACTCCTTACAGTCGTTCAAAATCGCTTTTTATTGAACTCCCTTCAAGGTGAAGGATTTCTGAATGTAAGATTGACAGATGAAGAAATTGGCGAAGTAAGAGGGCTTAACCTTGATGAAGGAAAAGTTATGGAGTGTATACAAAAAAATCCATGCTTAATGCAAGGTACGGCTGAAGGATTTAAGTGTGCTACCCATGGCACTCTATTTATTCCAGCATTGCTTAAGGATAATTCTGCATTGTGGCGACGGATCTATGAAGGGTTGAAGCTATTTGGGGTTAGAGAAGAGAACCTAAGTGCTGTGACCGCATTTAGGCTTAATATGGTTCAAAGACCACGCTTCACCGCACAATTATTTCCTGAAACAAAAACTACGCCTGGCACATTTGGTTGTTTATTGGGTGATGCTGCAAATGCAATACATTTCTGGCCAGGCCGTGGTTTAAATAGCGGAATAGCTTCCGCCATTTCCCTTGCCCGTTGTGTGCACGATAGATGGAACAGTCAACCATTTCGTGACGCTGATTTTTTTCGACATGAAGGCTTAATGTCTATGCTTCAATATAGGCACAAGAGCAGAGCATGGAGAGCAATGGTAGAGAATGATGGGCAAGGACCTATACGTTCAATAAAAAATAAAATTGAACACGGTATCATGGAAGGCGAACTTGGAACCGTTGACAAGAGTACAGATATTGATGAGTTAATAAACCGACTTAGTAGAATTCGAAACAGGCTAAAACCAAGATTGAGCGGGCTACCAAGCGACACGAAGCTAAGAGAACATTTAAAAAAAGTCGATGGCGCAACGTTGAGAACATTAGTCGTTAGTGGCTCATGGAATACGAGTGGCATGGGCGGTGAAGAAGTTGATGTGAACTTGCTATTAGAAGAACCTAACTGGCCAGCAGAATTAGAGCTGGAAGACGACGATATCCAGCCAATAATAACATCAGATTCAAATTTATCTACTCAAGCTAGGTACCTTTTCAACTGGGTAAACATCCCTGATGGAAATTTTTGGATTTCCAAATACCCTGTCACAAATAAAATTTACAAACAATTTTTAGATGCTACAGAGCATATTGTTCCTGATCATTGGGATAACGGAAATATTCCAGAAGAACTAGAGGAGCATCCGGTTGTAAATGTTAATTGGTATGACGCACAAGCATTTTGCACCTGGGCATCAGTTGTTTTACTTACAGATTCGGAGTGGGAAAAAGCCGCACGCGGACCTTATAACTCTCGATATCCGTTACAGGGCGAGAAAAGTCCGAATCATGAGCTATGTAACTTCCAGAATCATGTAGGTAGTACTACTCCAGTAGATCATTATCCAGATGGGACAAGCGAGTATGGGGTGCAGGGTATGGCCGGCAATGTTTTTGAATGGACAGCGGAATCCAATGACCAATTTCTAGAACCTGAAGACATGTCTATAGATAACTCACCACGAAGCATACGTGGTGGATGTTTTTCAAGTCCTCGACAAGAATTATTTTGCTCAGACAGGATAAAAATGGCTAAAAACGAAAAGAGGAGTACGATTGGCTTCCGCGTAGCTATCCATAAAAATCCAGACGCCTCATAGGTACATTCTGGAGTCTGTACCACTAAAATCAATTTACGAATCGTGGTATTCAAAACTTATGACCTTACCATTTTCTGATTGAGAAGAGAATACCTATCTCTAATCTAACGTTAAGCCTATAGGTGTCTGATTATGTCGCATAAGTCGTCAAAAAATTCATTGCTTCAAATATACTCTGCTCCACGAGGAATCCGTCTACTACTATTTTATATTTTTGCTTTTTCCTCTATTTTGATTGTTGCAGCATTAGCATGGTGGTCTATGGAAAGAATTCTTTCTTGGTTTGATCCAATACCGGCTATCATCGAACAACATCCCAACTCACTCCTTATTAGGCACAAAGGGAATCCGGAGGACAATGTATCATTGTTGCTGAACGGCACTCCTGTAGTTACATACACAGTATCGCCTGACAATCAGGTCTTATTTGTGGTTCCTATGAATACCGTCGAAAGTTTAGGTGCAACAGAGCAAATTTCTATTTCAGTTCAAATGAAAGGGGAACCTGAAGGGAATCCTCAAATATTTGCTTTGCAAACACTAACCCCAACGCCTATCTCAACGCCAACACCGATACCAAAACCTCAATTTGTAGATGTCCTGAATATGCAACCTTCTGAAATAGAAATCGGAGGTACAGGCGCTGTAGGCCATATAGTTCAGGCTCAATTCGACGATGGTGAGACTTTTACAACAACTGTATCTAATGAGGGTATATGGAAGCTCTTGATCCCTAGACGTGATGCCGGTGAATATTTAGTAACAATTAGTGACACCCAAACAGATACATCTGCACAAAACGTTTCTTTGATCATCCCTACCTCAACGCCAACACCGATACCAGAACCTCAATTTGTAGATGTCCTGAATATGCAACCTTCTGAAATAGAAATCGGAGGTACAGGCGCTGTAGGCCATATAGTTCAGGCTCAATTCGACGATGGTGAGACTTTTACAACAACTGTATCTAATGAGGGTATATGGAAGCTCTTGATCCCTAGACGTGATGCCGGTGAATATTTAGTAACAATTAGTGACACCCAAACAGATACATCTGCACAAAACGTTTCTTTGATCATCCCTACCTCAACGCCAACACCGATACCAGAACCTCAGTTGGGGGTTATCTCGTCAAGTAGCTATGCCTTGGCACCACAGCCACTTAGCAATCTAATAATAGGGTATCTTGAAGTTGGTACAACTGTAGAAGTTCTTGGAGTAAATGAAAGGAAAACTTTTTTTAAGATTCGTATCTCACAGGGAGACATACTCAAACTTAATCCTAATACAGTTGATACTGATGAAGATTCTCTTGAAGTATGGATCAACAGATTTGGGATTGTGCTTTATGGTGTAGAAACTATATCAGAAGAAACTACAAGCGAGTAGAGTTTCTTGGTGGTTAATGATTTTGGCCTCATATCAGTGAGCTATTCCCACTGTCAATCGTAGGTTAACATTAGCCATATTTTATAAACTGTGTACATAGAGTTCATCAGAGGAGATAGACATGAGCAGCAATAACCATGAAGGGAAAATCTGGCTTGATGATCAATTATACATTGAAGTTGATAATGAAGGTCGTTGTACAGGTGTTTGTAATGAAGGAGCATTAGGGTATGTAATCCAAGTTTTATCGAAAAGTAATGATGGGGATAAGCAGCAAAAGTGGGCGCTAAAAATCCCAAGGTTATTAAGCGAAACCCACAGAGAAAACGCCTATATTGTTGAGGTAACAGAAAAAGAGCTTGCTACAGTTTTGTACATTAACGGACGAATAGAGAGTTCTTATTTATTATCTGTACGTCAAATTGGTCCAGGATATTTCCGAAATCCAATTGCATCAAAAGATATCAAAGGAGCGTACATGTATGCATGCTTCGAAAAAGGGAAAAAACCTTTAATCTGCAATGCCAAAATCGAAGAGAATAAAGTAAACACGAATCCTGAGAATTCTTCTTTTCCCTTTAGTGATGGTGCTCAGTTAAAGCAGGTTCTCTCTGAAAATAACTTAATTGGTATGTCTGACCGTCTTAAACGACCAATTTTTTTGGAGTCACCCATTAAAGATAAAGTTGTAACAACGCCATCTTCAACAAACGGGGATGTAAATGGGTATAACGTCTACACAATGGAAAAGGCCTATGAAGGAAATACTACAGGTGAAACCTGGGCATTAGGACTACCGAGCGTACTATTCACATGGATAGATGGAACATTTCAAGAGTCAGTAAGCCGCGACATTAAAGGTTTTTGGGGCTATGAAAACAATGTTAAATTCATCCAGAGAATATGTGAGGGAATAAGAGAGTTACATGGTTTAGATGTTCTCCATGCCGATCTTCGTCCAGCAAACATCGTTTATGCTGGAGCACCTGAGGATCCAAATCGATACTATATAGCCGATTACGGTGGTTATGCGGATACAAAGCCACCTGAGCCAGAATCTGATAGTATAGGTGATATTTCGCGCGGTCCAGCAGTCATTGGGGAAAGAACTTCACCATTTTATGCTCCGGAAAGACGTATCGGAATAGAAAGAGAAACAGCAGATACTGTATTTTTTATACGTGAGCCAGATTCAAAGGAGTCTGTGGTCTATGTAATACTAGCGTGGCGTGATGATTTTAGAAAAAACGATGATAGTGGGGAAGTGGATATCGCAAAAATCCGGAAGCTAATTACTCAAAAAGGCAATGTGACGTCAGAGGACTCGGGATTGCTTAAAGGAGATCGAATACAAATTCGCGATTACATATTCGAATTGGCCGAAGATGAAAAATTTATTGCGGGAGCACAAATATTGACTTGTCGATTTCCCTATTGGCAGATGTTTCATGGCAGAGTTGCAGTTGCTCAATATGCAAAGAATTATGAATTGGCAGAATCACTCCCTATACCTCGTATACTCGAATTAAGACAATGGTCTGCTGCATCCGACATATATAGCTTAGGTGTATTAGCTCTCTACGGTGCTTATTATGATTCTCAAAGGCTCCGGAAAAATAATAATGAAAAACAAACGTCAACAGAGCAGAATCCCACCAACAATGAGTTACCGTCATCCACTGATATGACCGTTAGTAACAGGGGGGATATCATAGAGGTGGAGGACCGGTTTCGAGTCATGGTAGATTACATGTCAAACGAGACGACCCTGCAAGCTGTTTGGCCTCTACTGAGTTGGGTCCGTGTTAATATTGAAGAACACATGGAGAATCGTTCTCTGAACCCAGATGAGTACGCTGAATTCCTAATAGGTTCTTTTGCCAATTCAGAAGAAAAGGTACCATTAAAAGAGGAAGCTATCCGTGTAGTGCGCCACGTCGCTCTTATTGTCCCAGGAAGCAAATCTTTGCTGGAAGCACTCAACTACAATGTTGGTTATTTTGTTGTTTATATACACTTTGTTCTATGCTGTTTGCATCGAAGAAGCGATCTCAGAAGGCTGATAAAAGAAAATATAATATCCGAAGTTTATCTTTCAGACGATAATGATATTGATGAGACAGAAAGACTACTAGAACCTTTCAGTGTAGATCGACGCGAGCCTGCAAACTATAACGAAGGTAAAGGAGCCGCGTACTGGGCAAGTTCACGGTTAAAACAGTTATCCAAGTATATTGACAACTCCTATCTGCAGGCGCTCACCATAGATGAAAAACTATTTGATGATATCCCTGAAATTGGAACCGCAGATCCATTGGTTCGTGCAGAATTACAAAAAAATACTGAATGGCTCAGTAAATATGAAGAGGCACATAAGCTTATTCTTAATGAACTAAAGAAGGTATATCCAGACAAGGTTGGAATTGCAAATATTGCTCAATGGACAGCCAATAATATCGGTGCCAGTATACCAATGGGTAGAATTAATGATATCTTTGAGGACAATATCGAAACGGTACGACAGGAGATAGAAAATGATAAAAAAGAAAGAGCACAATCAAACTTAAATAAGCAAGTACTAAGTGGTTAAAAAAAGTTCAATCACTTTTGCTGGGCTGTATTCAATGCAATTTTTTCAGCGCCAGTTAGCAATCAACATCGACATGATGTTTGTGGCACTATCTACGGGCAGGTCACTCCCGTTTTATGTGTGTGGTCTGCCCGTGGTCTGCGCTTCGTGACGCCGTCGCGAGGCAGCTAGTTCAATATAGCAATGTGGTCCTTTCCGTGTCGTTTGCCCTTGGCGGGATTCTGGTGTTTTTAGTAATGCTGTTGGACATTGCCAAAGCCAAACTCAGTACTTGATTCGAGTGGTGCTGTTTTTCCTTGCTCGGTCTGTTCTATTGCGAGAATTGAGGGTTCGAGCCGCAAAGAAAACCGCACCAAGCCACGGAGCTGGAAGTTTGTCACGGGTTCAAGTGGCTTTTCTGTCTTTTCATCAAAGTTGTTTAGTTATGGCTGTGGTTTTTGGTGGGCAATCTAGCCAATCGTTGTTGTCCGCTCGTGGCAATGCCGCCGCCAACTTTCGTCCCACAAGACGGCTACGATCAAGGCCGTTTTGGAAGTTTTTTGTAAAGCGATTGTGGATTCCGTCGGTGAAAGTCACAGGCGTCAACCGCCGCTTGTAAACTCAACGTTGCCGTCTTTCTGGTCGGTCAAATCCAACATTTTATGGTCCAATCAATAACATACTTAGAGGTGAATAATGGGTGATGGTAACGCACGACCATGGCTTTGGGCTACGGTAATGATTCTGGTTGCCTTGATTCCTGTGGGTGCTGTAATTATTAACAATATAAATGGAAATGGCGTCATAACTAAAGATGAAAGCTCTGATCTTGAACCTGTTTCATTGATAGAGCTTGTAATCCCATCGACTTCAAATAGTGGTGTCCCATTTACTGCAACTGAAGATGCTACATATAAATTTGAGATTAAAGGCGGTAAATATTGTACTCAACCGGAATTATGTAGAAGTGTTATTCATGGATATCTAGATCGAGAAATTGACTGGCAATTACTTCACGATATACCTCATCCAGTAGAGCCAAACTATGAAATAGGTTGCTGGGAAAATGATGTATTAACTAACCCGAATTGTGGCAAAGGCCATGTCGCAATATTCCCAATGAAAGCGCAACAAACAATAATTTGGGTCGCTGTGGATGATCAAAAGTCATATGGTGGGAATGAAGGAGAGATAGTACTATCGATCTCTAAAAATTGATTGTGTCAGAGCAAAGGTTTAGACCCAGTTTGATTTGTTCATATAATGGCATTGTTTGGTGGTTGCGGCCAGATTTAAACATCGGGGAATGTCCACTTGTGGCGTCAATCCAGATTTCTGGGTAAACCATGGTATTTCACTGTAA
>ENA-ORXU01003111-ORXU01003111.1-marine-metagenome-genome-assembly--contig:-NODE-3111-length-10631-cov-4.266534_pt1 | contig 10631 bp, 10 predicted proteins | sample MGYA00237869_ERZ511484 | MGnify/ENA metagenome assembly ERZ511484 | reverse complement strand
CACGTGCGGCGCATCTCTGTGGGTGCCCGCTGTGCCTCTGCCAACGCCTCGTATCGGGGGCACGGGTGTCCCCCACCGCGACGCGCCTGGGGGGGTGGACGGTGCGCGCGGGATCCCGCCGCCCCGCCGCCGCGGGGCGCCGTGGACGGGTCGCGCCCCCAATGCCCATCCAATCCACGCGTCGACGCCCGTAAATCGGTGGAATGGTTGCTGTTTTCGGTCGTCCTGGCAATCCAGCCTTGCTGTCCGCGTGCAGCAATGCACTGCTTTTCAAACGTGGCTGCCATTTGCCAGACGCCGCCCCGCGCGCCCGGGCCCCCGCGGCGGCCACCGCGACCGCGACCGCCCCGTCGCCGCCGCGGACGTGTGACCCGCGGTGCGGGTGCGGCCGCCGCGGCCCGCGTGCACGCGCCTGCGGTCGTCGCTGCACGCGGCAGCCTCAACAGAACGCAATTCTGTTCGGGCTGCTGTTCCCGAACAGACGCTCAACAGACGCGATTTCTGTTCCAGTCCCGTTCGGGTGCACGGCTATGGATCACGAGTGTTGAGTAGAAACGGGCGGATCAGCCGTGACAGGAGGGTTCGAGAGCGTCGATTAGCATTGTTTGGCGGTTTCGCGGTAAACGGCTTAGTAGAGGTCAATGGGCAGTCCATGGACAGAGGTCATTGTCTTGAACATGCAGTACGACTCACGGGCACCTGGCCGGAGAAGAATTGGATTGTGCTGATCGCGGCCGAGCACTGGGATATATCACTACAGAAACAAACGCGGGTCTCTTTTGCTCGTTTTCCACAGCCACCCCACCGGCACTATGGACGACCGCCAACCCACAGCACGACGGACAGGGACGCCAATCGCAACTAGACCAGCCCCACGCCACAAGGAAGCGGTACACAACACACAGAGAAACAACACGTGCGCAACAGAAGACAAGACGAGCGTCTAGGCCGCCAACCCACAGCACGACAGACAGGGACGACAATCGCAACTAGACCAGTCCCACGCCACAAGGAAGCAGCACCAAACACAAAGAGAAACAACACGTACAAAACAGAAGACAAGACGAGCGTCTAGGACCAGTGCAAGGCACAGGGAATGCACATCAAGACACTAAGAACAACGAGCACATGAAGCAAAATACATGAGAAAGCAAGGTGGTGACACGAAGGCGCATCCAGGCCTGGCCAGAGCGAGACGACGAGGTCCTCGGAGCCGTCGAAACGCCTGATCTGCAAGCACAGCAGCAACAGTCGTTGCTTAGTGGCGGGTAGCACGGTACGCAGCCCACTGGGCAGCGGACTCGTTCGAGACGGGACGAATTTCGTCGTCCTCTTCCTCGTCCCAGTCGGCGGGCAGCTGGCGCTCCGCCTCGCGAGCAGCTTGCGAGCCGGGAAGAATCGGCACACCCGCTGGTAGAGGCGCCAGACGCATTGCGTGCGGCGGCGTGGGCAGCGCAGCGACGGCGGGGGCCCCCAAAACGACGGGGGCAGCCGCAGAAGGCGCAGACCCCGCGGCAGAGACGGCAGGCGCCGGCCCAACGGGAGCTGCCGACGGAACGGTCGCCGCCACCGGAGTAGGAGCGGAGAGAGCGAGGTGACGGTTATCGTCCGCACCGTCCAGCAGCTGCAGCCCGTCGTGAACACCGGCGTCTTTCGGAAGAACGTCGTGCAGGAAGAGTAGCTCGCGTTCGTAGAGAGAGCGGTGACCCTGGTTCAAGATCCCGACGCCGATCATGATCGGCGGCAGCCCGGCGCGGTTGCGGAGGTAGGCGCGCACCTTGGCAGTTGGAACCGTTAAGGAGGAGTGGCAGGAGAAAGTATAGCAGATGGTTCAGGACAAAAAGAAACGTCAGCAATTGACAACTTCCGCAACAGCCCGTCCGCTTGTTGGAAACGAACAGACACGCACGCAAGAGACGCCAAAGCGGGGACACGACGACAAAGCACGGCGGCAGTTAACAAAGGCGGAGGAAATTCCGGTGGGGCAAACTTACACGGAAGGAGGCGTTGGCAAAGTGCCCGTACAGGCACCGGATGACGCGCGAGGCCTTGTTCGGACCTGACCACGAGACCATTGACGCCGTGCCCTCAATCTCGTCGATAACCTTCGCCAAGGCTTCTAGCATGGCGAGCCGGCCGTAGGCGTCAGAGATGAAGGAGTCGTCGCGGAGCAGCTCAGCACACTCGTCTGCCGAGAGCTTCAGGACGCGCCGAGTGGACGAAGACGTCGGAGTGCTCCAGGTACCCATCCCCTTCAGCGCGTGCACGTGCTTGACAAATGCAGCGACCGCGACGGAGCTCAAAGAACTGTTCAGATGACTGAAGACGCGCTTCACGTACTGATAAGCGACGACCAGCGCCACCCCCTTCTCCGGCTTGCGCACAGGTAGCATCATCTTCTGCTGCAATGTCCGCGCGACGACGTCCTCGGACGTCTTCATTGCCCGTGCTGCCACGCGCAGCAGTATGGTGTTGACGGTCTCAGTCGTCGGGTACACGCGAGCTGTCGTGGGTGCAGCGCGAACTTCATGAGTGAGCGCCTCGAGAAACAGCTCCTGTGCAAAGACAGACCACAGCAACATCAACATGACGCTCATCGGAAGATGTTAGCTGCAGGCACCAAATTGTGTGACACGCGACGGTGGCGCACGCGACACTTCTAACAAAGCAGCAAACACACACGTGGACAGTTGCTCTCAGACCGCACACACAGAAACCTCGCCCCACGGCGCTACGCAGAACATTGGAGCCGTCCAGGAACTTACCTTGATCTCATTGATGACGTTTGCCGAACTGGTTTCGACAACACCACCATCTGCATCACCTGCGTGCCCCACTTGATGACGGTTCCCGAGGTTGTTCAGCGCGGTTTGGACGTTCGCCAAGCGCTCGAGCATCGCCCCGTTCCCCGCCTGGGACCCGTCGGTGGCAGCGGAAAGCCCGTCCACGCGCCGCAGAACCGATGCCGACTGGGACTTGACCACAACAAGCTCGGTACGAAAGCGTGTCAGCTCCCGCCGAATAGAGGAAAAGCCATTGCGCACGGCCTGATGCACGTCATGTAGAGTAATGGCCGATGGCTCGTCGTCATCTTGGGAAGCCAAAAAAGCGCGAGCAGCCGCCGCACCCCCACGAGGCGCGCGTACGCGGATGGAGCGTCGGCGCTGCCCCGAGGCAGGGCGGGAGTCGCGAGGCGACGCCGCCGGAGACGCCGGTGGCGTGATGTACGCCGCCACAAGGGCGTCGTCGTCCATTTCGCTGCTGCTGTCCCCGTCTTCAAGCCGAGGTGATGCAGTCGGCAACGTCATCGGCTCGGCGGAGGAGTTACGGGGCAGACGCGGCGGGGGCAGAGGGGCGGCGCGCTGAGGCGAGGCACCAGAGTTAGCACCAACGCGTACGTCGTTGCGCGGCAAGGAAGGAGCCAAGGGCGGAAGACCTGCCGCCGATCGCGACGCCTGCGCAGCAGCAAGCACGGACTGGGCATTCGGTAGCCAAAAAGCAGCGGGGAAGATGCGAAGGTTGCGATGACGAGCCGCAAGCCGCTCGGCCAACTCATCAGCTGCATTGTTCGTGCGCGCCGTAGTAGCCGCCGCGGACGCCGCACCCCCCTCACCGTCATTGGCCGGCGTCGAGCGCTTGCCGAGGATGTTGGACGCCGCCGCCGGTGCAGCTTCATCAGCTGCTCCCGACAAGCTCCCCCCCTGACGGCGGGGTGTGTCCAAGCCTTCGAGAGCTTCCGGGACACCGTCGACGACGACCTCCATGTCGTTGTAGTCGACTAGGCTGCCGTCCTCTTCCTCATCGTCAATGTCTGCATCGGCACCGCCTTCACCGTCAGAGGCGGAGTTGAGGGGGGGCGTCGGGGGATCCGCGTGCATTCGGGCAACCTGCATGACCGCTGCCTTGCGCACGAAAGTACGTTGAGGAGGCCGAAACACGCTCCGAGAGTGCTCGCTACGAAAGCGCGACCGCTGCGGAGGCGGCATCGTCATGGTGCGCGACACTGGAAGCGCCGCCTGGGACGCGCCGGCAGATGGCGCCGCGGGAGAGTTCAGAGAGGGCGCGGACGGTCCCGCCGCAAGCGTGTAGCCATGGAGTCGTCCGACTGGCGCCACCATACGCGGCGCCGCCTCATTCCACGGCATCTGCCGCCACGCCTCGCGGTCAGTGGTAGTGGACGCAGACGCTGTCTTCGGCTCGCGATCGACGGCCCGCGCACGGGCCAGCACCTCCTCTCGAACGATAGCAGCCGCCTCTACGAGCGACATCTTGCAGCCGACAGAGACCGCCCCGCCGACCGGCGCCACCTCCGCGACCAATACCGCCCCGCCGACCGCTTCTTTCTTGCCAGCCGCCGTCTTCGCGCCTAACGTGTTGACCACCGACACCTCACCGGCCGTCAATTCCGCGTCGACCGCCGGCATCTCCGTGGCCGTCACCTCCCCCTTGCCGACCGTCGCCTCGGCGTTGACGGGCGCCATCCCGTCGACCGAAACCGTCCCGTCGACCACCGGCTCCACGCTACCCGGCGCCGCTGCGCGAGTGGCCTCGTCCTCCTCCCGTAGAACTTCGACCTTCTGCTCGTAGAGGGCGACGCCAAGCGCACCGCCAAACTTGAGCAGCGGATAACTCGGGCTTTGGCGAGAAGGGCCAGCTGCCGACGACGACGCACGTGCCGCCCGCATGGCGAGCATGTCGACGTCAATGGGCTCCTCGTCGACACGGACGACCTTAGCAACGCCCTTGCCCTTCGTGGAAGACACCAAGACAACCGACTCGGACGCATCAACGTCAATGACATCGTTCTCAACGACGCCTTTGGGGCATGGCGGCGACGCAAAACTGTCGGCCGGCTTGTCCAGGCCACGGGGCCCCATCGCCAAGACGGGCCGTGGCGCGAGCCAGAGACGAGATCGGGGTGGGGGGAGAAAGCAGGGTACGATGATGATTGGTGGCAAAGGGGATGATGTGGTGATTGAAAAGTGGTACCGTAGTCGAGGGCGGGCGGGGGGATGGAAACACGCGGGTGTCTCCAATGAAAGGGCGACGCCGTTATGTACACCCGAGGCGTCAGTAGGTGAAGGAGACGCCGGAAAGCGTCGTGCCGTCAGCCCACGGCGTCGCCGCAGCCCGCGAGAAGCGCTCTGTGTGCCAAAACGGGGCGCAGGGGGGAGGAAGCGCGGCAGCTGCACGAGACGGCTCACAGAGCGACCCGTGTGCTCGCCTCAGGACGACGGCTTCGGTGCTCGTCACGTCCCCACCCCGCCACCCAGGCAGAGAACCCCCGTATGCAGCCATCCCCTGCCCCGTCGCCTCAGCTCATGCCACCCAGCCACAAGCCATCGTCTGCGCGGGGGGGATGCAAAGTCGAATGGTCACGATACCGGGGCAGGTGTGAGTACATGGCCGCGCGAGAAGGACGGCCTCCACTCGTCGTGGACGTGTCCGACCAAGGTCCAGAGCGGACCGCGTGGTCCGGTGCCACGGCGCCCAGCAACTGCGCCCCTGTCAACCCCCAACAATACCCGTGAAATCACCGTCGTTACCAACACTGGCACTGCCCTGGACAGGAGCAGACGTCGCCGACCAAACGTCCTGGTGAGTGCTTGCGTCCCGGTGGGGGGCGCACGCAAACCTCCGCGGGTGCCAGAACGTACGAAAGAAGGGTGTCCTGCCAGAGTGACCAGATAACCTTGCAGATGAGCCGTATGCACGGCGGTGAGGGGACGGGAGGCGGAGGGGCGTCGCCCATAGGACGAGGGGCAACCGTAGGTCACATGCGGCACGCGGCAACGACGGCGTCTGGTGGGTGGGTCTCCGAGAGCGCGACGTGGAAGGGTCGCCGGTCACTGTCGCAGCACGGACGGAGATCGCCATTGTGACGAATCTTCTTGTTAAATGTGCACACCCAATTGTCAGCTCTTCCAGTTTGTGGAGGACTACTTCTCTTGTACTGTGACATCCAACGGTGGAGTAGCACATGGACTGATTGGGAAAATCCGTTGGAATCCCGCGCAGGGGTGTCACTAGCGAGTTGGATGCATAGTTATGACACAAATGGTTCTGTCGCCGGCAGTTTCGTGGGACTCGGTTCGTCTTCGTGTGAGGACGGTCACCTTCGCGCCTGCCGGACGGCGGCACGACCTGCCAGTCCGTCCGTGTCGACACTAGCGCATGCCATATCCCCAATGGGGAACCGACGCGACAATGTACGTTCCAACTCAGCTTCTCGGTAGAAGCGCATGCTCGACAGGCACACCTGCCCGGCTTTTTGAACCGTCAGCCGACCGTTCACCGTCTCGAAGCTGTTCTGTTCTCTGTGACCCATTGACGACTGACTCTGTCATGTGGACGGGACCCCCACCCTCCCGCCCCCCCGGCCGGGTTGCCTTTCTCGTGGTGGTAGTGACATTGTTGCCTGTGGCCGCCCCCGCATGGCCGTGCTGCGTCGCTGCCATTAGCCTGGCATTGTGCCGCTCCCCACCTTTTCTCACCGCGACGCCCTTGCCCACCACCCTGACTCTCTTCCCCTCGCACGCCTTCGCCATTCCTACACCCCGCTCGCCGCACATTGCGGTGTACTCGGCTCACCGCTCAGCTGCTACCTGGTTCCATGTACGTTAGTACGCTTCCGTGTGTTTCTTGCAGCTATGCTCATACTCATGTAGTCAATGCCCCCGCATCGGCATGTATGTGATGCCCTACACGTCAGATACTGACAAAGTGTCGCTGTATTCGTTTCTTTCGTCCTCCTGCTCACACACATACCCTCGTTCTATTATCAACAGTCCCCACCCAGATAGGCCATGGGGGAGAACGGGGATGCCGGACAAGCTGATGCATGTTGGCTGTGTTGGTACTGTACCCGGGTCTTCGCATCCCAGCCCACGCGCACTCGCCACATGACCACGAAGCACCGTCAGCGTAGCCGGCTTGTGCCGCCACCGGGGTTTGTGGAACTACACCTTCGGTGCGCGGCCGTGGAGCACCGCCGGGTGGCGGTCGCGGCGGAACTCTCCGCCAGGCGCGAGACCGTGAGAACCGGCTTGGGTGCCGCTCCCGCACCTTCCCCATTGCTCAATGCAGCTGCTGGAACCCACCAAGGTGCCGACGACGAGCAGTTTGCGGCCAGTGGGCTCGGCATTGTCTCTGTGCCGGTTGATGGCTACGTGCGCGGGACACTTCCTGTGCGCCGACCGCGAACTGTCTTCCAGACGTCGACGGCCGCACGCATCGGAGCTTACTACGAGGCCATGTCGGAGGCCAGCCGGACAAAGCGTCTCGTCCCGCCGTCTGTGGGACAGCGACCTTCACGGTTCAACACGCCGCTGCTGAAGGAGGTGCTGAAGTTTGCACTTTGTGCCGGCGGCGCTGGGCTCTCGCAAGCTGACCAAGCATGGTATGTGTCTGTGTTGCTGATGGTGGAGGGGGGCGGCACCGCGCACCGGGACCCCGAGACCCGCCAAAGACGACCAGGCTGCCGCAAGCGACGACGTCGTGCTGCAGAAGACACCCACACAAGGGCTGCTGTACATGGAGGGGGCGACTCCACGGCAAACAGTTCGACTGAAGACGATCGGTCGGACGAGGTCGAAGGGGAGATTGCGCGGACTTTTCCGTCCAAGCGGGCATTCTCGGCCGCCGTCCGGGCGGAACAGCGACGCGTGTTGTCCAAGCTGTGCTGGGATGAGACGCCACTCGACGTGGAGGGCGTTCGGTACTTCTTCTACTCGAGAGACCTACTACACGCCGTGCTGGACATGTTGCAGCACGCTGGCCACGTGCAGCTGTGGGGGGAACAGCTGGGCGTGGGACCCGACGGGACGCGGCTGCGTTCGGCCATGCTGGACAGCGATTTGTTCCTGTGTGAGGAGGTTCATGTGCGCGCCCGACACGGGTCGCTCTCGTTTGTCCTGGGGGTGCAGCTCTTCATCGACGAGGCCGTTGTGTCGTGGTCGGGTGCACACTACATGTACCCGATCAGGGCACGCGTGTTGAACGTGCGCGACCGGGCGGTGCAATGGGTAACTGTCGGTTACGTCCCACACGTCGGGAAGGCAGTGCACCGGACGGCGGCCGCTCGTCGCCGCGCGAGTGACTCTCGCAATGGCGTCCTGCAGCGGTGTCTGGCAATCCTCCTACGCCGCTTCGTTGGTGCAAGCCAAACTGGAGTGCCTGTGGAGTTTCCTGGGCAGCAGCAGCTGACCGCGGTACCGCGGCTGATTGGCCTCGTCGCTGACCAGCTCGGCGAGAGGTCGGTGGTGTGCCTCATGGGGAATGCATGTGAGTTTTTTTGCTCTCATTGCGTGGTTCGACGCGGCGTGGCGGGCGGACCGGGTGGTGTTGGCGCACCGGCTCGTGATGTGACTGCGGTATTGGATGCCCAGCTCGAGGGCGCAATGACTCGCGACCGGGATCCTAGGCCATCCCTACGCAACCAGCTCAAGACAGAGCACAGCGCTCTTGCGTTTGTGCCTGCCATCGGTGCTGTCTGGGGTCTGGCGACGGACAGTAAGCAGCTCTACAGCATCATCTCGTTCGACCTGCTGCATGTGTGGAAGTTGGGCGTGGTGCGGATGGTGGCTCAGCGCTTCCCCTCCTTCCTGCGCGTCGCCTGTGGGGGCCAAGATGCTCGCCTAGGTCCTGTTGGCGAGACGTTGGATGCGCTGAACCTGCGAGCCTGGGAGATGGGGCACTTGAATGTGCCTTCTCCTACACCACCCGGGTACGTTGGGTATCTTTCTTGTCGGTCGCCCCCCGCCCCTGTTCTTCGTACAGACCGTGCTACCGATACAATTATCTGTTGCAGTTCGCTGACCGTTGCCCTTACATCGCTGGCGCTGCTCTTTCCCCGCAACCTTTCTTTCATTGGCTTTTGCACTTGACAGGGTCTTTGTTCCTCCTACAGAGAAGCAGTTGCAAATGACGGGGCGCTTGTGGCGCCATGGGCTCACTATCATGCCGCACATCATTGCTGGCGTGGGTGGGCCGGCAGAGGAGCATCGATTGCGGTACGAGGACGCCGCGCCCGCACGAGAGGCCACCGGTGAGCGGCGGCACGCCAGAGAGAACGAGGAGCTCGACGACGGGCACGGCCCTGACGGCGTTGTGTTAGAGGCAGCTGATGAGGAGCTGCCAGACCCTGCTGTGCCAGACGTTGTCACTTCCGAGAAGTACCGCCGCCTTTATGGGGAACTCCCACTTCACATGGCAGTCCTCGACGTGTACTGCCGCATGGCGGCACTCGGTGGTCGTCTGTTGGGCGACAACATAGCCGACACGGTGCATCTGTCCGAGCAGCAGATGCGTACTCTTGCGGAGGAAGCCACGGAGTTCATTGTCGAGTATGTTGACCTACTCTTTGGTCCCGCTCATACGACCAAGGCGCACCGTCTGGCAAATCACCTGCTGGCGGCGCTGCTGGCCAATGGCAACCTGTGGGAGGGGGACACCAGCGAGAACGAGGCCCTACACGGCCCGTGCAAGCGGATGTATTCGCGCACCAACAAGCGCGGGCCCACTATCGTGTTGCAAATGATGAGGGCGGCGGAGACGCAGTGTGAGGTGCTTCGGGAGCTGCGTGTGCAAGACGGTGATGAGGCCGGCGTCGACGTCGAGCTGTGTCGTTTGCTTGAAGAGGACGACGACGCTGACGACGTCGTGATGACGCCGTCTGTGACATTGTCTCGGTCTCATCGGGGGGTGCGGATGCGCGTGGCGGACGCCGAGCGGTTGCCGGGAATGGCGCGTCTGGGCTCCCTGCTCGGAACGGATGTCCACTGCTCCCTGGTTGTGGCGCCATCCTTCACTTTTAACTGTACGTTTGAGTGGGGTGCTCAGTCGATTGTACAGACGGCGTGTGCGACGGACTCCTACCTCGGCAAGCCGCGGTACGACCACATTTGGTACGTGGACGGATGCGGCCGACGGCAGTTGGGCTGGGTGCGCCTGGTGGTCCGCATGCTCGGTGGTGTCGTGGACGACTTCGTCGTTGTGCGGTGCATGACGCCAGTTCCTTCGAGACTCCGCTGCTCGCTGACGCGGTCGGGATGCAAGAGGGTGGCGTGGCACTTCGATGCGTCAGAAGCGGACTGGCCCGAGCTCGCCCGTGTGCCCCTCGACCGTGTTCTGAGAATTGAGCACGTCGTCCCTGACTTCCAGGACCTGGGAGACAGGCATGGTCTGCGAGCTGTTCCTTCGAACACCCCCGACACCGCGGCCGAACGTCGGGCGCAGCGCTTCTTCACAAACTGCTTCCATCCTTTCACCTCCAGGGTGCTTAATCCGAGCAGCTAGTGTGTCGGCGCGACGAGGCGGCCGAACGGCGAGATGGTGGCATGGGGAGACGTAGGTGTGGAGGAATGGTGGTCGGGGGTCGGGGGCTTGGTGTGGTCGGGCGGGGTCGTGGCGGGGCGGGGCCGTGGCGCGACTTGGTGGTCGTTGGGCAGCGGCACGGCGTGGCGGGGCACGGCGTAGTGGTGGTTGGGCGGCGGCGCGGCGGGGCTATGGCTCGGCGTGGTGGTCTTTGGGCTGCCGCGCGGTGGGGACGTGGCGCGGTGGGGCCGCGGCAGGGGTGCGGATGGCCGGAGGTCTGGTGGCCGGGAGTCCAGTTGCCCGGTGTACGGGTGCCG
>ENA-ORXU01003108-ORXU01003108.1-marine-metagenome-genome-assembly--contig:-NODE-3108-length-10633-cov-4.946097_pt1 | contig 10633 bp, 8 predicted proteins | sample MGYA00237869_ERZ511484 | MGnify/ENA metagenome assembly ERZ511484 | reverse complement strand
AAATAGTGAGATTTTCTCAAGCTCTGATAGTCTTGCTCAGAATAAGCTTCCAACTGATCTATCATATCATCAGCATAGACTTGCAGATGTCTCTGTAGCTCTTCGCTCAAGGTAAGGCTTGTACTATTCTTCGATTGATTCCATGAACGCACTTTGTCACCAAGAGCTTTTCTTGATGATTGGGGTAGCATGCGCTGCATCGGTACATTCTTTTTCCACCAACCTATGGTGCCTTCTTTGGATTGGAATAGCTGATTGAGCCAAGTAGCTCTAGCTTGTTTGCTTTGATTTACCAGAGTGTCATACGGGCCGAAAGAAGATGGGTCAATAGATAGATGGTTGCCGAGCCTCATCTTGACATCATCCAAATTTGTCTTACACTCGGGCTGAGTAAGTACGAGTAGTTGATCTGAATCGACATACTCATGCACTTGTCTCAATAGGTCTGCATAGTTGCCTTGTCCAAGATATCTGCCGTAGTGCTTCTGCTGATCAGTGAGATCACGACTGGATTCACATTGCAGAGCCTCACTAAAACTTCTTGTCTCTACTCCTAGCTCACTGAAGTACCTATAGGCGCTGATCGCTCTATCTGCGGGATTGCGCAGCACTAAAATATATCGAGCAGAAGGATGGTGTGAGCTGATGGTCTTCATAGCTCTGTGACTCCATCCATAATTGATTGCAGCGTGGAGCGAGACCCTATCATCGTGCGCTTGACCGTACCACTGCGTCATCATCGCGCCTCCAGACTTCATCAGCTTGCTATCAGAGTAGTAGTGAAAGTCTTTAGCCCCATCGGGACTGTAGATTGACTTATGTCCTGCCATCCATCTCTCGAGACTCGAGCTCCCGCACTTCTGCACGCCTATCAAGAATGCATCGATATGTAATCTCTTCTGCGCCATCAATGAATCGATCACAAAGCTACCGACTCTCACTAGTCTAGGAGACCTAGCTTTGCAGGAAACTGTCTATCATATATTTTATAAGAAGACGACACAGACGAGCAAGTCGATATGCCAACTGATAAGCATACAAAACAGGTAGAAGGTTATTTTGATACCATCGCACAGGATTATCATCGGCGCTATACGGATCACGATAGCTACCTGAGCTACTTCTTTACCGAGAGATTGCTCCTGGCTGTAGACGGTCTAGATCTAGATGAAAAGGACATACTAGACGTCGGAGCTGGTACGGGAAATCTCTACGATCATGTAGTACTACGAGCTACTCCAGCAAGCTATCACGCTACGGATATATCCGCCGCTATGCTCTCTGAGAGTAATATACCCGAGGAGTCACGATACGTAGGCACTTTGGATACGATAGTTGGCCTTTCCTCTGACTATGACTATATATTCTGCCTTGGCGTGACCACCTACATGGATAGTGCTGCCATAGATCGACTGATACACTACGCCCATGAGCACTTACGTCCTGATGGCCTTTTGATTATTTCCTTCACCAACTCACAAGGAGCAGATCACACAATAAGATCACTGCTTCGTCCTGTCGCTCATCTCCTGGGGAAAAGAGATAAACTGCTCGGACAACACTTTGCCATATATGCCACGAGTGTAAGCAAGGTAGTCAAGAAATACAAAGAGTATTTCACGCCCATTGAGATCAACGAATTAAATCTAAGCATCACTGGATGGAGCAGATTATTTCCAAAATCTTCTGCAAGACTTGCTCAGAAATATCAGAAGAACATAAAGAACAAGGCGATAAGGAAATTTCTAAGTAGTGACTTTCTACTTAGGCTAGAAAAGAAATAATCAGCAATTCTAGAAGGCCTGTGGATCAGACCAAAAAGAGGCCGCCTCGTCGTGATTTTTCTCTACTATAGGGCGACTGATGGCCTGCTGCGAATCATCAAGTAAGCCTTCAATATAATTCACGCAAACCTCGAGACTTTCACTCGATTTAGTAATCTGTAAATCCTGTGGACACAAGAGAGATTTTACCTCTGGAGATACATCTCCTTGACTGATACTAAGGATTGGCAGTCCAGTACTGAAATAATCCCACAACTTATAGCCCAGTATGCCGCGGATGATATCATCTGACCAGTCAAGATAAAGTAAGAGATCTGAATCCGCTATCCTTTTACGGCTTTCTTGATAAGAGATAATATCACTTGATTCAGACAAGTGAGCCAGACCTGATCGACTAATTTCACCATCCCAGATTCCTCTGTCGATTCCTAAGTAGCGCAAGCAGATTGTCTGCTGAAGTTCTGTACGATCTACTAGTAAACTATTTATTATCTTAAAGAAAAAGCCAAGGGCTCTTGGCCCATACAAGGAACCCGCGTAACAAATGATAAATTTGCCTGAGTCTCTTTTCAAGGAAGGCTTATTACTTACGGGTTTCTTATGATGAAGAGAACCTGAATAAAGCACTTTGCGACGACTGCTAGAAAGAAATTGATAATAATCTGAAAGCCCCTCGGTAGAGAATAAAAGGTAATCTACCGTAGAGCAAATGTTCAAGAGTCTACGTTTATGATTTTCGGATAATTCTGAGTACGAACGTGGATAATCACGAAAATCACATATCCAGTAGATCTCAGGCGTCTTACTCTTAATTAAGGCTGCTATCTCTAGGTCCTGTAATGGCTGATAAGAACTGTATAAGTATCTGAGATCATAATCATGAGAGACTAGTTCGTACTCTTCAAGGCATCTGTCTGTATATCCTAAGCCACCTACACTTATACTACGTGATAAACTAGACTTCATCTCCATCCAAGAGGAAATCTTGCGCAATAGTGGCTGCATCACAGATCCGCTCAGTTTGTTTCTCCATGCGGAGAGCACTTTGCTCTTGATGTCAGTATTTTGTATCAGCCTGATATCTAGATCATCCTCGTCGCTTAAATTCTTTGTATCATATAATCCAATAGCTGGTGTGAGGATCACAGATTTTCTATAAGCAGCATTGTGCACTGCAGCCTCGTGATTACGTAGACACCCTACTCCTCCATCTGGCGGAAAGCGGTAGGAAATAAATAAGCTTGCTTCTGATTTAACTTTACTCACAGAAGATTAGCATCGTAGTTATCAAGTTGCTTGATGATACTTTTTATTTCTTGGTCTTTATCCTTGGGTAGTATCATGAGCACATCATCCATATCGACGATGTTGTAGTTACGCAAACCAGACACCACGATCGGCTTACCAGATTGAGAGTAAATCAAGAGATTCTCTGTATCGTTTAGCAATGGCTCATTATTGATACTTACAGTGCCACCGTCTGGCTGTAGCAGATCGTGCAGGCTATTCCATGTACCGAGATCAGACCACTCAGGGTCTACAGGAATCACATAGACACTCTCAGCATGCTCCAGTATGGCATAATCGACAGATACTGCCCTGATGTCCTTATAGCATTTCTCTATGGTCTCCTTGCTAGTATCACCCTCGCCGATAGGTTTCAAGTCTTTGTAGATATCTGGAGCATAGCTCTCATAGGCGCTTACAAGTGTTGAAACACTCCAGATGAAGATTCCACTATTCCAAAGATAATCACCACTATCAAGGTATGACTTTGCTGTAGTTAGGTCTGGCTTCTCTACAAACTCTAGCACTTTGCTAGGAACCAATAACTCCGTAGATGCTGCATGAATGTAACCATAACCCGTAGCTGGATACAGAGGCTTCAGTCCTAGTGTCACAATATGGCTAGAAGGTGATGCAAGCGCATGAGCCGACATGATCGCTTGATTGAGCAGATCCGGCTTGCCTATGATATGGTCTGCGCTACATGTCAGAATCGTTCCATGAGGATCCCTTGCAGCGATGACCATGGCGCTGAGTAAGACACAGGGAGCTGTATTTTTCTTAGCAGGTTCTCCTATAAAGTTGGCTGATGGAATATCTGATAATTGCTCCAATGTGATATCTCTATACCGCTCATCTGCCACCACATAGATATGATCGGCTGGCATGATATCTATGATTCTGTCATAGGTCATCTGTATCAGCGTCCTACCCGCACCCGTCACATCTAAAAATTGCTTGGGCTTATCCACTCTACTTGCTGGCCAAAATCTTGTGCCAGAACCTCCAGCCATGATGACTGCATATATTGATGTACTCATTCTATAATTTCATTTACCATGGTAGCATAAGCTGCATCCACTATGCGAATATCGTATTTCTCTACTGCCTTGGCTCTTGCAGCTTGTCTCATCGTGCGCCGTTCTGAAGTTGACAAGGCAGTAAATCGCTCTATCGCAAGAAGAAGCTCTTCTTGCGATCGCGGCTCTACCAAGAATCCATCAACCCCTGGATCTATGACATCTCTACAACCAGCTACTGTGGTAGTAATTACAGGAAGTCCCGAGGCCAGCGCTTCGAGAATTGCTCGCGGCAGGCCCTCGTTATAGTACGTCGGGAAAATAAATACATCATGATCGACCAGCAATTCCAGAATATCACTTCTATGTCCAAGTACATCAATATTGTCAGTCGACGCCAGTAGTTCAAGTTCGTCTGTCGTAAGACTCGTGGCATTACCCAAATCTAGGCCACCTACCACACTCAAGCTGATAGGAAGCTCACTCAGCGCAGAAAAGGCCTCCTGCAGCATCATCACACCCTTAGAAGTAAGCAGGCGTCCTACGTAAATAAATTTAATAACTTCTTCGCTCTTACGGTCCTTTGGTCTATATAATTTCGTATCTATTCCGGAACCCTCAATTAGTCTTACTTGAGATTCACTAACTATCCGGTCGGATAAAAATCTGTTTTGATCTGCTCGATTTTGGAAAACCACTCTTTGCGCTTTTCTAAATGAAACACGATAAAGAGTTCTCAGAAAATTTGATAGTAGTCCCTTTCGGGAAAATCCATCACCAAGTCCATTGACAACGAGAATAGATGATGAGTGGTAAGATTTACTGAGCTGTGTATAGATGTTGGCTTTGGTCGTATGGCTAATAATACAGTCGGGCTTGATCAACTTCCATACTCTCTTAAGATCTTTTACGTATTTGAGATCCTTAAGAGGCTTTTTAATACCTCTCTCTATAGGGTCGATAATCAACGTCTGATATTCCCATTCCATCAATTTGTCAGAGTACTGATCTCTGGGCGCCACGAGTACGACCGTATAGCCACTCCGTGTTAAAAGATCACAGAGATGCTCCTTGTAATTGTATAAGTACCAAGAGGAATTTGCTGTGAGTGCTACTACGGCTCTATTTGTCATAGTAGGCCTTGTACCACTTGACAAAGTTATCTACACCTTGCTGCAGGCTTACTGTCTGCTGCGACCCGATTAGCTCTATTGTCTCTGAAATATCCGCATAGGTCTCCACCATATCACCAGCTTGCAGATCTCTATAGATTATTTCAGCTGATGTACCCATTGCTTTTTCTATGGCTTTTACATAATCTCCCAGCTCCACAGATCGACCTGCTCCAATATTGAGCAGCCTATAGGGTGTATCCTCACTAGGAACTTTATCGATGAGCTGCTCTACCATACGCGCTACGTCACCGACATAAGTAAAGTCCCTGCGCATACGTCCATGATTAAATACCTCTATAGGTCTGTCATTGGCTATGGCATCTACAAAGAGATGAAGTGCCATGTCTGGTCTTGTCCAAGGGCCATAGCAAGTAAAAAATCGCAATCCTGTACAAGGGAGTTGAAATAGATGACTATAGGTATGAGCCTGCAACTCATTGCACTTTTTAGTAGCTGCATAAGTCGACACTGGCCGATCAACTCTATCAGACACCTTGAAGGGGACACTCGTAGCACCTCCATACACGCTACTGCTACTAGCATAGATGAGGTGACTGACGCTAAGCGCATTGCACACCTCTAGTACACTGGCAAATGCCTCTATGTTATCCGATATATAAATCAGTGGATTTTCTATGCTATGCCTCACGCCGGCTTGTGCAGCCAAGTGAATTACATGAGTTATCTTTCTATAGACCATAATCTCGGCCAGCGCCTCGGTATCACTGACATCCATGATATAGCTCTCGTGCTCACCGTGGTGAGCGATGGGCTTGTGACTGTGATCAAAACCAAGATCACTCAGCCTATCAAGCTTTAGGTCTGGTGAATAATACTCCCGTAGTGCATCCACTCCAGTGACGGCTACGTCTTCTCTTTCTTGTAGTCGCTTGACCACATGGTAGCCTATAAATCCTGCATGACCAGTAACAAGTACATTCATATCAAGCAGCTTTCTTTAATATATCCACAAAATATTTCTGACATTCCTTCCACTCAGGATGATTAAACGAGCTATTATGCCAAAGCATGACAAAAGATCCATCCACGGCCTTAGTCCGTGCTATAAGCTGCTCCACCTCGCTCAATAGAATCCCTACACTCCCAGAGTGCAAATGTAAATTCTGGTCCATAAAAATCAGTGGCCGCTCCAGAACAGTAGAGGGCCGTCGTTCTCTGAAATTCCACAGCGGATAGACAACAGAAGTACCACTACGAAAGCCTGGAGACCGTCTAAAGTGCATAGTGCTATCAAGTTCGACTCCTGCTTGCTCCAGCGCATCTACTGTATCGATAGGGTGCCACTGTAGAAAATGCTGTCGCGACTCTACTATAGGCAGGCCTGTGACTGAACGTAACACTTTTACCTCATTTGCCATTGCTTCAGCATCGCGATAAGTCCCTAGTGAGGGATGTGCTCCAATAGTGGCTTGTCCTTCTGCTAGTAACCTTATTTCCCTGAGGACTGCATCCTCCGTCAAGTGATAGCTTGCACCAGCATTTTTGTCCTTCCGCGGCAGGTAATAAAAGATAGATTCCGCACCGTGATTCTTATCTTGCTCTCGCATGTAAGCATTGTTATCCCACGGATCCGAACTTGTAAAAACGTTCTTGATACCCGTCCACAGGGTCCACCAAGCATATGTCATATTCTTTCTATTAACTATATCACCTAGCGCCACGGTCAATAAAGATGTGGGCGCACGATAATATCGGTGGATATCCACATCATGCGTAGATATCGATCTGTAAGTGCGCCCTAGCTCCGTGTCAAGGCCCAATCGTGTGAAGATCGCTCGAAGGTAGAGCTCGCAATAGTCAACTATAGGATACATGTGAATGGCCTGCTTTACAAGAAAAGAATCGGTACCGACAAATCGATCGTACGCATCTCTCGGGTATTCTAATAACTCTTCCCATCGCGCAAGACAAAAGAAAAGGACAGCGATGACATCCCACTGCAATACCACATCACTTGAATCGACATAATCCTCCACACCATAAAAAACAGGAAAGCGCTCCTCCTTCCAGTCGTCGCTTGTCTCAATCCACTGTACGGTTGTAGGAAGATCTGAGCAAGAAAAGGGCTCATTCTCATCCCGCGCAAAAAACACATCTGGAAATGAAATCGATTTCCCTGAAGGTAGTGCGATGATCGTGCTGTCACTCTGCGAATCTTCCAGATAATAATCTATAGAAAATCGATCACAAAATAGAATATCAAAAACATATTTTCGCTCAGGTCTATAAGACGCTGGACAGCGTATGACTATAGATTTATTACTATTCTTGATGGTATTAAGAGAAGGACTTGACATGATTGCAAATGTGATCAATCATATCCTGCGTCATCTCCGTATGTATGGGTAAGGCAATTACTTCCTCGCAGAGAGTCTCCGTAACTGGCAGATGATCTACATCTGAAAATTCAGCAAACGCCTTTTGTTTGTATAGAGGAACAGGATAATAGATATTGTGCGGTATATCCTTTTCTTTCAGGTAGGCAGCCAAGTCATCACGCCGTCCGTCCGCAATTCTCATGACATACTGATGATATACATGAGTAGAATGATCGGATCTATACGGTGTAGTAATGAGGTCCATTTGTGCGAAAGCGCTATCATAGGCATCTGCTACAGCAGTACGTGCAGCATTATACTCATCTAAATGCCTCAACTTTATCCTGAGCACCGCCGCTTGTATAGCGTCTAATCGAGAATTGACTCCTATGCGATCATGATAGTAGCGTCGAGACTGACCATGATTAGCGATCATCTTGATCTTAGCGTGGAGGTCCTTATCATTCGTCATGATAGCTCCTCCGTCGCCATAGCATCCGAGATTTTTACTTGGGAAGAAAGACGTACAACCAATATCGCCTATGGTTCCATAAGCACGCTTTTCACCACCAGATGTTTCATGTGCTCCTATCGCTTGTGCAGTGTCCTCGATGACATATATACCGTGCTCACGAGCAATTTTCATTAATGGTTGCATATGCACTCCCTGTCCAAATAAATGCACTGGTACAACAGCCTTAACCTCATCCGTGATTGCTTCTCGAAAATGGTCTGCTGTCATATTATAGCTCACAGGATCAGCGTCTACCATTACTGGATGTAATCCAAGCAAGGCAATTACCTCCGCAGTAGCGACATAAGTAAATGCTGGTACGATAACCTTGTCTCCAGGTTCTAATCCTAGCGCCATGAGTGCAATCTGAAGCGCGTCAGTACCATTGGCACAAGGGACGACGTGCGCACCACCGAGATAGTCACCCAGTTCTTCTGCGAAGCCAGTCACCTCGGGACCACCTATAAATCTAGTTGAGCGTATGACATCAAGGACGGCTTGATCAATTTCACTCTGTATTTTATCATATTGGGACCGAAGGTCCACCATCTGTAAATTCATATCTGTCTAGATTTATATGATCATGCCGGCGCCTACTGTCTCATTAGTCGCTTCGTCAATCAGTATGATGCTTCCCGTATTTCTATTTCGGCGATAAGAGTCATAGAATATCGGCTTGGTAGTACGCAGTACTACACGCGCAATATCATTCATCCCTATCGTCTTATCATCCATATTTCTATGAAGTGAATTAATATCGAGTTTATACCTTACCTCTTTTACTAGGCATCTAACGTCCTGCGACGTATGGAGCAGTACATACTTTCCTTTTTCCTTTATTGGAGTAGAATTAAACCAGCACAGCATCACCTCGACGTCCTGACTTACTTCTGGCTGATTATTTTCTCTGATGATCATATCACCACGACTGAGGTCTAGATCATCCTCAAGAAGTACCGTGACCGACATAGGAGGGAAAGCCTCTTCTACCTCGCCATCGTAACTATCGATCTTGCTGATTTTGCTTGTAAAACCAGAAGGTAATAACATGACTTTATCTCCTTTCTTTAATACACCACCTGCCATGCGACCTGCATAGCCACGATAGTCGTGATAATCATCGCTGTAAGGACGGATCACAAACTGCACAGGAAAGCGGCTATCAATAAGATTATGATCAGAGCCGATATGCACATTCTCTAAGTAGTGCATCAGCGTACCGCCGTGATACCAATCCATCTTAGTGGATTTATTCACCACATTATCTCCATTGAGAGCAGAAATTGGAATAAATTCTACATCGACCACGTCCAGCTTACTGGCAAACTGTGAAAACTCTTCCTTGATATTCTCGAAGTTTTCCTCCGCATATGCCACAAGGTCCATCTTATTCACACATAGTACTACGTGCGGTATTTGTAACAGGGATGCGATAATGGCATGCCTACGAGTCTGCTCTATGATTCCATGACGAGCATCCACTAGTATCAGTGCAACATTAGCCGTAGAGGCCCCTGTCACCATATTTCTTGTATACTGAATATGGCCCGGAGTATCGGCAATGATAAATTTCCTCTTAGGCGTAGCGAAGTAGCGATAAGCTACATCAATAGTGATGCCTTGCTCACGCTCACTTTTCAGTCCATCAGTCAGTAGTGCTAGGTTAACACCCTCTTCACCACGTCGCTCGCTGGTTTGTTTTATTTGCTCGTACTGATCTTCAAATATGCTTTTACTATCATAAAGCAAACGACCGATGAGCGTACTTTTTCCATCATCCACACTACCAGCGGTAGTAAATCTGAGGAGTTCTGTCTGTTGATTTGACATATATATTTATTCTGTGTATTCTATTAATTAGAGCAGCGTATGTGCTGCTGATAGCAAGTTTACCTTATATTAAAAATATCCTTGTTTTTTTCGATCTTCCATACTTGTCTCGGAGCGTTTATCATCAGCTCGTCCTCCTCGCTCTGTGACTCTCGTTGTTGCCACTTCTTCGATGACCTTCTCCAGTGTATCAGCATCAGATAATACAGCTCCTGTGCAGGTCATATCACCGATCGTACGGAATCGCACTTTCATTTTTTCTACCTTTTCTTCCGGGCGGCGATTTATTACTTCTGTGTCTGCGAGGATCACTCCATCACGTACAAAGCAATCTCTCTCGTGAGCTAGATAAAGTGAAGGAAGCTCCACTTCTTCTTCTGCCAGATATTGCCAGACATCCAGCTCGGTCCAGTTGGATATAGGAAACACTCTAAAATGCTCTCCCATATTTTTTTTGCTATTGAAAAGATTCCATAATTCTGGTCGTTGATTTTTAGGCGTCCACTGACCAAATTCATCTCTGTGCGAGAAAAATCTTTCCTTGGCGCGTGCTTTTTCTTCATCGCGTCTTGCACCACCAAGGGCAGCATCGTATTTTCCTTCTTCTAGCGATTCTAGAAGTACAGCAGTCTGCAGACCATTGCGACTCGCGCTATACCCCTTCTCTTCTGTGACAAGACCTTTA
>ENA-ORXU01003102-ORXU01003102.1-marine-metagenome-genome-assembly--contig:-NODE-3102-length-10641-cov-4.175312_pt1 | contig 10641 bp, 11 predicted proteins | sample MGYA00237869_ERZ511484 | MGnify/ENA metagenome assembly ERZ511484 | reverse complement strand
GATTTACATTAGTGGGGAGCGCTGGAACTAGTGTGAGCTCACCAAGGTGAGCACGATAGCGCTATATCACAGAAGAAACACAGGGCCCATGTTTGTTTTGTTGACTACGGCTCCATCACGGCTCCGCACACCACCCCAACGCACGACGGACAGGGACGCCAGCAGATGCCAAACCAGCCCCACGCGAAAGGAAAGCGGTACCAACACACGGATGGGAGAACAAAGCAGATAAACAAAGACGACGACGTCCGTGGCCAGCGCGAGACGGCGGTATCCAACGACCCACCAGAACGCCTGAGCGGCACAGAAGACATAGCCAGTACGACGATAAAAGAACAAAGCAGATAAAGAAAGACGACGTCGTCCGTGGCCAGCGCGAGACGGCGGTATCCAACGACCCACCGGGACGCTTGGGCGGCACAGACGGAGTCACAGGGGAGACAAACAGATTGAGAGCCGTACCACATGGCAAGACGAGAAGACGGGGTCCGTGAAGCCATCAAAACGCCCGAACGGCATGAAGTACTCGGCGGCCGAGCAGAATGTACTCAAGAGCGAGAGGCACGGTACGCCTGCCACTGGGCGGCGCGCTCATCTGCAACAGGGCGGATCTCGTCATCCTCTTCCTCGTCGTACTCGGGTGTGGCGGCGGAAGGCCCAACAGCGGGCGCGGCATGGCCTCCTACCTGCAAGTGCGGCGGCAGCGGCTCCAGCTGCATCGGGTGGGGTGGGAGCGGCAAGGTCTGGCCGGGGCTCGGGGCACCGGCCGGCATTTGGACCAGCGGGGCGACTAGGACTGGGGCAGGGGGCGCTGCTGGCGCAGCAACGCCGCCGACGTCTGTAGCAGTGACCATACGCTGACGCTCCGCATCGCCACCGTCGAGTAGCTGTAGTCCGTCATGCACGTCCGAGTCCTTCGGCAACGCCACATGCAGGAACAAAAGCTCGCGCTCATAGAGAGAGCGGTGCCCCTCGTTCAAGGGGCCACTGCCTGCAGTGACCGGCGGAAGGCCGGCTCGATTCCGGAGGTACGACCGAATCTGTAGGTACGCCCACATCACAGGTTACACACAGAGAAACCCAACAAGAGTGCATACACAACCGGAACCGGGCCCGAGAACACACTAGGTTAGCAAAAACCTCGTCGACAGTGCGAAGGAGACCGACAAACATCACCACGTGGGAGGCCAGGGAATGATTCACACCCACACAACGAACGAGGGGCACAGGAACAAGCGGAGGGGACAAAACATACCCGAAACGAGACATTGGCGACGTGGCCGAAGTAACAGCGGATTACGCGCGACGCCTTGTTCGTGCCCGACCAGGTGACCATCTTAGTCGTCCCGTCGAGCTCCTCAATAACGTTTGCCACGGCGTCCAATGTGGCTAGGCGGCCATGCGCGTCCACAAAGAAGGAGTCGCCGTTCAACAGTTCGAGGCATTCCTCGGGTGAGAGTGCCAGCTGTCTGCGAGTAGATGATGACGACGGCGTCGTCCAGGTGCCCATGCCCCGAAGCTCGTGGATCTTCTTGACAAACGTCGACACTGCCGTCGACGTCAAGGAGCTATTCAGGTGCGACATCACGCGCTTGATGTACTGGTACGCTAGGACACGCGCCATGCCCTTGGCGGGCTTCCGGACTGGAAGTAACATCTTCTCTTGAAGCTTCTTCGCCGCATCCTCCTCGGTCACTTTCATGGCAATGGCGGCGACGCGCAGGAGCCGCGCGTTGATCACCTCCGGTGATGGGTAGACCTCCCTCGAGGACGTGGCGTCTCGAATTTCCTCCACCAGCCCCTCCAGGAACAGCTCCTGCGTAACAAAGACCAGTCGCATACATCGAAAGAAAACAGGTGCACACCATGATAAGTCAGAAAACAGCCACGGAGCCGAGCCTCGGACAACCGAAAATGATGCCCGCTCACATGGGCAGCTGTGACCCGTCCTCCAAACCGGCACGGAGTCATCATGCACATGAAAAAGTGACAAAGACAGTCTGGTGTCTGCCACGGTGACAGAAGCGACATGGAATTCACGCTCACACGTCACTTACCTTGATCTCATTCACCAGGGTCAAGGAGCTCTGCTCAGTGGGAACCCCCTCGTCCTCCGTCTTGGGCATACGTTCACCAAGTCCTTGAATGGATGCCTCGAGCCGCACAAGACGCCCAATGACGGCGCCGTGATGCGACTGGCGGTCATCAGCAGCTGCAGCCAGACCGTCCATACGGCGCAATGAGGAGGCCGCTTGTGCCTTGACGACGACCACCTCCGAGCGCAGGCGTGTGAGCTCCCGGCGTACAGAAGAGAAACCATTACGCAAGGCGTCCAACAGGGCATCTTGTGTCCGTGTGGCGGCCTGATCCGCAACCAGGGCACCGGAAGCAGCACCAGAGGCCGAACCCGTAGCCGCCCGTGACGCACGAGCGGCACTGACTCGGCGACGCTTTCCAGAGGACGGCTGAAAAGAGTAGTCCGGAGAGCCAGCCGACGACGAAGCAGGCACTGCAGCCGGTGACGCAACCGGCGTGACCAGGTCCTCAAAACCTGCACCATCTCCATAAGGAGGAGGGGTCGAGCACTGCGGACGCGCCCCAGTCCCCACAGGAAGGAAGGCGACAAGAGGAGCCTGCCGCGCCGGCGGCTGTGGCGGCAGCGACGGCGGCGGCAGCGACGGCGGCGGCAGCGACGGCGGCGACAGCGACGGCGGCGGCAGCGACGGCGGCGGCAGCGACGGCGGCGGCAGCGACGGCGGCGGCAGCGACGGCGGCGGCAGCGACAGTGGCCGGGGCGCGAGCACGCCAACAGGATTGCCCTGAACTCGAGCGGTTGCTGGCATGATGTTGCGTGGAAGTGGAGGAAGAGTTCGAGGCACGTTCTGCCCCGAGTACTCCGAAAATACAGCCTGGGCGCCAGGCATCCAGAACGCGGCCGGAAACATTCGCGGATTACGGGTCCGATCCGCCAGTGCTTCGACGTCAAGAGCCGCCGCCGCAGCGATCGCTTGATCGGTTCGCGTGGCGCCTTGGCGCGACCGACTGTCGTCGTTGAGAACGGTCGCCGCACGAACACGACCCGTAGCAGCCTCGAAGGCGGCCCCAGCCGCTGCGCCACGGCGCGCAGGCAGCGCCGCTGTACCAGGCAACGGTGTCTGCAGGTGCGCCACATCGTCCTCGTCCACTAAAAAGCCACCATCCGTCGACTTAGACCCTTCACCGAGGTTGCAGGAGGGCGCGGCACTGCAGCCAAGTGCCAGCCCGCCCTCAGACACGACAGCATTCTTTTTCCGGCTATCTTCTTGTCCAGCCGCCTGGACACCAGCAGCACGCTGGTCATGACCGTCGTTGGCGAGCTTGTTGCCTACGACGTCGTCCGCGTCGGTGTCATGTCCATCGTGGCTCTTCGACGACAGCGACGACTGCGACGCGGAAGGTGTCGGCGGGTCCGGGAACACGTAAGGAGACGACGGTGCAGTCATCCGCGGCGCCCTTGAGACAAACTTGCGAGGCTTGCGCGGGAGCGAAGAACGTGCATGGCGGGACCCGTGTCGACGCGACTTGGACGGGGGGGGCAGCGGCATCGTCGCCGGAGCCACAGGAAGCACCTCCTGCTCCACACGGTTGCCGCGGTTGAGGTACAGCAGGGAGTCCGGCGCGGGCGACACCGTGGGGGCGAGATAAGGCCGTGCCGAGGCGGAAGCACGACGACGGTGACTCGACGGCGTCGGTGCCGCAGCGACCGAAAATGTACTCCCAGACGGCCCCGGAAGCGACGGCACCGCACTGGAAGACATAGCGGGCCCGCCACCATCGACGAGCATGCTGGCCTCCTCCGTGAGGACCTCCATCTTTTGCTCGTACAGAGCCATGCCGACCGCCCCGGAAAACTTGAGGCGGGGCGGTGGCGGGCCCAACGGGGCCGAGCTTGACGAGCCTCCAGCACCACTCGGCGGGCCGACCCACGACGCAGGGTCGTCGACATCAATCGGCTCCTCCATTGAGCACGACACCACAGCCTTGCCCTTGCCCTTGCCCGAGGACATAACGGGAACGGCGACCGGCTGGTCCACGTCAATGATGTCGTCTTCAGTCTGTGACAACGGCCGCTTGGTTGATGAGCGCGTGGCGCGCACCGCCGGTGACGGAGGCGGCGCCATCCCAGAAGAGTTCGGGCGCGGCCGCCAAAGTGGGGATGAGAGGGGGGCCAAGCGTCGGGTGATGAAGGGGAAACAGCAACAGGGGCGGGGAGATCAGTTGCCAGCGGTGGCGGCGACACAGCGGAGTAGTGCGCATGAGGGTGACGGTCGGACAGGCGCGATGAGGGAGTGGGGGGGGAGTGCTCTCTGAGAGGTGGCCGGGTATTAATACCCGACCTGCCACCGACATGGGAGCCCGCATCGGCCTTGACCCTCAACAGCCAACGAGCACACTGCCCAGCGCGTACACGCTTGCGGCGCCCGCGCGTCCACACCGCTTCGCCCCGCGACAGCTGCAACACGCGCCGCCCGGGCCGTCGTCAGGCACAGGACACGCACTCAATCTCCGCTCACGCCATCGTCCCAAGCAAGCGGGTCCAAGCGTGGTACATCGACAATGCCCCCCGACAGTTCACGGACGCCGCGCAGCAACGAGGTTTGCACCCACGGCACGGCGGGCACCTCGACCAAGTCGAGGACCCCACGCATGGGTCACCCCGCCCCTTGCCTACTGGAAGCTCTGGCCCCTGCACTCCTGCCGAGCGCGCCAGCCCCAGGGTACACCATCGCGGGTACTGGGCGCGCGGAATCTCCAGCGTGGGTCGGTGACCCACGCCCGAGGCCGGCTGTCTCCACCTCATCAGCACGGTCGCGGTCCCCGTGTCCGCCAGCCCAGACCCACGTGTTCCTCATCGGTGCGGAAGGGCGGCCACCGGCCCGCAGGCCGAGCAGAAGACCGTCATCGGGGGACCGGGGGGGGCTCCGGGAAGCGGCAAGACGTGCAAGTCACGGGGCGGGCTACAGGGGGCGCTCATCAGCGACGCAGTGGCACATGACCGTGAAATGAGAGGGAGGTGGCAACGTCCATCGAGCAACTGGTGCGTAACACCGAAAGAGGACCAACGACGGGGGTTAAGACGAGGCCCACCACACACGCAGTACCAGAGATCACCGGGGTGCGTTGCCAGGCCACAGGTGGTGGTCGAAAAGGGTGCCAGGACGAGACACGGTCTGCAAGGGTGGCGCCGTCGCGCGGGGAGGCGGCAGCGGGGGGGGGTACGAACTTAGTGCGGACCACAGCTCGGGGAGGTGGACGAGGGAAGCGGAACCGACGTCGGCGGCCGTGGGTTGCAACGCGCTCACGTGGAGGCAAGCGAGTCGGGTGGGCGACACCTAAGGACAGTATCTCCCGCACCGTCAACCCGGCGGCAACAAGTGCACCTCGCCTAATTGCGAAAGAGTCCTCTTCCAATCCTGTGTCTACATTGAATCTAGAGGCGGACGACCAATAGGACCTCGGTACAACAAAACCGGCGATCAAAACTTGTAAGAAAATGATGGATTTACACTTCCGACAAGTGGGCCAGTTCAATTTAGGCACACTGGATGGCATCGGCGTGCAAGTGCCGTGACGGTCTTGGTCCGTGGCACCATCTCATCGTCACCCCGCGCGCCGCGGTCCGGCGACGCCACCGGCAGCAAGCTGGCACCCGTCTGCTGCTTTCGCGTCAATCTCTGTCCTCCCATTTGTTTGTTTTCCATCGCATCGTCTGGTGGCGTCTGCGACCGGTACTCTTCCCAGCCCTTCAATTCGATTGTCAGTCCTGCAGGACCAGCTGGTAGCGGCGGCGCTGTGCTCCCGCCTCGACTTCCTGCTCTGTTGCACTTCCTGCGGGCTACTGCGCATCGGATCACCTGTCTGAGAGCTGACTTCCAGCGGCCACCGCTGACTTGCGTGACCATTGTGTCACCGCCGGCTGGGACACTGCCGTCGGCGGCAGACGGGGTGCCTGTCCCACTCGTTCCTGTTTCGACCACCCCCCCCCAACCCCCCCCCCGCGGCAATAGCTTTACCGCGGGCGCCCCGTTGACCACCTCGCTTTCTGTAACCACCACGAGCTCGAAGCAAGCCTGCAGCAAACTGTAACAAGTGCCGACGATCTCCCACCCGCCCAAGTGGCCGCTGCAAACCACTACTGCGGATTGGCGCGATTGGATGCGGAGGGTTCGTCCCCTGCGGTCCCCTGTTTCTTGCGCTTTCCTTTTGCTGTACGTTTATTCGTCATTGGTGCCTTCTCCTGTCTTTTCACGGCGTGAGCTGGGGTGGTTGCCAGCCTTGTGCCTCTACCAGTGGTGAACCCCCGTCAGAGACGGTAGTTTTCACGCCCTCGTGCCATGTTGTATCTTGTTTACTGATCATTCTGTGCTCTTGACCAACTGCCTGGTGTGACCTCAATGAAAACCGTCTGCTGCCACAGATGCGAGTGTACCAATGAACGCGTGTTGGGTATGCTGGTTCTGCCCGCGTGTGTTTTGCTCCCCACAGACGCGTGTGCGTCACATGAGCGTGCGTCACAGCACGAGGAACAGGCTCGTGCCGCCGGAAGGCTTCGTCGAACAGCACTTGCGTCCCGCCGCGAGCGGGCATGGTGCAGTGTTACGTGAAACGCATGGGGACGTTGGCCACGCCTTTACGGGTGACGACGTCGGTGGCGTTCGCCTATTGTCTCCTGCTGGTCACCAAGCCGATACCGCCAATGACGCCGCACGACCAGAGCTCGGCGGCTTGGGCTTCGTGCGCATCCCTCCCGATGGGTTCACGCGTGGGTCTCTTGCTGTGCCTCGCCCTCGACATGTCTTCTACGCTTCCACGGCTGCTCGGATTCGCGCCTACTACGAGTCGCTGCCAGAGGCCTCCAAGACCAGACGCCTGGTCCCCCCCGAGGTGGGTCTGCGACTGACACGATTCAACACCCCACTATTGCGGGAGGTCCTCAAGTTCGCGCTGAGCGCCGGTGGACCCGGGCTGTCGCAAGCCGATCAGATGTGGTACGTCTCGGTCTTGTTTCTCGCGGAGGAGGGTGCATTCATGCGGCAAGATGGGGGGCGCCACATTGCGCGTGCTCGACGGCGCGCACCGCCGGCTCCACAGGAGCATGCTCCGACCGCCCCTCGGGGCATTCATCCTGGTGACCCGTCAGATGGGGAGGGTGGCGAGCTGGCGGGGGAGGTGGGAGGCGAGGTTACGCAGTCCTTCGGGAGCCGTTCTGCATTTGTTTCCGCCGTACGCGAAGAGCAGCGACGCGTGCTCTCGAAGCTATGCTGGGATGAGACTCCGCTGGAGGTGGAGGGAGGGCGGTTTATCTTTTACTCCAGGGACCTGTTGCATGTCGTCTTGGACCTCCTTCGGTGTGCTGAGCACGTCCAGTTTTGGGGGGAGGAGTTGGGTTTGGCCCCCGACGCGACGCGCCTTCGCGCCGACATGCTCGACAGCGACCTCTTCCTCGCCGAGGAGAGCATCGTCCGTGGGCGACACGGCTCGCTCGCGTTTGTACTGGGCGTGCAGCTTTTCGTCGACGAGGCGGTTGTGTCGTGGTCTGGCGCTCATTACGTCTACCCTATTCGTGTTCGCGTGCTCAACGTCCGCGACCGTACAGTCCAATGGGTCACCGTGGGCTATGTGCCACATGTCGGCAAGCCTGTGGAAAGGAGTGCGGCGGCCCGACGCCGCGCGAGCGACGCACGCAACGGCTTGTTGCAGCGTTGTCTGGCAATCCTTCTCCGCCGCTTCATCGGTGCCAGCCAGGACGGTGTTACCGTCTCGTTTGCGGGCTCGCCAGACCTACTGGCGGTGCCGCGGCTACTCGGCCTTGTAGCAGACCAACTCGGCGAGCGGTCCGTCGTCTGCCTAATGGGCAACTCGTGCGAGTTCTTCTGTTCGCACTGTATGGTGCGTCGTGACGTGGCTGGAGGACCTGAAGGGATGGGCGCCGACGGGCGAGACGTGACTACAGGGCTTGATGCTCAGCTGGTGGGTGCCGTCACGCGCGACCGCGACCCGCGGCCATCGCTCCGCGGCATGCTCCGTACAGAGTACAGTGCTCTCGCATTCGTTCCCGCCATTGCTGCTGTGGCTGGGTTGGCTACGGACAATCAGCTGCTGTACCGTATCATCTCGTTTGATTTACTCCACGTATGGAAGCTGGGTGTCATTCGCATGGTGGCGCAACGCTTCCCGGCGTTTCTAAGAGTCGCCTGTGGTGGGGGGGCAGCGCGCCTGGGACCAGTGCAACAATCCCTGGACGCCCTGAACAAGCGTGCGTGGGAGATGGGGCATCTTTGTGTTCCGTCACCAACGCCACCGGGGTACGTTGCGGTATGGGACTGTTTCTTCTTGCCCAACTCTGTGTTAGTACACCGTACTGGAGTTTCATGACCCTTCATTCCATCTTACTATAGGTGGTAGTGCGGGAAAGGCAGGGAAGACACACTCACACAAACGCTACGTCTTGACCGCGCTTTCCCGTGGTGCTTTGTTGGTATTGTGTCTCCTTCAACGTCTAGATTTTTTGTTCCACCAGAGGAGAAGCAGCTGCAGATGACCGGGCGGCTCTGGCGGCATGGCCTGCCGATGATGCCGCATATGATTGCGGGCATCGGTGGGCCGTCGCTGGAGAGACCGGCGCGCCACCTCGACGCCGCTCCGGCGACGGCGTCGGTTCTCAACCGGCGCCCCAGGCGAGGTGAACAAGAAGAGCTGGACGATGGTCACGGTCAGGACGGGGCAGTCCTTGAGCCTGCTGACGAGACTCTCCCAGACCCGACGGTGCCCGACGTGGTCTCCTCCGCAAGGTACCAGCAGCTGTTTGGTGATATCCCTCTGCACGAGGCGGTGCTCGACGTATACTGTCGAATGGCGGTGCTGGGAGGACGCTTGATGGGGGACAACATGCAGGACACGGCCCGCATGTCCGAGCAGCAGATGAGAGAGTTGGCCTCCGAGGCGACTTCCTTTGTGACGCAGTACGTGGACGTGCTTTTTGGTCCTGCGCACACTACGAAAGCGCATCGGCTAGCCGCGCACCTCCTTGCCGCTCTCCTGGACAACGGAAACCTGTGGGAGGGTGATACGAGTGAGAACGAGGGTCTACATGGGCCGTGCAAGCGGATGTACCAGCGCACCAACAAGCGGGGGCCGACCATCGTCTTGCAGATGATGCGGGCAGCAGAGGCGCAGAAGGAGGTGTTGCGGGAGCTGTATGAAGCAGCAAGGGATGGCGGCGAGGACATCCAGACTCTGCTCGAGGTCGACGTTGAGGCGGGTGATGTGCCGATGGACCCTGTGCCGGTATTGGCGCGCTCCCACCGGGGGTTACGAGTGACCGTCTGCACGGCCGCGCAGCGACCGGGGATGGGTTCCTTGGGAGCACTACTGCAGCAGCCATCCGACACTATGATCGTCCTGTCCCCGTCGTTTACCTTTTTTTGCACCTTTGAGTGGGGTGCTCGGTCCGTGGTGCAGACTGCCTGCGCCACCGATGACTACATGAGAAAGCCCCGCTACGACTACATTTGGTACTCGACCAAGGACGGTGAACGGCAGCTGGGATTGGCGCGCCTCGTCGTCCGGATGCTTGCCGGCGCCATTGATGACTTCGTCGTGGTGCAGCGCCTGCGACCCTTCCCACCGCTTCCGCGTTGCTCGCTCTCCAGGTCAGGATGCCGACGCATGGCCTGGCTGTTTTCTACCCCAGAGGCCGAGTGGCCAGAGCTTGCCCAAGTGCCTCTGGCGCGCGTCCTTCGTCTTGAGCACGTTGTGCCCGACTTCCTCGACCTTGCAGACAGGCACGGGCTGCATGCGGTTCCATCCAACATCCCCGATAGTTGGGAAGAGCGTCGCGCACAGCGCTTCTTTACAAATCACTTCTACCCCTTCACCTCTCGGGCGCTCAACCCCAGCAGCTAGGTGCATGCCAAGACAGGTCGGGAGTGGGCAACAATTGGGATGTGAAAGGCGGGGGAGGAGGCTGCGGCGAGTGGTTGCGTGAGGCGGGGAGGGTGCAATGGGCTGGATGTGGTGGCAGGACTTGCTTGACTTGGACCACGCCCATGTGCTGGGTGCAGGGTGCGGCTGGCGGGCCTGCGTTGCTCGACAATGGGCACCTGAGTGCTGCAAAGGCCGCCCCCCGCCCACCCAAATATTACGTACGTCGGCAACGTCACAGGAACAATACGTGCTCTTGTCGGGTCTTAGGTGTCCATGGTCAACGTCGCCGTGTAGGGCAGGAGCTCCGCTTTGCTCGCAGCAGCCGAGTCCGAGTTAAGCTTTTGTTAGTGTCGGTTTCCTTGTCGCCTTATCTTCAAGCGCAGACCAATTCCGCCACCTTTTTGTTTGAAGGCGTCTGTTCCTGGTCAGGCAATCCCGTGCAAGTCGCGTTTAGTACCAAACTAACCAGTAATACTAGACACTGAGCACGCTTATGATGCTTGTCTCAGCGTTGGGAGCCGTGGACAGCGGCAGGGCCGTGCAGGCGCAAGGACCCTTCTCGAGAGCGGAAAACAGATCCACTGGACGAGATGCCGTATTGTCCAGGGTTTGATGGCTGGACACAGGTGGCGACAGATCGCCACATGTTGGCCTGTTGCCGCACGGGCGACATTG
>ENA-ORXU01003100-ORXU01003100.1-marine-metagenome-genome-assembly--contig:-NODE-3100-length-10646-cov-2.718138_pt1 | contig 10646 bp, 8 predicted proteins | sample MGYA00237869_ERZ511484 | MGnify/ENA metagenome assembly ERZ511484 | reverse complement strand
GAGGCAGGGCGCCATCTCGATGCCATGCCCGCCATCGCCGATCGGGACGGACCTGATGGCCTCACGGGTGCGCGACATGCCGTTTGCCGCGATGCCGATGTCCGCTGCGGCGGCGCGTGCGACCGGACGGCCGCCGGCTGCGTTCCCCATGCGGCAGGCCATGTGGCCCCGGCGGGAGACCTGCGGATGTGCAACCTCTATGCGAACACGATGCCGGTCGAGAGCATGCGCCGGCTCTTCGGCGTAGAGGGTGCGGACGACCACTTAGGCAACGCCGAGCCGCTGCCGGCGATCTTTCCGAAGGGTACGGCCCCGATCGTCGGCCTCGACGAGGACGGCGCGCGGTGGCTGCGGAACACGCATTGGGGCTTCGTGCTGCCGCAGGTCTCCAAGAGGACCGGCAAGCCGATCCAGCCCAAGGCGGTGAACAATGCCCGGGCCGACAAGCTGCGCGGCGCGCCTTTCTGGCGCTCCAGCTTCGAGGGGCGGCGCTGCCTCGTGCCCGCGACCTCGTTCTGCGAGGCGAAGGGCCGGTCGCCCGCGACCTACGTGTGGTTCGGCCTGCGGGGGGAGGGCGCGCGGCCGCCCTTCGCCTTCGCCGGCATCTGGCGAGCGTTCGACGGCGCCTATGGCGGCGAGCACCGCGAGATGCTGACCTCTTCGATCGTGACCACGACCCCCAACGCCCTCACGCGCGAGACCCATCCCGACCGGATGCCGGCGATCCTGCGACCCGAGCGCTACGAGGCGTGGCTGCGGGCGGATCCGGACGAGGCGTTCGAGCTGATCGAGCCCTATCCGGCCGAGGAGATGACCGTCCATCAGAGCGGCGAGGGGCTCAAGAGCGACAAGGGCGGGTTGGGCTGAGGCCGACCGCTCGCGGCGCGAGGTCGTGTCGTTCCGTACCGCTCGTCGATGCGGGCCAGAACTCCAGCTGGACGGCCCGGCATCGCCGGCAGGGCAGGGCGCGCGCTATCGCCCCTTCGCCGCGGTCCACCCCGCGCCCTGGGCGTCGCCCTCGTCGCAGAACCATCGCTCGCCGGCGGCGGCGTCAATCTGCGTGCGCCCGTAGTAGGGCGACCAGGGCGTGTGGTAGATGCGCCGCCCGTCGCCGCCGATATTGCCCTTGATCGGACAGCCGGGGCGGGGGGAGGCGGCCGCGGCCCGCTCCCACCGATCCGCGCGATAGTCCCAGGGCGTCTGTGTGGGCGCCTGCCAGACGCCGATGCCCGCACGCTCGGCGGCGGCCTCGAGCGGGACGTAGTCGTCGCTGTACTCGGTGAAGGCCCAGGCCAGGCCTTCGGCCATCAGGACCGCGCCGAGGTCGGACACGTCGCCCGCAGGCCCGTCCTGCACGGCGCATGTGGCGACGACGCGCCCGTAGTAGTCGACCTCCCTGGCGCGGCAGACGAGGGCGCGGCCGCCGACGAGCGCATCGAGCCGCGCGGTGGCGGCGGGTCCGCACGCCCATGTCCCGCCGGAGGGGCTGTCGCAGCGCTGCGCGGCCTCGGGGGCGTCGATGCCGTGCAGCCGGATCGCGATCGGCCCGAGGGAGATCGTATCGCCATCGCGGACGTCGGCGGGGCCGGTGACGAGGGTGGGGGCTTGGGCCCGCAGGCCGGCGGGCAGGGCCGCGAGCAGGGCCGCCAGCAGTACGCGGGCGAGATGCCCTCTGGCGGGACGGGCGAAGCTCGAGGACGGGTCGGATGCCATGGGGCGCGTCCTAGCATCGGCCAATTCCGCGAGCGACGGAAACGGTGCGGTTCGGGACGATGCCTCTTGCCAACGGTGGACGTGTTCCATCTTTGTTCCCGCCATGCCGATCCGACGCATCTACCTGCCCACCGGCCGGACCCTGGTGATCCGGGATCTGGAGATCGGCGACCTGATCAAGGTGTGGTGCTGGAAGTGCGACCGGCTGTACCGGCTCGCGCCGCACGACCTGATCGATCGCTACGGGCCGGGGGACGGATTGCAGGCCGTCCTCGCCCGCGACCTGCGGTGCAAGGGCTGCGGCTGGCGCGACATGATCTTCGAGATCTGGCGGGCCTCGCATCCCGACCCGCACCCGCCGCCGAACACGGTCGTGGGCAAGATCGCGCGCGAGCTCGGCGTGTCCGAGATGGAGTTGCGGGACCGGAGGCGAAGGGCGCGCTGAGACCCGCGGCCGTGGTCTGGCAGCGGCGGCGGCGAGTGGCCGTTGAGGGTTCGTTTACCCTGTCGGGCGACCTTCCGGCAGGGCTGGGATCGTGGAGGACGCGGAACGCAGCCGCGCCTTCGCCAAGGCTCGGGAAGTCACCGAGGAGTACGGCCGTTTCATCGAAGCCGTAGGCCGTGACGCAGTCGTCCGTAAGGGGATCGCTAATGGACACTACGGCCACGCTAGCCGCTCAAGCAGGGCAGTCAGGCCGGACGCTTACGGCCTTGCCGATGGGCGCCAAAAAGCTGAAGGCTTGGCGCAAGGACTACAACAAGGTCTGCCCCAAAACGCCAACGGGTACGATGTCCCGGCCGCTATCCATAATCCCGACCGATCAGAAAACCCGCCGTCAGGATAGAGACCGAAAAATCCCAGACTAGGTGGTCCCGGGTTGAGGAGCAGCGCACCCGCTGCCATCGCCATCAGCAGATGAACTCCGGATCGGAAGCATTCGTAAAAAGTGTCGAATATCGAACGATGCGGAAGGAATCTGCTTTCGTTAAGCTCATCTATGTCAGAAAACACTAGGGCATAACGTTTGAACAACCAAAGGTTGATTGAGATATACACTACTCTCTCTTAACGCGAGATATACATTAAAATTTGTTACAATTATGAAATTTTTCACTCTATTTTAGGTTTACTCTAGGTCAAAGTTAACTGGTCCATAACCGATCTGTGGATATCGTATTCATATTGCTTGGGAAGGCAGTACGGAAGAACCTCCACACGAAGAAAGACGCAAGTATGATCTACACCGACAGTACTCGGTATCAGCAACAGGCCAGGGATAGCCACGCTGTATTTGGACCTTTCATTGGTGGGCGAGAAGCCCGAGTGCCCGGGCGACCTATCGAGGTCTGGGCAATAGACGGATGTACGGTAACCTTCGTCCGGTCCGATGGTCGGAATTTGCCGCCTGGGACAATGCGCCACAATATCTTCTCTCAGTAGTTCTTACCGACTAAGAACCACTACCGTACACTAATTTGGTTATCTGGATTCGCTCCGGCACATAACCGGTTCAATGCCAGTATTGGCCTAAATTGTACTGCCTTTGATAAAGGTCAGTCGACGGCATATCTGTGCCAGATAGAATTAATATGCTTCACATTTTGGACTACGATGATCTCGATCTAGAGCCCAACGTTGCACGATCAATGTTCGGGGATCGCGCATTGCAATTTAAAGATCGGCTCGACTGGAGTGTCGACGTCGATCAAAGTGGCCAGGAACACGACCAGTACGACGCACCTGGAACGAAATATTTTATTATTTCCGATGGGAACGGGGTCCACCAATGTTCGATGCGACTTCGCCCCACAACCTTGAATACCATGGCGATGGACGTGTTTCCGAATCTATGGCCTAGCTCGATCCGTCAGGACAGCATCTGGGAATCGACGCGCTTTGTGTCTCGGCCTGGTGTCGCATCTTCTGCACGCAAGCTTGCGTTCGCTGTACATGCATTCTGTCTGGCCGCAGGTGTTCGACGGGTTGTCGGTGTCTACGAAGGGGGTATGGATCGCGTTTATCGTCGGATTGGCTGGTCGCCGTTGCGGCTCGGTAGTTTCTGCGATGGGGGCACTGAAATTTCAGGCGGTGTCTGGCAGGTTGGTTTGGTTGAGTATGAGGCCTTGCGACGCTCAGCCGATCTCCCCCCGAATGAGCATATTTCTCTGGCAGAAACATGCACTTGTCGAGCTCATGAATCTGCTACGCTCGCGCTGTCGGCAGCTGACCGAACTGTAGATCGGGTTTTTTGCCGCAGCATGATCCAAACTCACGTCAGGTGAGGGGCTCCCCAATTCTTGGACAGGATCCGATATGGATTTAAGCTACTTTCCGGGCCTCCTGGTCGGGTTGCATGATCGTCGTGCCGGCGCGGTAGACCACGTCCGGCGGCTGCGCCAGTCCATGACCGCCACGAGGTAGAGAAAGCCTTGCCCCGTGGGGATGTAGGTGATGTCCGCGCAGCAGGTAGGGATACGGCCGACGTCCCTTAGCTGGCCTGCTCGTGTTCGGGCGCCGGTAGATCGGCATCAGCCGCATCAGGCGCCGCACGCGCTTCGGGTTCACGGCATGGCCCTTGTTGCGCAGGTGCCGGGTCATCTGGTTCACTCCGAAGAACGGTGTCTCCATGAACTGACGGTCGATCAACGCTATCGGGTCCAGGTTCCCCGCGCTCTCGCCCGCAGGACGGTGGTAGAACGTGGACCGCGGGATCGACAGCAGCCGGCACTGCGCGACGACCGACAGGTCCGGATGATCCTCCTCGACCATTCCCCGTCTCACGTCCCGCCCTTAGGCTTGAGCTTTCTGGACAAAAGTTCATTGGCGACCGCGAGACCTCCGACCGTAGCTTATGTCAGTGTCCGATTTCCAGAGAGTACTTCACACATTATTAACGCTTTTAATGTAAACGGACCAAGACGAGAGCAGTCGTCCACCAAATTAATCAACTAACTAAAGAAAAAACTGAATACTGATTCCACGACGGATCAACGGCCTCGGCACTCACGCCGGGGCCGATGCTCGTTGACATTCCTGCCTCGATAGCATCCCGTGACACGATAACCGTATCATTAACGAACGCAACTTCTACGATCCCAGAAGGATGGTTCTAATTGCTTTCTAATTAACGACGAATAGGCCCGCGGAAGAACTTACTAATAACCGTGGAACCCGCGCCTTTAGATAGAGCTTATCCCCTGATCAATCAAAGATGCCTCCATAATGTTCTGATCCCGCTGCGGTATAGTATCATTCGACAAGATATTTTACTAAAATAATGACGTCCCCAAATACCACCGCCCGACTACCCAGTTTGACAACCCCGGACACCCATCTAAACAGTATAAATCCAGCGCACCCGACGGCCCGCGACGAGCACATGGTAGGAGATCCCGCGCGCCTTGGCGGCGGCCTCATACTGCGGTGCTCCATCGAACAGCACCATTGCGTCGCTTGCGACCTGCGGCATCAGGGCCGCGTCGATGCTCGGTTGCCGCTTGTTTGGAATGTGCTGAAAACTCTTGTGGCCGACGCGATCGATGACCCCGAGGATCGACTCTTCGTAGGCCTTCGCAAGCGCCTGCGGCGGCATACGCCCCGAATACTCATACCAGCGTAGGCGCGGCGGCTTGGGGAGCGATGTGTTTCGTTCGTGGTTCACCCACTCCCGAGAGCCCTTGCGGCTTTCGCGTTGCGCCGTGTCGTCGGTCTCGATGATGCCTGACAGAACAGCGGGTGCCACGGCCTTGAACTGGGTGAAGATGATCATTACCAGCGCCAGATCGTGTCGCGCGATATCCCAAGCTTCTTGCCGAGCGTCCGGCACGAGAGCGGGGTGTCGAGCGGGTCCAGCATATTCCGAGCGACCTCAATGAAGAGCCCAGGTCGATGGACCCCTGCAAGAGGTGTGCCGGTGCGGCCTGTCCATGTGCGGTCGCAGCCCTTGCAACGCCAGCGTTGCGCCCCGGTCCGCGTGGTGCCCCACCTGGACCGATGATGCGCGCCACAATGAGAGCACGCTCGTCCATCCGCGGCACCGTCGATCTCGACAACGGCCTCTGCTCGTCGGCGTGCCGTAACCAGTGCAGCCTCCGCTCGGGAAATTTGTACGGGGGGAAGATTTGATATAGATCTTAACAGACGGTCGAGCAACTCCGCAGGTGTAGCGGGCATAGGCGTCTCTAGTTGATTCGGGCCAACTTATATTGGCCCGATCAACCCTTAACGAAGCCCTACCAACACGCTTTGCTGACATTCCCGAGGACGCAGTGTGACCTCACTATAATTGGGTATACGGAGGACCGTAAGTGCCTGTAATCGCGTGCGTCTCGATTTATGGTAGTACTTTTTCCTTATATGACAAATTATTCATACTTTGGTAACAAGTCGGTAAGGTCTGTGTTCTATTTGTGATTGGAGTGGAATTACACGATACATTCGAGTGGAGATACGTGGATGTGCACCACATGCGTTGGGCTTGGAATAGTGGAGAAGGTCTACGCGACAGAAGGAAAGTTGATATCCTTAGTCGTACAGTGTCCAGAGAACTGCACCGTCTCAAAGATGGCCATGTTCTTTCTCTCAGAGGATGATATGAAGCCCCATGTTGAGTTTTCGAACGAATTCAACTTGCCCGATGGTACTACGCTATATCGTCAAGCTAGCCCAGATAACGATGCAGTCTATAAGGCAATGATATTCAGGGAGGTGCAACGCCTGGGCAGCTGGAACTTGTCGACGCCGATGGTTGCCGAAGATCGGCCGGCAGCCGAACTTCTACCGATACATAAGATTCTCAATCTTGTGGATCGGTCACTCGTATAGAGTGCCAACCGGAATTATTTCTTGGCAAGTGACGTCTGAAAGATGATCTACCAACTTTAATTTTTCATGTACCTTAAATAACCTATGGGTTCAGAATGAAACTTCTATTGTTCGTTCAGTGGCTGCCATTTTTCCGATTATAAGCTGCTGATTACCGCTAGCTTCGGTGGTAAGGGGCCATATTGTCCGTAACTTAAATCTATTGTGGATCTAGTTAGTTCGTGGTGAAAAGAGGGCGCAAGTAACGTGCTTCCGCTAGATGACGAGAGATGTTAATGAAGATATATGATGCACTGAAAGAACTTAGCGATCTCGCTGGTGTAGGGCTATCGGTGTCTGGTCGGTGGTTGGCAACAATCGCCGGTGATAATTCAGATTTCGATCGCATCAGTGAGGCAGATAGAGCAACGCTTGAGACATTGAGGGACGAGCTATCATCGCTTAGAGATGCAAGCTTCGAACTCTTGGTAAAGATTTCCGAAATCGATGACACCAGACGTGATCTATTAAAAGATGTAATCCCCATTCCTCAAGGTAAGTTCGAATCGAGGACAGCTGTAACGGGTGGAACAGTCTATCGTTTTTTGCCGGAACACAACGATGAGGTATTATCGGAGATGATATGCCCGTTCTGTTTTGAAGTTGGGCAGATATCCAAGAATGAAGATTTAGGAGTGCTCGTCTGCAGCCAATGCGGGAAGACATTTGCGGTGAATTTTTCATCACCAGAATAGTGTTCTCCGACGAAGTATCTTTTAAAACTTACGAAATGCAAACTGCAGAGAAGACAGGAAGATGATATATAGATTCCGAATATGTGAGAACGCTGATCTTCGTGACACTGCTCAAGGGTGGGTTATTGCGAGTTCCGAGATAAAGGCTCGTTTTGTTATCGGCGATAACGCATATCTACAAAAAATGCCGTCTGTCGCTGGTCTCAACGTTCCTGATGGCACTGTTTTTGTTACAGATGGCAGTCTGAATACTTAGGCTGTCGAGTTGGCTCGTATTAGTTGATATTATGTTGACCTAGTGCTCAAGGTGTCACCCCAAGACCGTATCGAATTCGATATAGTCGATGCGTAGCGGTTCCCCCTCGTCGGCATATCCTCGTAGGATGACCTCGTCGCCCTGATCGATGTTGATCCCTGATATACGCCGCGTTGTTGCAGAGTGATCGTTCGCGATCGCGTTTCCGAACGTGCTATTCCAAATCCATGTATCGATTACGTCGCCGTTTAATTCGACGCTAAGGTTGCTCTGGCCATCAGTCTCATCCCAATAGTGTAGAACGATGTCGTAGGTTCCGTCTGGGCCGTTGAAGGATGTCCGGGCAACCTGTTCTTGCTCGCTGCTAGCTTGGATCATCCTCTTCCCGTCGGCCTGTCCATTGGACCGGATGCGGAACCCGCTGACCAGCTCCATGTCCTCGGCCTGCACGGTCACGTCCCCCGGCGGCCCTGCCGGTGACTTGCCGCCCGGCGGATCGCCGTCCGGGGCCTCCAGCAGGACCCGGAAATACTCTTCGATGTTCAGCCAGCCGTCGCCGTTGGCGTCGCCATGCGGGTCGTATGTGCCGGGATCGCTGCCCAGGCGGATCTCGTAGGCGTCGGGTATCCCGTCCCTGTCGCGATCCGCACGGGCGGCCCCGCCCGTGGCGACATCGCGCAGTCGTTCCGGCGGGCTGTCGACGATCGCGCCGCCATTGCCGATCTCGGACAGGATGCGCCGATCGATCGCGTCGAGCGCGCCGTCCGTGCGGGCGCCGACATTGGCGCGGATATGGTCCAGCACGTCTTCGGAAGCCTGGACGGACACGTTGCTGGGCCGGAACGCCGTGCCGGAGTCGGTCACGCCCCGCGACGACTGGGATTGCAGGATCCAGGTCTCGGGATCGCCCGCATCGCGGCCGGGTCCGAGATTGTCGCGGATCACGTATTTCGTGCCGTCCTCCCAGCCGCGCAGCCGCACCGGCGCGATGGTGGAGGTGTAGTCGCCCTCGACGAAGACGTTGCCGATGACATGGGCCCGGATCGGCTCCTGGGAGTGGATTGCGGTATGGAACCCGTTATTGCCCCAGTTCGAGACCAAATTGTTGACGAACTCGACCTTGGTGGTGTCCGTCAGCTGCGGATTGCGGTGGAAGTTGTTGGCGAAGAGGTTGTCGGCGATCGTCACCCGCTCGACCCCGGCGCCGATCAGCATGCCCATGGAATGCGCACCCTGGGGGTGGATGGATTCGTTCAGACCTTCGGCGATGATGTTGTTGGAGATGGTGATGTCGCGCGCGCCCGCCCAGATCGAGATGTTCTCGTCCACCGCCCAGGTGAAGGAGTTGGAATCGAGGATCACCCGCTCCACCCGGCCGTCACTGGTGCCGATGGTGATGCCGTCGCGTTCGCGCGGGTCTTGGCCGGGCCCGTCGCCGGGGCGGATCCGCAGGCCCTGAATAATGACGTCGTCCTCGACCACGCGCAGTCGCGCGCCGGTGACGGTGATGCCCCCCGGCGCCGTCTGCCCGGCCACCGTGACGTCGCCGTTCACCTCGATCTGGTCGGAAAGCCGGATCAGCCCCCCGACATCGAAGACGACGATGCGCGGGAAATCGAGACCCTCGAGCGCCCAGCGGAGCGACCCCTCGCCCGCATCCGCGAGATTGGTCACGTGGATGACGATGCCGCCGCGCCCGCCCTGGGTGACCGCGCCGAACCCCTCGGCCTGCGCGAAGGCGAGGTTGTCGTCCTCCTCGACCAGCGTCCGGGAACGTTGCAGCTGGACCTTGTCGATCCGTAGGGGTTCGCCGCGATCGGACATGCCCTCGATGGTGATGCGGGCCATGTCGTCGAGCGTGACGTCGCGGATGATGCGGACCGCCTCTGAGCCGGGCCCGGCGAGCCGGGATCCCGCCGTGGCGTCCCAGTTCCACGTGTCGACGATCTCCCCGTCGATCAGGACGCGCGACCAGCTCTCGCCGTCGGTCTCGTCGAAATAGGTGACCGCGAGATCGTAGGTCCCTTCCCTGTTCTCGACCGTCGCGTGCATGGAGGCGAGGCCTGTCGTGCCGGACTGGACGTATCCGTCGCCCGAGGCGAAGGCGACAGGCCGCGCGAAGAAGCCCGTGTCGAAGACGAACTCCTCGGCCTCGAAGACCGAGTTTGCAGACAAGCCCATCACATCTCTCGTTCGTCGGAATTTACGCGCGACAGAACAGAGTAGAATTAAATATCCGTTACTTAACTATGGGTGCCTCTCTAGATCTCCGTTGGAGTGAACCGCGCCGGGTTTGCCGGAGGCTCCAACTCCTGAGTAGGATGGAGCATCATGAGCAAGACAACGAACAAGTATTCCCCTGAGACCCGCGAGCGCGCCGTTCGCATGGTTTTGACGAACGAAGGGCAGCACGCGTCGCGGTGGCCGGCGATCCTGTCGGTCTCTTCGAAGATCGGTTGCGCATCGCAAACGCTGAACGAATGGGTCAAGAAGGCGGAGGTGGACGGCGGCAGCCGCGCCGGGGTTCCGACCGAGACGGCCGAGAAGATGAAGGCCCTAGAGCGCGAGAACCGGGAGCTGCGGCAGGCGAACGAGATCCTGCGCAAAGCATCCGCATATTTTGCCCAGGCGGAGCTCGACCGCCGACCGAAGTCGTGATTGCCTTCATCGACGATCATCGTGGGGCGCACGGGGTCGAGCCGATCTGCAAGGTGCTGCCGATTGCCCCATCCACCTATCGCGATCATCTGGCGAAGCGGGCCGATCCGGCGCGGCGACCGGATCGGGCCAAGCGCGATGCCGGGCTACGGCCCGAGATCGCACGCGTGCATGCAGAGAACTTCGGCGTCTACGGCGTGCGCAAGGTTTGGCACCAAATGGGCCGGGAAGGCTTCGGTGTTGCCCGCTGCACGGTCGCACGGTTGATGAAGGATATGGGGATTGAAGGCGTTATCCGTGGCAAGAAGATCCGAACCACCATTCCCAACAAAGCAGTCCCATGCCCGCTGGACCGGGTGAACCGACAGTTTTACGCAGCAGCGCCCGACATGCTCTGGGTATCGGATTTTACCTATGTCGCGACCTGGCAGGGCTTCGTCTATGTCGCCTTCATCGTCGA
>ENA-ORXU01003099-ORXU01003099.1-marine-metagenome-genome-assembly--contig:-NODE-3099-length-10648-cov-8.504493_pt1 | contig 10648 bp, 7 predicted proteins | sample MGYA00237869_ERZ511484 | MGnify/ENA metagenome assembly ERZ511484 | reverse complement strand
AATACAGGTAATGTGCCATTTACCATTGCTGATGTGGAGACGTCTACTAGTTCACTGACTCTTTCAGCTACATCGAGTAATACAGGGCTTGTGCCAACGAGCCGAATTACCTTTGGTGGCTCAGGAGCTAACAGAACCGTTAAAGTGACTCCAATGCCTAATAAATATGGCAGTGCAACCATTAACGTAACGGTGAGAGATGCCAATGGAGGTACTCGCTCTGATGCTTATGTAGTAACCGTTAATTCAGTAAATGATGCCCCTTCTATATCCAACATTTCAAACAGAACGATTAATGAAGATAGCAATACAGGTAATGTGCCATTTACCATTGCTGATGTGGAGACGTCTACTAGTTCACTGACTCTTTCAGCTACATCGAGTAATACAGGGCTTGTGCCAACGAGCCGAATTACCTTTGGTGGCTCAGGAGCTAACAGAACCGTTAAAGTGACTCCGATGCCTAATAAATACGGCAGCGCAACCATTAACGTAACGGTGAGAGATGCTAATGGAAGTACAAGGGCTGATGCTTATGTAGTAACCGTTAATTCAGTAAATGATGCTCCAGTAATTACACAAGGTGTATCATATTCATTTAAATTGACTAGAGATTCGATGAAATCATTAACGCTAAGTGCTACAGATGTTGATAGTCACTCACTAACTTGGTCAATTAAAACTCAAGGAACTAAAGGGGTCGCAACCATCAGTCCATCAGGGTCACTAAGTTATGTATTAAACACAAATAGTTTCGCAGATGATATTGATAATTTTACTGTGCAAGTAAGCGACAATAATAAAGCAGATACTATTGCAATATCAGCTGAAGTCGTGGCGAACAAAGTACAATATAAATACGATGCCCGTGGTAGGTTAATTAAGGTGAGTAATGCTATTAACCAAGAAACTAACTACGACTATGATGATGCCAGTAACAGAAAAACAGCAGGGAGCGCTAACTAATGAAACATCAAATAACGAAACGAAATTCCATAGTATTGATAATATTTTGTCTTTTATTTGGCACTCAAGTTGCGGCTGAAAATGGGCCTAACCCAGGTGGAAAGGAAGGGAGTTCACCATCTACAGGCGAGGGGGTAGGAAAAATAAAAGCGTTGAGTGTTGAGCCTGATATAAATGGAGTTGATTTGTTATCAGGTAAGTACATGCCAAATCTACCTGTTTTAAGTATACCTGCAGCCCCTAATTTACGACTTCATACAGTTCAGCAGTTGGATGCAAGAATTCATGCCACTGCATATTCAGGTGGACAAGAAACCGTATCGGTTACTTTTGGAGGTGTTACTTCAGATTATTTCAAATGTACATTTGGTGATTGTGAATCTAATGACGCAAAAGGATCAACAATTACAGGTACAGTCAATAGCCTTTCACGAATATACACCCAAGGCCATTCAGGGATAAAAATTATATACAATATCCGCGCTTGGCATATAAATGGAGCCGATAGAACACAAGCAAGTTGGTATGCATCAAAAATTATTTACCCTGACGGGGAAACTTTAATTTTTTCCTATGATGTTGAAGATGCAGGTCAATTTTTAGCGCACAGACCTAATAAAGTAGTTTCCAATATTGGATACGAAATGCATATCAACTACCAGCCAGGCGTGTTGGGAACGATAGGGTGGAATGCTATTGAATCTGCCACCATAAATAAAACAAGTGAAGGTGAAACAGCTGTATTAGCTCAACATATTTATGACGGTATATCTTCAGCCAACTTAACCGATTTAGGTGGTCGTAAATGGAGCTATACTGGCTTTTCTAACTCACTGGGAAGTGATGATTATGCCAGAAATTTCACATTAAAATTGCCGGGTGATAGCTCAAGTTCCATTTCAGTTACCTCAGCAACAAAAGATTACGCAGGTACTGAGCATAATAATTTTGTTACTAATGTTAGTCAAAATGGAAAATCTTTTACCTACAATTACACACCAAAATCAGGTTCTGGGTACGATCCAAGAAAACAATTTAGCCACTTATCGATTAATGGTCCAAAAGGATATAGCCGCCAATTAGAGTTTATAGTAAAACAGGCTCGAAATCATCGGCAATTTATCCATACAAGTACTGACGGCTTAGGTAATACCACTACATATGGTTACAACGAAGGTAATAATTTACATTCAATTATTTACCCTGAAGGTAACAAAATTATATATACACGTGACTCGTTAGGAAATGTGATTAACCAACGCACAATAGCTAAGCCTGGCTCAAGTTTAGTCGATATTGTAATTACGGCTGGTTACAATTCCGGTAACTGTAATAAATTAAAATGTTTTCGCCCTGAGTATTTGATTGATGCCAAAGGAAACCGTACAGATTATACATTTGATCCCAATCATGGTGGCATGTTAACCAAAAACGAACCCATAGCAGACAGTGGTGAGCAACGCTTAACAACACACATTTATACCCCAGGGCCGTTATATAGATTGTCAAAAATATCGGTATGTAGTACGTCCACATGTGGAACAAAACACGAGCAAGTAACAAAATATACTTATTGGAATTCTACAACTTTACCTAAAACTATTACAAAAACTAATGGTACAAAAAGCAAATCCGAAACAGTGACTTACCATTACTTTAATGATGGCCGAGTAAATTATATTGACGGTCCATTGGCTGGACTAGGCGATGCAACATATGCTCGTTACGATTTATCTGGTCGAAAAACATGGGATATAGGCGCGGAAAATCAACAAGGAAAACGTTCAGCAACCAAAGTAACTTTTCGCGCTCAAGACGATCAAGCCGATATCATTGAGACAGGGGTTCTGCCTGATAGCGGCAGCACTAACCTTTCCATACTGCTATCCACAGACAATACCTATAATAGTTTAGGTTTAGTAACTAAAGCCGAATTAAAATCAGCAACAAAGACCGAAAAAGTCACGCAAACGACTTACGATGCACTTAACCGTCCCGAATGCTCTGTAACAAGAATGAATCCTTTAGTGTTTAATGCCTTGCCTGCTTCAGCTTGTACTTTAGGCACTGAAGGCGAATTTGGACCCGACCGAATAACTCGAAAAACTTACGACCTACTCTCTCGCTTAACAAAGAGCATATCAGGCTACGGTACCGAATATGCTGGTATCGATATTGAAGTTGGTTACACAGATAATGGGCAAACTGATTTAAAAAAAGACGGAAACGGCAACCTAACGGATTATCAGTACGATGGGTTTGACCGATTATATAAAACAACTTTTCCGGATTATAGTTATGAAAGTAACACTTACGATGCGAATAACAATTTAAAAACTTGGCGTAAACGTGATGGTAAAGTGCTAACACACACCTATGATGCAATTAACTTAACTACGGGTACGATTATTTCGGGCGAACACAGCCTTAACTTTGATTACGATGGTCTTGGCCGTCAAACCTTGGCGAGTAGAAATGCCAGCAACGTAAGTTATACATACGGTGATTTAGGAAGGCTTGAAACCACTACCACTAATGGTAGAACCCTTACTTACCAATATGATGATGCTGGGCGCCGCTACCAGCTTAAGCATCCTGATAATTTTTATGTTAATTATAGTTATGACGATACAGGCGCGTTAACAGCTATAAAAGAAAATAACACTAAAACACTGGTAAGTTATGATTACGATAATTTTGGCCGTTTAGACACGGTAACTCGTCATAATGGTCATGGTGCTGTTACTACCCTTGATTATAATAGTGCAGGCCAAGTAGAGTTTTTTGACCACCTAAACATAAACAACGCAAGATTCAAATATAACCCATCTAGCCAGCTTATTGACAGAGAAGTAAGTAATTCCAGCTTCCAAATAAAAATCCCTACGATAGGTGAGCAAACGTATGCAATAAATAATTTAAATCAGTACGACAGTGTTGGCGGAAATGCCATAAGTTATGATAATGCAGGCAATCTAACAAGCTATGACAGTTGGACGTATACATATAACGCTCACAATAGAGTCAAATCTGCTTCTAAACCTGGCACATCGTTAACACTTGGGTACGATCCAACAGGCCGGTTAGAAAGCTCAACCCACAATGGAAGTAGAACCACTTTTTTATATGACGGTGATGAGCTTATTGCTGAATACAATAGCAGCGGTAGCTTAATAAATCGCTATGTTCATGGTATTGGCGTAGATGACCCATTAGTATGGTACACAGGCTCAGGAACAAGTAATTCACGTTATTTGTTAGCAGATGAGCGTGGCTCAATTGTTGCTGAAACAAATAGCTCTGGAGCCATTACCACTACTCATCAATATGGCCCTTTCGGCGAACCTGAAAACACAAGTGCATCGCGCTTTAGGTACACAGGCCAAATACTGTTACCAGGAACAGAGCTTTATTACTACAAAGCACGGATTTATCATCCAAAGCTAGGTCGTTTCTTACAGACTGACCCTATTGGCTATGACGATGGCATGAATATGTATGCCTATGTTGGGAATGATCCAGTTAATCTCATCGATCCTTCCGGAAAAAGCTCTGCGTCAGCTTTTGACTCGATTACCAAAGCTTTTGAAAAGATGAATCCTTTTTCTAGCAGCTCACCATTACCAAGTGGTCGTGGAGAAAACACTAAAACTAATGTTCCAGCATCTGTTAAAATGAAAGGCGCGGCTGGTGAAATGATCAAGACTACCGCTAGGGTAAGCGAGGCTGTTTCACTCGTAAATAAACCTGCTGGAGTTGTAAATACTGTTGCAGAAGTAGCAAATATTGCTGTTAATAGCAATGATAAAGCATCAGATACCGCAGGGTTTGTTGTATCTCAAATTGCAGGTAAGAAGGCAGGAGATGCGGTTGGAAGTTTTTTGAAAAACAATGGTGTTGAGGGAATGGCAAATGAAGTTATGTCTAACGCTGCTAGTCAAGAAGCAGGAAACATTTCCAAAGAATTTACTAAAAATATTTTGGACAAGAACTAAATGAAATTAAATAAAGATACCTATACGCGAATATTTTTGATCTTGCTTGGTATAGGCACCTTATCCTTAGCTTATAAGGACTGGATGTCGGGAGAAGCTACAAGGAGAGGTTTAAATTTAAAGGAATCTGAAAACCCTAGTTTGTTTAATTCTCAAGTAACGCAAAAATTGATATTTGGATTTGCTTTTATTGGATTAGCTTTCATTCCTAGAAAAAAGGATAAGTAGCTTAGGAGATAAGGTTAAAGCTTTTTACTAGGCTTTAGCCTTTCTACTCATAGGTTTTTAAATAGAGCATAATTAAAGAGGTAAGTTTGATAGAAGAGCCAAACTTTGAAAATTATACAATTGATGAATTGCAAGATGCTTATAATTATATTGATAAGGTTGCGTACCCTGAGAGAACAAAAAAATTAAAGGAAGAAATAGAGATTAGGTTAAAGGCTGAACAATTAATGGATGAGCAGTCGCCTCCAGTAAATTCGCTAGACGAAGAATATCAAATACCAGAAGGGAATTGGTTTAATCTGCATTGGCGGGGTCTTTTACCATTAGATCTTAGCTATTGGGTCAATGTATTTGCAATTGGTCTTATTTTATTATTTTTATCCCCTCCACTATTTCAATACCTAGCTGATAGTGATGCATCTCCGGCAGTTCGTGGCAGTATTATTATTACTTTTTATATATTTGTAACCTGTGTTTCAGTATGGCAATTAACAGGGCTTTATCGTTCTGCCGATAAACATACCTCTAGGGGTGGCTCTGCTGGTTGGGCAATGCTTGCTAAGCTGATGGTTCTAATTGGTATTGCTCGTTATTGTTATGATATGAAGCAAACTGGAGTGCCTTTCATTTTAGAGAGTAGTAAACTCGTTGTTGGAACATCACAGTTGCCAGCATTATCTATTCGTATAATGAATCAAGGCACAGAAGTAGAACTTTTAGGTGGGCTTGAATTTGGAGCATCAAAGAACTTGGCTCAAGTTTTAATCGACAATCCATCGGTTAGAATTATTCATTTAAATAGCATGGGTGGGCGGATCGCTGAAGCTAAAAAGCTGGCTTTACTAGTGAAGAAGAACAAGTTGATAACTTATAGTAAGACACTGTGCTTATCTGCTTGTCCCATAGTATTTCTGGCAGGGAAGGAAAAGCTATTAGGAGATTCTGCTAAATTAGGTTTTCATAGCGCTTCATTTGGAGGTGTTTCAGGTAGTGAGGTTGAAGAATTGAACAAATCTCTACTTTCCCAACTTGGAAAAGCTAATGTCTCATCTTGGTTTATTAAAAAAGTATCGAAAGTAAGTTCTGAAGAAGTTTGGAATCCATCAACAGATGAGCTTATTAAAGCTGGTGTTATCGATAAAGTTGTAGATTCAGGGAATTATGCTTTAAGTGGTGTGGATGATTGGCAAAACCCAACAACTATCGACCAAGAATTACAAAAGCATGAAGTTTACAAAAGTCTCAATCAATTTGATAAAGAGGCATATAAAGTTGTTCGTGACAGGATGGTTACAGGGATAAAAGATGGAACACCATTAAATACTATCACCACTATCGTCAACCATTACATATATGTTGAAAGACTTAATCACTATATGCAATTAGGTGGTGATGAAGAAGTTATTCGGTATATGGAATCTCAGATTTCTCAGATGGAATACTTGAAAGCCGATTATCCAGCTAAATGCGCTTCTTATACATATCCTGAAGTATTTGATAGTAATATTGCCAATGACATCCCAAGCTTATTACCTTCCGAAGTTAGTGAAATGGAGACTATTGCTTTTAATTCATTAATTAAATCACTAACTCCTGAAAATTATATTGTAGATAAAAATGAACAAGCTACGATCATTACAGGTGTCGTTGGAAAAATGATAGCAGTAGATAGCTCATATGGCGATGTTCTTAGCAATCCAACTAAATACCGTAAAGAGCCAGAGAAGTTATGTACTGTAGGCATTATGCTTAATAAGGAAATCATCGCATTATCAAAAGAAAAGGCAGGTTCATTATTGAGAAGCTTTTACTTAACTGAAAAATAATATTTTTGAATCCAAAGCCTCGCTAGTCGGGGCTTTTATATATAGAATCAAAATAAGGACGAATTCATAGGGAATTGCTAATGGATGTACAACAAAAATTAGATGTACGTAAAGCCTTTAAGTTACGTATCCATGAGTCAAACGGAAATGCACTTGAAGATTTGTTTTGCGATGTGATGCGTGCATCTAACAAGGGCTTTAAAAAAGTAAAGCCGCAAGGACGTATTGGTGATAGAAAAAATGATGGATTTATTCCATCGGAGGGGAAATATTATCAAGTATATGCCCCCCAATCTCCGACTGGTAACCCTACCTCCGCTACTTCAAAGATCGAAGAAGATTTAAACGGTTTAATTGCATATTGGGGGAATGAGCACAATTATGAAATAAGGCAGTTCTACTTCGTATTCAATGATAAATATCACGGTGCCTATCCTGAAATTTACACAACGCTAAATAGCGTTAAGAAAAAATACAATCTTGAAGTCTGTGATGTATTACTTTCTTCTGAGTTAGAAGACATTTTCATGGAATTACCAGAAGATGATATTGCATCAATATGTGGATATTATCCAAAACCAGAAGATATTGGATTTATAGATAATTCAATCTTGGCTGAGATTGTAGGTTACGTATCTATGAACTACAGTGGATTTTCTGATTCTCAAACTAATGAACCGCCTGATTTTTACAACAAAATACACTTTAATGAGTTGGGGGAAAACACTGCGAATCATCTTAATTTAGGCGCTTATCAGGTTGGCTATGTTGAAGATTACTTTCGAACCAATAGTAAGTTTTCTCGTCAGCAGTCTAGAGATTCATTGAACAAAATGTATTTACACCATTTAAAAGCTGACAATGCGCAAGCTTCTGTAATAACAGGTCTATCAGAGTCCGATATAGTTTTTAAAAATATGGTTGATGAAATGTTGCCTGCTAATTTATCTAATATGCAGAGGCGTGATTACGAAAGAAATGTGATTGCTGTTATGTCTTTCTTTTTTGAGGCGTGTGATATTTTTGAGGAACCGCCTGAAGGTTATGATCCCAAAGTGAGTGCAAATGCTTAGACCCCAAAAACATATAAGACTATCTGAGTCTATTTTGGGATTAGGCGCAAATATTCTAAATTTGCTATCTCGCCCACGAACCCCTGAACAAATCTATGACAAGTTGAATAATCTCAATTTGCTAATCAGCCATGATTTTGAGCACATCATTTTAGCGTTGGACTTCTTATATGCATGTGGAGCAGTTGAGTTAAATGAACAAGGAAAAGTAGTCAAATGCAGTTAATTTCTCTAGAAGCGAATAAGCCATCTTTTAATACGGTAAAGTTTAACCCAAACGGGTTAACGCTAATTATTGGAAAAAGTACATCAACTGATAAAAACAATACATACAACGGTGTTGGGAAGTCATTATTGCTCCAAATTGTAAATTTCTGTCTTGGATCGAATAAAATTGCGGCATTTGAACAGTATTTATCTGGATGGGAGTTTACCCTTAGCTTTAAGGTTGGTGATAAAACATTTACCGCAAACCGTGCCACTGAAAAACAAAATAAAATTTACCTTAATGATAAAGAGTTTGGCCAAGCTAGTTTCAATGCTGAAATGGAAAGAATGCTTGTAGATATACCTAAAGATTCACCATATCTTACTTTTAGGACTGTTCTTTCACGTTTTTATCGTACAGGTCGGGGAAGTTATGTATCAACCCTTACCACTGCGAAAGAGCAACCATTTTCATCTTTGGTAAATAATGCATTTTTGCTTGAATTAGACCTTGATTACGTTTATCAAAAGCGAGATACGCGCAAGCGTTACCAAGAATTAGAAAAATTCGAGAAATCGTTCAAAAAAGATCCTGTAATAAGGGAATATTACACAGGCGATTTGGATGTTGAATTTGAAATCTCTCGCTTATCACAAGATGTAAAGAAACTAGAATCAGACATTAAAAATTATAATGTGGCAGAAAATTACGCAGCGATTCAAGCGGAAGCAGATAGAATGGCTGAACAACTGTCGCAAATGAAAAACAGGCTTTATTACTTAAGCACTAGCATCAAAAATATTAAGCACAGCATGAGCTTATATCAGGATATGGATTTAGAAAAAGTTTATAGTCTTTATGGTGAAATTACTGAACTATTCAAAGAAGGCACACTAAAAACGCTCGAAAATGTTACAGAATTCCACAAAAATATTCATATCAAGCGAAGTGAGCGATTAGCTAAAGAGCTTAAGAAATTATCTGCCACGCATTTGGAAGAAGAAAAGAGTAAAAGTGAGTTGCAGAAAGCTTTTGATGAAAAAATGAAGTTAATGGCAAAAAGTCGAGCGTTGGATTTTTTCGCTGCAATCAATGCCCAATTAACCGAACTAAAAAGCAAGCTTTCCAAACTACAAGATTACAAAAATATTTCGGCACATTCTAAAAAAGAAATGGCAGAAGCGCTAAAGGAACTATCAAGCCAAGAAGTAACTACTATTGATTATTTGGAAGCTTATAAAGAGCAAGAACATGCTGTTTACCTAGGATTTAGTAATTTGGCAAATGAGTTTTATCCTGAAGTACCTGCTGGTATTTCAATTCAAAATAACGAAGGTAACAACCAAGAACGATTCAAAATAAGTGCGAAAATTCAGAATGACGCTTCGGATGGAATTAACGAAGTAAAGATTTTTTGCTATGACTTAAATAACCTGATCCATTCAAAGGTTCATAACTTCCAAAGTATTTTCCACGATAGTAGGATGTTCAGTGATATAGACCCTAGACAAAGAGCTATTTTACTACAACAAGCCCATGCTTTAACAAAAGCTTCAGACATGCAATATATAGCTACAATGAATGAAGACCAACTATTAACACTTAAAGAAGTACTTCCTATAGCTGAGTATAATGAGATCACAGATACAATTGAGCTAGAATTAAAGGATGATTCCCCTGAATCAAAATTGCTTGGCATACAGATAGATATGCAATACGAAAAAGATTAATTTGCTCTCAACCCAAAGCCAGCGGAAGCTGTTTTTTTTGTTTTGACACTAAGAAAAATCACCACGTTGTAAACGCTCTATCAAGCCTAATAATTTTTCTTTTCCTGGTTCACTCGTGAGCGTTGAAAGTGGAGTTTTCCCTTGAAAATATCGCTGTTTTTTATTGAGCCACTGAAAGACATTCTCTTTAGTTTTAAATTGCCGTAGCAATAACGAAAAAACTTCATCAGGCACTTCAATATTTTCACTCTTCCAAATAGTTACATTTGAAGTGATGACAAACTCTACATTTTGGTCTTCTTTATCGCTAGTTTTTCTAACACTTTATCCGGTAATGCAACATGTAATTTACCATCAATTTTTATGACTTTGGTAGTTGTTGGATTTAGCATTTCTCACCTTAATGTTTTAGCTATGGCGCTCTCTTAATTTTAGCTATGAACGGTTGGTTGAGGTGGTAAATTTATTTCGCAAAGGTGGTAAAACTATTTCGCAGAGATGGAAAGGTTTCATCGGAAAGCTGGTAAAAAAGGTGCGGAATATACGTAAGCAGCTTATAAACCGCATTATTCCCCCATCAATAACATTCACCTATGATCACTTTAATTATTTAAGGAGATCA
>ENA-ORXU01003098-ORXU01003098.1-marine-metagenome-genome-assembly--contig:-NODE-3098-length-10649-cov-1.983636_pt1 | contig 10649 bp, 10 predicted proteins | sample MGYA00237869_ERZ511484 | MGnify/ENA metagenome assembly ERZ511484 | reverse complement strand
CGCCTGGCTGATCTCCGTCTCGAGCGATGTCTTGCGTGGCAGCAGGATCGGACCGGCGATCACGATGTAGATCGCGCCCACCACCGCCAGCACCATCCCGCCGATGGTCAGCGCTGTCCATTGATAACCCTCGAACACAGTCGAGATCGCCATCGCCACCGAAATCGTCAGGATCGAATTATAGGCCGTCCGGCCTGCACCGATTTCGCGCACCAGATTATAGTGCAGCGGGAACGTCACCACCGATCCTATCAACGCCAGATAGACAATTCCGGCCCAGTAGCTCGTTTCGGTAGGGATTGGCGGTGGTCCTGCAGTCAGCCACGCAAATCCAAGATCGACAATCGTCCCGTACAGCATCGCCCAAGCCAGCAGACTCACCATCGGTACGGCACGACCGGTGGGATTGGCCTGCACCACATTGGCAAACGATGCCGCCAGAATGCCGAGCAGCGCCAGCCCGATCCCCAACGCCACATTGCCGCCGACAACGCCCGCATCCGGATTTGCCTGCCACTCATGCACCAGCAGGGAGGAAACGCCCACAATCGCGATCATGCTGCCGAGCACAAAACCGCCCTGCACCTTCTCACCTAGGAAGAGCCTACCGAACAAAGCGTTGGGGACCATCAGCAGGCCAAACATCATCGCCACAATGCCCGAGGTGACAAACAATTCGGCGTGATAGACGAACAGGAAATTGCCGCTGAACTGGAAGATGCCGACCAGCATCGCCAGCCGGTGTTCCGCTGGCGTCAAACGCAGTCGCCGCTTCATCAACGCTGCCACCAAAAACAAAGCAGGCGTCGCCAGCGCAAAACGGTAGAATACTGACCAAGCCGCTGGAACGCCGTCAATCTGCCCGGTGATGATGAACCAGGTCGAGCCCCAGATCGAGCCCGTCAGCAAGAATGGGAGTACCACCCTCCATGTTAGCATTGGCGTTTGCGCGGCGGTCACAGCGCGGCGATGGCCTTGCCTAAAGCCTGCGCTGCGCCCTGATCGCTATCCCACGCAGCGACGAACCGCGCTGCATCTACGCCCCAATCATAGAATTCGAAGCCTTGGCTGCGCAGCGCATCCCGCTCTGCGACATCCAGCCGCATAAAGACCTCATTGGCCTCCACCGGATGCATCAGCCGCTCGCTTGCCTCGGCCACAATCGCCTGTGCGGCAGCATTGGCAGCGCGGGCGTTGTCCAGCCACAAGTCGCCATCTAGCATCGCCAGTAATTGTGCCGCCAAAAAGCGGCCTTTGCTTTGCAAGTGCCCTGCCCGCTTGCGGCGATATTTCACCACATCGGCCAACTCCGGATCGAAAAAGACGATAGCCTCGGCATTCATCGCGCCGTTCTTGACGCAACCAAAACTGAGCGCCTGCGCAGGCCCCACGGCCTCTGCCGGTGAACAGCCCAGAAACGCGACCGCGTTGCCAAACCGCGCCCCGTCAACATGCAGGCTTAGCCCGCGCTCCTGCGCCAACTCGCCAATCGCTGTCAGCTCATCTGGTCGGTAAGCGCGGCCATATTCGCTGGCCTGCGTCACGGAAATCGCGTGCGGCTGGACCTGATGCACATCATCGCGAATCGGATCGATCACTGCGCCGATATCCTGCGGCGTGATCTTGGCGCCTTCACCTTCAGTCAGCATCAGCTTGGCGCCGTGCAGATAGAAACCAGGCGCGCCCGCCTCGTCCATTTCGATATGCGCTTCACGGTGGCAAACCACCCCGCCATGCGGCGGAACCATGGCCGATAGTGCCAAGCAATTGGCCGCAGTGCCGGTTGCTACCCACAGTACAGCAACGTCGCGTCCGAAGACTTCGCCGAAGGCTTCATCGAGTTGCTGTGAAGGCGCATCGCCATCATAAGGCGTATCGACATCATCGGCGGCACGCATGGCTTCCCACACCCGGGGGTGGACGCTGGCGGCATTGTCAGACAGAAAACGCATCACAACGCCCCTAACGCCACCAGCGCCCAGCGCAAGACGGAGCTTGGCCCATGAGTAATGTAAGCATCACCCACGAGACCCGCGGCGAAGGCGGACGCTACATCGCCCATATCGAAGGCGAGGAACATACCGGGCATCTCGATTGGGAGCCAAAGGGCCAAGATGTTCGCGTGGCAACCCACACGATTGTGCCCAAAGCCATTGGCGGCCGCGGTATTGCAGCACAGCTGGTCGATGCTCTCGTCGCCGATGCGCGGGAGCGTGGCTTCAAGATTGTGCCGCAATGCTCTTACGTAGAAAAGAAGTTCGAGCGGAACCCCGATTGGGCCGATTTGCGCGCCTAACGATTCAGTTCGGAAAAATCCGTCTCGCCGATGCTGGCGAGGATGGCACGGCGGAGCTCACGCGCCCGCTCGAGCGGCAGGCCTTCAATAGCAAAAGAGCCACCGGCCAACCCAAGGTGCAAATCGGCATAGCCGCGCCAGCGCGCGATCGGGCCTTGTTTGATTTCGGCTGATTGCAGCTTGACCCGGTTGGCGATGGCAGTCGACGGCGCGAACCAGCCTTTGCGGCGATAGACCTGCGACCCGTCAATCGCATTGCGGGCGAAGCGCCACAGATAATATTGCCGCGCCACCAAAAACGCCCCGAATGCAAACGGAATGCCTGCGAGCCAGACCGCGTAATCGACATTCTCCACCGGGCCGAATGTCAGAAATCCAATCAAGGCAAAGCCAATGATCGCCAGCGTTGCGCCGTCGATGACCATACTGATGTCGCGATGTGCCGGGCTCGGGCGCTGCCAATCGAGATCTTCTTTGGCTGGAGCGAATCCCGCCGCATGGATGATGGGTTCAATCTCTTCATCCTGCGCAAACGGGGCGACAACATGGCTGGAGGAACCGGAATCCTGCGCCAGACTGACGAAGCTCAACCCCTGCCAGCCAAACCTTTTGCGGACCAGCCCGGTGCCGATTTTCAAAGCTTGCACTCGGTGCGCTGGCATCACCACATCGGTTTTGGTCAACAAGCCGCGGCGGCGCCGAAAGCCCTTGGCAGTGCGGTCGAGCCGAAAATTCCAATCCCGCAAATACGTCCGCACGAGGCCGGTTGCAGAGCCGACCATAAAAAGGGCGGTTAGTCCGGCAATTGCGCTGATGATTTGCGCGGCTGGACCTAAGGCACCGATCGCTTCTTCCGAACCCGCAAGCCACCCGCGCCACAACTCTCCATCCCAAATCTCGAAGCCGAAAAATGTCTCGGTATATTGAGCCAAGCCGCCCAGAACGGCGAAGACAGCTAGCGAGAACTCGAACACGCCAAAGGTGAACAGACGCTTGGGCCCCATTGCGAAAATCGTGGTCGCCGTTTCTGTTTGTGCCTCGTTAGCCTCGCCCTCCTTCACCGTCGCCACCGGCACTGCTTCGTCTTTCCGCTCCCGCACCAATTCGCGCAGCGCCTCGCCTTGATTCTCTGCGAGATAGGCTAGTGACAGTTCGTCCTTGCCCCCGGCCCCGGTCTCGAATTTGACCTCCACCAGGCCGAGCAGGCGCGGCACCAGCTTCTGTTCCAGACTGACATCCTGAATACGCTCATACGGCACAGATCGCGCCGCGCGCGAAAGCAAGCCGCTTTCCACACGAATATCGGTCTCGCCAATACGGTAAGTGAAGCGCCACCAGCTGAGAAAGGAAGACAGCAGGATCAGCGCCAAGGCTGCAACCAGCAGCAGCGCAATATACAGGATCTCAGACGGAATCCCGTCATCGAACATGCTGAAGGACACAAAGCCGAGCGGAATAATCAGCTGCGGCAATATCGCGACCGCTTTGACCACGAAGGTCAGAACATCTGTTCGCTGTTCCTCCGGCTCATGCCCGCTCGCTGCTGCTTTAATCGGGGTATCGGCGCTTTCGGCCATGCTTACAGCGCCTCACGCTTGATGTGAGCGCGGATTTTCTCCCGCATAGATAACGCCGTTTCGTGCTCGAGCCCGGGCAGATTGACCGAGGAATTGTGCGAGCCTGCGGTATAGAGCGTTATCGTCGCCAGCCCGAAATACCGCTCCAGCGGACCCCGATCGACATCGATATGCTGGACCCGGCCAAATGGCACCACAGTATCCGAACGGAACAGGATGCCGCGCACAACCCGCAAACGGTCATCACTGATGGCGTAGCCCCGCGCGGAAAAACGCCGGTGCGGCATGCGCCAGACCAGCAAGATCGCGAACAGAAACACAGGCACAAAGATGACGCCCGGCCAGAAGGGGGCCATCACGTCGAGCACCAAAGCGCCAACGGAAAGAACAGCGCCCACAATGCCGACCTCGACCCGCATCTGGGTCCGGTGATTGGGATGCAGCCGCGTGAGCGTGCCGTCTTCGTCTGTAAAGGTTTCCGGAGTGTAGATTGCGGCCTCATCACCGGCGGTTGCCGTTGGCGCGTCGACGGCGCTGTCCGTCTGCTCTGCTTGCCCTGTATCCATGGCGCGTGAATGGAGTACGACCGAGGCTATTTCAAGCCATCGTTTCGCACGTGCCAGAAGATGGGAGAAGAAGGGAAATGGTGCCACGAGAGAGAATTGAACTCTCGGCCTCGTCATTACCAATGACGCGCTCTACCACTGAGCTACCGCGGCCTACCAAAACAGGGGCGCGCTATTGTCGCGTCGCCCCCTAATGTCAAGCGAGGCTTGAACCTTTCCGCCCCTAGCGGCAAAGCATTTCGCATGAGTGAAGACGCAAGCAACAAAATGTCGCGTGAAGAGCGTTTGGCAGCAAAACTGCGCGAGAACCTGCGCCGCCGCAAAGCGCAGGCGCGCGAATTGGACGAATCGGAGCCAAGCGGGGTTTCCAAGGGCGGGGAGCCAAGCTAACGCGTCACCCGTTCACATAGGCCGCGCCTCCCGCTCCCTCCCCCTTCCACCCGGAGTCTACCGGGACACAATCCAGGTGGAAGGGTGGAGGGAGCGGAAGGCCAGGTAATCTGGAGAGACAATGCCAACCCTCATCCTTGTGCGCCACGGCCAAAGCCAGTGGAATCTCGAAAACCGCTTCACCGGCTGGTGGGATGTCGATCTGACCGACAAGGGCGTGGAAGAAGCCAAGGCCGCTGGCGCGCTGCTGAAGGAAAAGGGCGTGATGCCCACTACCTGCTTCACCAGCCTTCAGACCCGCGCCATCAAAACGCTCAACTTGGCCTTGGAACAAGCCGGGCGGCTATGGCTACCAGTGACAAAAGACTGGCGGCTTAACGAGCGGCATTATGGCGGGCTGACCGGCCTCAACAAGCAGGAAACGCGCGACAAGCACGGCGACGAGCAAGTGCATATCTGGCGGCGCAGCTTTGACACGCCGCCCCCGCCGATGGAGGCGGGCAGCGAGTATGATCCCTGTGCCGATCCGCGTTACGAAGGTATCGACGTTCCATATACCGAGAGCTTGAAGCTGACGATCGAGCGGGTGCTACCCTATTGGGAAAGCGACATCTTGCCGGTTCTGGCCAGCGGCGAAACCGTGATCATTTCCGCGCATGGCAACAGCCTGCGGGCATTGGTGAAACACCTGTCCGGCATTTCGGACGAGGATATTACGGGACTGGAAATTCCGACCGGGCAACCGATCATTTACCAGTTCGACGACAACATGACGCCGGCCGAACGGTATTACCTGAAGGACAGCTAAGATGGCTGACACGAAAATCGCGATCATTATGGGCAGCCAGTCTGACTGGCCGACCATGCAGTGTGCCGCCAAAGTGCTGGACGAGCTGGATCTCGCCTATGATGCGCGCATTGTGTCTGCCCATCGTACGCCGGATCGGATGGCCGATTTTGCCAAAGGTGCGGAGAGTGAAGGCTTCAAAGTCATTATCGCAGGTGCCGGCGGCGCGGCACATCTGCCCGGCATGGTGGCAGCAATGACGCATCTGCCGGTGTTGGGTGTGCCCGTGCAGTCGAAGGCCTTGAGCGGGATGGATAGCCTGCTTTCCATCGCGCAAATGCCGGCTGGCGTACCGACCGGAACGCTAGCCATCGGTGAAGCAGGCGCGACCAATGCCGGGTTGCTGGCCGCGAGCATCTTGGCGACCTCTGACGACGCCATTGCCACTCGTTTGAAAGCATGGCGCGCTGCCCGCGGCGCCGCTGTCGCGGAGAAGCCGGAATAAAATGATCACGCCGGGGGGGACAATCGGAATCTTGGGCGGCGGCCAGCTGGGCCGTATGCTCGCGCTCGCAGCAGCCCCGATGGGCTATCGCTGCATCGCCTATACGCCTGAAAACGACCATGTCGTCGGCGATGTGTGCCACGATGTGTTCGTCAACGCGTGGGACGATGCCCAGGCCATGGCGGCGTTTGCGCAGAAGTGCGACGTGGTGACATGGGAATTCGAGAATGTTCCTGTCGAGCCGCTAGGGCCGCTGGAGGAGCTGCTCGCCCCGCATCCGCGCGCGCTCGAAACGGCGCAGGACCGGCTGAACGAGAAACGCTTTGTCGAGCAGCTGGGCGGCAGGCCCGCCCCCTATGCCACCATCGACGAACGCTCCGATCTGACCGCGGCCGTAGAACGGATCGGGACACCCGGTATCCTGAAAACTCGCCGCGACGGCTATGATGGCAAGGGCCAATGGCGGATCGACATCGCGCGCGATGCGGAAGGGATAAGCCTGCCCGATGCCCCGTGCGTCTATGAAGGTTTTGTCACCTTCGATGCCGAGTTCTCCGTCATCCTCGCCCGCACAGCCATGGGCGACAAAGTATTCTGGGACAGCACCGCCAATGTCCATAAAGACGGGATGCTCCACACCTCCACTTTGCCCGCTGGTCCGGCCATCGATGCACAAGTTGAACAGGCCCGAACGCTGGCAGGGCAAGTCGCCGACGCGCTCGGCTATGTCGGCGTGCTGACGCTGGAATTCTTTGCGACGGCGCAGGGGCCGGTTTTCAACGAAATGGCACCGCGGGTGCACAATTCGGGCCACTGGACCACAGAAGGCTCCGTCACCAGTCAGTTCGAAAACCATATACGTGCGATCTGCGGCCTGCCCTTAGGCGATACACGCTTGGTCGCCCCGAAAGTGGTGATGACCAATATCGTCGGTAAGGATGCCAAGGATGCCGCCCGCTGGCTCGAAGACCCTGCCACCGCATTGCACCTGTACGGCAAAGCCAAAGCGCGCGACGGGCGCAAGATGGGCCATGCCACCCAGTTGATCTGGGAATAGTGCTGTGGCGCAGCTGCCCTCTCCCTTCATGATCTATGCCCGCGCCGCCAATGGCACAATCGGCAAAGACGGCACCATGCCGTGGCACCTACCCGCAGACCTTAAACGCTTCAAAGCCCTGACCATGGGTCACGCCATGATCATGGGCCGGAAGACTTTTGAGAGCTTTCCAGCGCCGCTACCGGGCCGCCGCCATATCGTTCTGACCCGCGACGAGGCCTGGCACGCAGAGGGCGCAGAAGTGGCGCGGTCACGCACCGACGCGCTGCGACTGGCCAGTTCGGAACCGGTCGCTATCATCGGCGGCGCGGAAATCTATCGCCTGTTCGGGCAAGAGGCCGAGCGCATCGAATTGACCCAGATCCATGCCGAGTATGCAGGCGATACCTTTATGGAAGCGCCGGGCGAGGGATGGTCAGAATGTGCGCGTGAAGATCACCCCGCACAAGACAATCGGCCTGCATTCTCTTTTGTGACCTATCTGCGCGAAGATACGAAGCCGCTTGCAGATGAGGCGCAGGCGGGTACGGACAGCTAATGCGCTGGCTTGACCATCGAAATACGGTGCCCGATCCCTTGCGCGGTGCGATTATCGCGCTGGGCAATTTTGACGGCTTCCATCGGGGGCATCAGGCGGTTGCGGGCGAGGCGATCAGTTGGGCCAAGGCAGAAGGCCGCCCCAGCATCATCGCTACTTTCGATCCGCATCCGGTGCGCTTTTTCCGTCCTGACACCCCGCCCTTCCGGCTGACCACACTGGAGCAGCGGCAGGAACTCTATCTCGACGCCGGGGCCACAGCGATGCTGGTGTTTCATTTTGACAAGGAACTGGCCGGCACCAGCGCAGAAGATTTCATCCGCGACATTCTGATCGAACGCTTCGGCGCGCATGGCGTGGTGACAGGCGGCGACTTCACCTTTGGCCAGGGCGCCAAGGGCAATGTCGATCTGCTCCAGAGCCTCGGCAGCGAACTGGGCCTGCACAGCCGCACGGTATCAGCAGTCGAAGATAGCGGCGTCATTTCGTCCAGCCGCATCCGCGAGGCATTGCGCGAAGGCGATCCTGAAACCGCCACGCAGTTGCTGACTCGCCCCTTCGCCATTCGCGGCGTGGTGGAGCATGGCGACAAGCGGGGGCGAACCATCGGCTATCCCACCGCCAACATTCACATCGAGAACTATCTGCGTCCGCGCTACGGAATCTATGCGGTCACGGGCCGCATCTTGGCCTCGGGGCAGGTTCTCAAAGGCGCGGCCAATATTGGCGTGCGCCCTCAGTTTGAACCGCCCAAGGAACTGCTCGAGCCGTATTTCTTCGATTTCTCGGGCGATCTCTATGGGCAGGAAATCGAAGTCGCGTTCCACCGTTTTCTGCGCCCTGAAGCCCGTTTCGATTCGCTCGATGCGCTGATCGAACAGATGGATAAGGACTGCGCCAAAGCGAAAGATTTGCTGGCGTGAAGCTGGCTCTGCGCGCCGCCGCGATGGGGCTGGCCATCGCCGTCCTGATCCTCTCCGTCGTCAACGCCAGTTGGCTGGCCGATACACCGCGCGGCAAGCCGACACTGGTCGCCCATCGCGGCGTTGCGCAGGTGTTTGATCGCACCGCAGTGGAGCGCGACACCTGCACCGCCACCCGGATCGAGCAGCCCTATCACCAGTACTTGGAGAACACTGTCGACGGGGCGATCCGCGCGGTGCGGCTGGGCGCACATGTGATCGAGGCTGACGTGGCCCCGACCGCCGATGGCGATATGGTGGTGTTTCACGATTGGGACTTAGACTGCCGCACGAATGGCCGCGGGCCGGTGCGCGAAGCTACAGTGGAACAGCTCGAAGCGCTGGATGTCGGGTATGGCTACACCGCTGATGGCGGCAAAACCTTCCCGTTTCGCGGCAAGGGCGTGGGCAAGATGCCGACGGTCGAGGAATTTGCCCGCGCTGTACCGCGCCCGGGACGTATCCTCTATAATTTCAAATCGGATGATCCGGCAGAGGCCGACTTGCTGGTGGCAAAACTGAAGGCGGCTGGACGCGATCCGGTGGCCAAGCGTGACGGTTTCTATGGAGCGGCGAAACCCGTCGCCCGCATCCGCGAGCTGCTTCCCGAAGTCTGGGCATGGACTCCCGCCGAGGCGCGCCAATGCAGCGAAGACTATGTGACCTATGGCTGGACCAGCATTGTGCCTGATAGCTGCAAGGGCAGGACGATGGTCATCCCGCTCAATTACCAGTTCGCCTTCTGGGGCTGGCCCAACCGTCTGATTGCACGGATAGAGGAGCATGGCGGCGAGATCATTGTGACCGGTCCGCATGCAGACGGCGAACCCAATACCGGCCTGCTGTTGCCGGAGCAGTTGGGCGATATTCCCGGCAGCTTCAACGGCTTTATCTGGATCGAAGATGCCTACACCATCCTCCCTGCACGCGTCCCCAGTCTCGACACGCGGCGCGACAAAGATATCGAAGCCGCCGAGGCTGCCTTGGCCCGCAGGCGCGAAGCCCAGTGACGACAGGTGAGGATAGGCGACGAAAGGCTTTATCGCGGGCCACAATTGGGTTAGCGGCGCACGGCTATGTCTGAACAGCCCGACTACAAACACACCGTCTTCCTGCCGAAGACCGATTTCCCCATGAAGGCCGGCCTCCCGCAGAAGGAGCCCGGCATTCTGGCGAAGTGGCAATCCGAAGGGCTGTATGAGCAGTTGCGCGAAGAACGTGCGGGGCGCGAGAAGTTCATCTTCCACGATGGCCCGCCTTACGCCAATGGCGAGATCCACATCGGCCATGCGCTCAATAAAGTGCTGAAAGATATGGTCGTGCGCAGCCAGAGCCTGCTCGGCAAAGACGCGCCCTATGTTCCGGGCTGGGATTGCCACGGCCTGCCGATCGAATGGAAGGTCGAAGAGCAGTACCGCAAGAAGAAGCTCAACAAGGACGAGGTGCCGGCACACGAATTCCGCGCCGAATGCCGCGCTTATGCCCAAAAATGGGTCGATGTGCAGCGCGAGCAGTTCAAACGGCTCGGCGTACAGGGCGATTGGGACAATCCCTATCTGACGATGGATTTCCAAGCCGAAGCGACCATCGTTTCGGAACTGATGAAGTTCGCCGAAGCGGGAAATCTCTATCGCGGGTCGAAGCCTGTGATGTGGTCGCCGGTCGAAAAGACCGCGCTGGCCGAGGCCGAGGTCGAGTATGAGGATATCACCTCAACCCAGATCGATGTGGCGTTCGAGATCACGGAATCGCCAATCGAAGAATTGGTCGGCGCACATGCGGTGATCTGGACGACGACGCCTTGGACAATCCCGGTGAACCAAGCTTTGGCCTATGGGCCGGATGTTGAGTACGCGCTTATCAGCGTAGCAGCACTGAGCGAAGGCGGCTTGATGGGGCCGTATCTCGTGGCAACGGCGCTCATTGACGATTTCATGGAGCGAGTGGCGCAAAACCTAGCGCCAGAAATCT
>ENA-ORXU01003096-ORXU01003096.1-marine-metagenome-genome-assembly--contig:-NODE-3096-length-10655-cov-2.697202_pt1 | contig 10655 bp, 7 predicted proteins | sample MGYA00237869_ERZ511484 | MGnify/ENA metagenome assembly ERZ511484 | reverse complement strand
ACTATTGCTTTGGAGGTGAGCAGCCACCACGAGGATGGTATCGTTTGGTGTGGGAGAGATCAGTGCAGTAAGGATGCCGTTGCTGCGGTTGTACGCCGCCTCAGTCTTAGGCTCGATTAAAGGGTAGCGGCTATAGAGCCCGAGCGTCAGATCATCGGGCTTGTAGTGATGTATCAACCCGCGGGCGGCGAGGGTGTCGGTAACACCTCTTGCCACATAAGCATAGCGGGGAGCTTCCTCGAGCGCCACCACATCGGCATCAATACAATTTGCAAAGGCCCCGAGGTTTTGGCGGAAGCGGACGGTATCTGTACTGTATATGTACTTGCCTCCCAGCGAATTGTAGCTCGCGAAGGAAATGGAAGCTTGCTCAACGATGCGGGCTTTAGCAGGACCAAAACCATACAGGCTTCGTAGCTGCGGCAGCGATACACCCAGAACTATGGCGCTTAATAGCCAGCGCCAACGACCTCGGTAAATCCAGTACCCGCCGAGCAGGAAGTGAAGCACAGCAAAGGTGGGAAACCCAAGGGCAGCGAAGGAAGCCGGCCAAAAGAAATGAGGAGACATCTGGGGCGAAACCAAAGCTATGACTGTGGCTGCAGCCAAAATGAGGTGACTCCACCATAGGAGTCGACTCATGTTTCGTCGCGGCTAGCCAGCGAGAGGAAATCACGCTCCTCAGCTGTAAGGCTTTCGATACCGTTTGCCTTGATTTTGTCGAGGATGACATCGAGACGGGCCTGACGATCTGGGGCGACATTGCTGGGGGGTGCAGGCTTTGACTTACGCACACGCTTGCGCACCGAACTCGTGATGCTCGGACGCGACCTTGGTACGCCCGGCTGGTGCTTAGCAGGTGGCTTTCCCGAACCGGAGAAAAAATCACTGACGGCTCCGGTCATTCGATTAATTGGGTCTCCCAAGTTGTTGCCCGCTCGCAGTTGGGACACGAATACATAGCCCATGGCCATACCACCAAAGTGAGCAATATGGCCACCCATGTTGCCGTCGAAACCAAGCCGAAATACGTCGAGCAAGATCAGGGCAAGGGCGACGTATTTGAGTCGCACCTCGCCGATGAGCAGCAAGCGCAGTCCGTACTCTGGAGCGATGACTGCACCTGCAACCACGGTAGCAAATACACTAGCACTTGCGCCAATAAGAAAGCCGTTGCTGCCGGCGGTAACTCCAGGAATCAGAGCTGCGAGGGTGAAGTAGGCGAGCCCTCCAGCCAGCGCTCCCCAGACATAAAGTGGCAGAATGGCATTGTCGCCGATGAGGTCGCCCACGATGCGACCAAACCAGTAAAAGATGAGCATGTTGAACAGCACATGCCAGAGTCCCTCATGGACAAAAGCGTACGTGAGGAATACCCAGGGATGCGTGAGGTTGTGCAACCACCCGCTGCTCACTGCAAAGAAATGGACCAGCGAGTCGTAGTAGCCATTGCTCACCTGCAAGAGCACATGCGCGAGGTTGACAATTATGAATACGGCAACGTTGACGAGCACAAGCTGCGTTACCCGATTGCCGAATTGAAACTGTCGGCGAATGTCTTGCCAGATGGAGTCGAGCATGCTACTTGTCCCTGCTCACGTTTAACCGGTGAGCCCGGTCGGGTGTTGCACTCAGGCCCGGTCTAGTCCTGAGCGCGCCCATATCGTGAGTAGTATAAAGCCCATGAGCGCTCCTCCAAGGTGTGCGAAATGCGCTACGCCAGAGCTGTACCGCGAAAATCCCGACCACAAGTCTATGGCAATCAAGATTGCCACGAAGTACTTGGCCTTCAATGGGATAGGTGGGATGATGAGCTGGAGTACGGCATTTGGCGCGATGTAGGCGAAACCAACGAGTACACCATAAATGGCCCCCGATGCTCCAAGCATAGGAATATTGATGGGCTCACCTAGCATCGCAGTGGCAATCCAATGCGCTACAACCGCGCCCAACCCACACAGTAAATAGAAAACGAGATAGCGCTGCGGCCCGAGTCGGCTTTCGACAATGCTACCAAACATCCACAGGCCGTACATATTGAAGGCGAGGTGCCAGAAATCACCATGCATAAACATGCTCGTCACGACCTGGTAGGGCTCAAAGCGTGGATTGTTGAGCGGATAGTAGACTGCAAGGGTTTCTCGCGCCAACCCGAAGAGGCCTTCAAAAGCAGACACTTCACCGAGGATCGGATAGGTGAAGAGAAATACTACTGCGTTGATCAGTAGCAGATTCTTCGTGACCGGGAGTATAGGCCTATTGAACATACGATATCCGATTTTCGAGGCGAACAGAGCAACGCCCTAGGGGCATTGTAGTTAGCAGCTTGGGCCAAAACAAGCCTAATTCATCTACCAAAGCCGCGCTCGATGTCTGTAAGCGAGTAACTCACTATGCAGCGCTGGCCGCTTGGAGCATGTTCGGGATGGCTAGTGCCAAAGAGTTGTCCTACCAGTTGGACTTGCTCCTCTGGACTCAAGGCTTGCCCTCGCCGCACGGCCCCCTTCCGAGCGAGTGCGAGTGCAATTCGCTCTGAGCTAGCCAATTCTACGGCGAGGTTGTCCCGGTGCAAGTCGAGCAGCGAGGAGATGAGTTCTTGCGCGTTGGTTTGCGCCGGAAGATCGGCCGGTAGGCCACGAACCTCAAAGCTGTCGTCTCTTTCGCCAATCTCAAAGCCAAGCCGCTCCAGCTCTGGCTGAAGTTGGCGTAGCGCGTCCGCTTCTGCTCCACCAAGCTTGAGTTGAGTCGGGAAGAGTTCGGCCTGGCTGGCTTGCTGCTCCGGCTGACTGAGTTGTTGCAAGTACCGCTCGTACAAAATTCGCTCGTGCGCACCTTGCTGATCGATGAGCACGTAGCCGCTTTTGACTTGGTGCACGATATAGGCTCGATGCAACTGGTACGGCTCGAGCGCGGAGGGTGAGTCGATAAGGCCCTCGGAACTTCCGCTGCCTTCGAGCCACTCCGATGAGATCGTGACGGTTTCCTCCTCGAAAGGACGCTCGTCTGGGTGGTCAGCAGGCGCTGAGGTGCGGCCTCGAGCATACAACTCGCGCCAGCCAGGGGATGCCCCGCCGTTGCCATTGCCACCAGTACGGCCCTGGGCGCTGTACGTAGTAGTACCGTTGGAATAGGAAGGCGACGCGGATGCGTGTAAGCGGTCTCCTCCGGCCTGGGACGGAAGAATATGGGTGGTGACGGTCTCGGCGCGCGGGCGCCCGATCGGAGCCGATTCCAGGGCTGCCTCTGCATCAAAATCGATCATTGGCGCGACTGAAAACTGGCCGAGCGCATGCTTTACAGCGACGCGTAGGTATTGGTAGACGAGTCGCTCGTCCTCAAACTTGATTTCCTGCTTTGTAGGATGGACGTTGATGTCGATCTGACTTGCATCGAGTTGTAAAAAGATCGTGTACATCGGCCACTGATCGTCGCCGATCAACTTGTCGAAGGCCGTTTTCACGGCATGGTGTAGGTAATGGCTACGGATGTAGCGTCCATTGACAAAGAAGAACTGCTCGCCTCGCCGCTTTTTCGAAAACTCAGGTTTGCCAACGTAGCCGTGGATGCGTACATGGTCAGTCTCCTCACTCACCGGTACAATGCGCTCACGGTAGTGCTTGCCCAATAGTCCAACGATGCGCTGACTCAGTTTGCCAGCAGGCAAATGGTAGACCTCGTTTGTCCCATTAAAAGCTCGAAACTGAATGTCGGGATTGGCGAGGGCAATACGCGTAAACTCATCGAGCATGTGGCGCGTCTCCACGCCGTCGCTGCGAAGAAATTTGCGCCGAGCGGGTACATTATAGAAGAGGTGTTGCACCATGAAATTGGTGCCGGGGGCGCACTGACAGGCTTCCTGCGTCACCACGCGGCCGTCTTCGATCAGGATGCGTGTACCCAAAGGCTCATTGTGCGTTCGGGTGCGCATCTCGACTCTACTCACGGCGGCAATAGATGCAAGTGCTTCCCCACGAAAGCCCATGGTGCGCACTGCGAACAGATCGTCCGAGTTGCGAATTTTACTTGTCGCGTGCCGCTCAAAAGCCATGCGCGCGTCGGTTGGTGACATGCCACAGCCGTCGTCGACAACCTGAATAAGCTCTTTACCAGCGTCCCGAAAGATGAGTTGCACAGAGGTAGCTCCAGCGTCCACGGCATTTTCGAGCAACTCCTTCACCACGGAGGCGGGTCGCTGTACCACCTCGCCAGCGGCAATTTGGTTGGCGATGTGATCGGGAAGAAGTTGTATGAGGTCGGCCATGGACAAAAAACTGATTGGCCGTCGAGCAACGGCTGGTCGTGCGCAAGGTAACCTGAGGCCTGGGCGGCCCAACGCTAAAGTGTCCCGATACCTGCGTTGACAGCTCGTGGAAAACCCGTCGACTACTAAGCTAGTGGGCTATATCTCCTTAATCGCCTGGAGCACGCCTTCTAAGTTCATTTCTAAGACGAAGTAGATAGTAAATACCATCACGATGATGATGAGCAACAGCCGTCGATTGCTCTGCGCGGCGGCTTGGCTTCGCTCGGTTCGGAAGGAAAACTGAGAGTTGCGCCCCGAACGCTTGAAGCCCTGAGAAATCTGCTGCTTGAGCTGCTTCGCGGGGTCTCCCTTCGTGTAGTCAGCCTTGAGCGCCTCGATACGCTCCTTATCAGGATCGTAATAGCGCGGACGGTACTCGAACTGAGAGTGTCGGGGAAGATTACGGGCACGAAACTTCATGGAGCTGAGGCTTTGGCAAGTTGCACTTGAAGGCAACTTTAGCAAGGTACAAACGCAACGGCATGCGCTCTGTATGCTCAGATGATCGTCAGGCTTAACATGGCGGGTAGCATCGGACATCAACCTGTTGCCAACTTGGCGGTTTGAAATGGCGCGAAACGCGCCAAATAAAACCTACGCTATGTATCCAGCCGAGCTGACTCTTCCAATGTCGAAAGACCTTACCGACTACAACTTCGAAGGACTAAAAACCCCAGAAGACGTTGAGGCACATCTGGAAAAGAAAACGGGTACGACCCTTCTCGTGGTCAACAGCGTTTGCGGCTGTGCTGCGGCCATGGCCCGCCCCGGAGCTAAGTATTCACTCGACAACGAGAAGACGCCCGATACTATGGCTACGGTGTTTGCTGGCGTTGATCGCGCAGCGACTGCTAAGGCACGCGAGTACTTGCTTCCGTACCCCCCTTCTAGCCCGAGTATCGCTTTATTCAAAGATGGTAAGCTGGTGCATTTCCTCGAGCGTCACCACATTGAAGGACGTAGCGCAGAAGTAATTGCAGCCAATCTCAAATTGGCGTACGACCGTTTCTGCTAGTTAACGACAATCGCTTGCTGGCCTACCGCGCGCTATGCCCGAGCTTCCTGAAGTAAATACGTATCAGAAGTATTTCGACGCAGCCGCGGTGGGTCAACGCATTCTCGAAGTAGATGTCAGCGATGACTATATCATCAAGCAGGTTGGTGAAGAGGTAGGGAATACGACTGCAGCCAATCGACAGCCAGGGCATCTCGGGAAGCGTTTTGCCGAAAGGCTAAAAGGACAGAGAATTACAGGGAGCTACAGGCAGGGCAAGTATCTATTCGCCAATCTCGATTCTGGGCACTCCGTGTTGCTCCATTTTGGAATGACCGGCGACCTAAAGCTGTACACGGACTCCGAAGAACGGCCGCGCCATGAGCGATTTGCCTTCTCCTTGGAGAACGGGCAGCGACTAGGCTTCGACGATCCAAGGAAGTTTGCCAAAATTCGCTACCTCGTAGACCGCGACGAATACATCTGTTCAATTCGTCTCGGTACCGATGCCTTACTTATTAGTAGGAAAGAATTTCTCGCGAAGGCGGAAAATCGACGTACAGCCATCAAGGCGTTTTTGCTCAACCAGATGGCGGTGGCCGGGGTGGGCAACTTGTACGCCGATGAGATTTGCTACCAGACACGAATTCACCCGGCGAGTCAGGTTTCGGCGCTTTCGCCAAAACAACTCAAAGCCGTACACAAGGCAATGGTAGAAATTCTGAAAATCGCTTGCGACCGAGATGCCTACTACCGCGAGTATCCAGAGGGCTGGTTTTGGCAATGGCGCAAGGAAGAAAAAGTAGCCCGCCGAGGTACCGTAATGCAAGGTGTTGTGGGCGGAAGGACCACGCATTGGGTCGATCCTTGGCAGCGCATCTACGAATAACTGTAGGTATGTTTTAGCGCACCCATTTGACTAACCCTAGCTGCTTGCCGTCGGCGCGAAGGCGCACGTAGTAAATGCCATGAGGCAGCTGCGAAACACTCAATTCGATGCGCTCTTGACCGGCAGCAACGGCCTGTTGTAGCACGCTCCGACCGAGACCGTCTAGTATCGCTACTTCTACAGTATGGCCCAGGGCGGCTTCAGTGTCGAACGTGAGCGTAAGCTTGTTGGCACCTGTACCTGGGTTAGGAGAAACACTTAGCCCCGCAGGGCCAGCAAGTTCGTGGACACTATTGACGATGTCGATGTTGGCGTCCATCCAGGCAGCTCGGCCAAGCAGCCACTGTGAGAGGTAGTTGACCTCTTCCGCGTACGTCTGACCTACGAAGGCATTTCGCTCTACGGGAATTCCGAGAATAGGGTAGCGTTCAAAATTTGAACTCGCTTCTAGAGATGCTTCTGCAGTCGCGGTCGCTACCATCGCGCGCAGCATACCGTTCGTAAACGCACCTTGGCGCAGTTCTTTCCATCGACTTGCCGCGGATATTCTGAAGGACTGATCGAGCCAAAGCGCACTCCACCAGAATGGGATTTGCGCGCTACTGGAACAGCGACTGTTGTTGAGCACTACCCACTTCTGAAAGTTGGTGCCGCCACATTCTGTGTCGTTGCCAAAACCGCGCTCCACATCCACAATAGGTCCTGCGGTGAGTTTTCCTCCGTTGCTGTCTTTGTCTTTGTAGAGGAAACCTTCACGGCGATAAGCCCGCGAACTAGCTACGAGTTCTTGGACGAGCATGTAATCGACAAAACTGGCAACATCTATGCGCTGACGTACAGCCGCAAAACCGCCACTTGATATAGCATCCTCGAACTCTCGAATTTCAGCTTCGATATAACTGCGCTGGGCAGGCACTATATCCTCGGCATCCGGCGTGTGATATTCATAAAAGGTGCGATCGTCTTGACCCGCACTATTAGCATACGTGCTTACAAAACCTTGGGTTAGATCGCCGCTGGGGCCATCGACTCGGAGTATGTAGCCCCCGGTAAGATCGTCGCCACTCAACTCATCTGGATTGAGTTTGGCAATGTCAATACGGCTATCGTCGCGCTTAACCGCTTCGCTGAGGGTATAAACACCGTCGTACGAACCATTCACGTAAAGAACCACCTGGCGGGCACGCCGGGTATACGGGATGCGTGTCTCTTTGGCCAGCCGATACGCGAGGAGGTCTCGGGAGAGAGTCTTGTCGCTATAGGATGCTTGCAACACCCAGTCTTCCTCCTTTGGTAGATCAAGGAGTCGATAAGCGTAATCTTCCCCTTCGCTATCCCGCAGTTCGAAAGCATAGGAGGGCTTCTTACCGTCGCTGCCTTTTAGCTCTATGGCGACGTTGCCGTTGTAACCGGTACTCGAACCTTCTGGCGAGTTGAACTGATCGTCTCCGTTGTCTATCACTTGAAGCGAAGCATCAATGCGTCCAGCGGGTATGGCAGCATTGCCTGCTACTTCCACACGGACGATAGGAAGGGAAGTGAGCTGATCTTGAAGACTAGCCAGCGTAGGCAAGGTCTTCACGTTTGTATCGAGCCACGCGGCCCGTCCGCGAATCCACTCACGGAGGTACGCTACCTCGCTAGCCCAGGTATCTCCGACAAAGGCGTTTGGCCACACATAAGTGCCAATGTTCTCCCAGCGGCGCTGATCGGCAGGTTGTACTGGACTTAAGAGTGCAACCAAAGAATCAATGTCCGAATTGATGCGAGTGGGCGACAGTACGTTTTGGCGCAAGCCTTCCCAACGAGCACGAAGCCGCGCTTTAAACACAGGGTCGTCCCACATGCGCTGCACGAAGAAGGGCAGGCTAGCGAAGTCGCAATTGCCGCCGCTGCTCTGAGTCACCCATCCGTCGGTGGTTTGGCCCATGCATATCTCTTCATTTCCAAAAGCTATGTTGAAGTCCCACGCGGGTCCTGCAGCAAAACGGCCACCTTCATCATCGCGATCTTTGACTACCCATGTGGAGCGTCGATAGGCGTCAAAGTTTCCGCTGAGTTCTTGCATTATGGCAAAGTCTACCCAGCTGGCGATATCAAACTCATTGCGGTACCCTGTCCGAGCGTCGAGGTAACTGGGCTGGGCGATACGATTCTCCACACCGCGCACATAATTTCGGATGTAGTCCCACTGCACGGGCTGTACGGAGTCCCACTTTGGATAGTCGAGGCGGTACTGGGTAAATACATCCATGCCTTCGACCTGCGAGTATTCGCTGAAGAAGCTGCGGAACTCTTCGGCCTGATCGTCGCCGATTTGAAGCATGTAGCCGCCAGTAAGGTCGACCCCTGCCACGTCATCTGGCTTGAGCTTGGCAATGTCGACGCGGTCGTTGTCACGGTCCACCCGTTCGGTGAAGAGGTAGACCCCTTCGTAGGAGTCATTAATAACGACGTCTACAAACTTGCTTCGAGGTGCCCAAGGCGTGAAGCGCGCGGCCCATGTATAGGCCAACGCATTGCGCATGAGCGACTTGTCGGAATAGGGTCCATGGAGCGCCCAATCGTCGTGCTTAGGCATGCCAAACGGAGACACCTCGATGTCTTCGTCGGTGACTTCATCGCGAAACTCGATGCCGTAATTATTCTTTGGAAAGGCGAGAGAGCTAGAGCCTCGCTTGCGGATAACGATGTTTGACTCTAGCGGCTGCGGTGTATCGGTGAGGCGATTACTCCCAGATTGGTTGTCGTAGATCCTAAACTGCGAGGGGCGCAAAAAGCCTGGAACAATAGGCTGCTCCATTTCTGTGAGCACCTCGATGATAGGAAGGGTCGAGGACTCTAGTAGGGTATCCTGCCCCGACACTTGGCCTGCGCCAAATACCCCTGCAGCAAATAGTAGTGTTAAGTGTAGTAGGTGTTTTGGCATAAGCAGAAGACTGCTAGTACAGCAGCCCACAAAATTAGTCTCTTACACAAAGCGACGTGCAAAGATTGGGTTCGTTCACGTAGGGTTGGGATTTTCCAACAAGCAACACGCGAGTGTCGAAATGCCACTGGGTGTGGGGGTGTCGACTGCAGGGTAACGCAAAGGTTGCGCTACTAAGTTTGAAAGGACTCATAGTGTGCGGCACAATGAAGCGTGAAGGCGTCCTAATGCTGTCGCTAGCAGTTAAGTCCGCTTGCCGAGCCAAGTCCTTACCCCGGCCACGCTTACTTCCCGACTTGCGAAGTACGCGGTGGCTGCGGCTCGCTGTTCATTGTCAGCGTCGAGTTGGGTCAGGATATTCTGGAGATGCATACGCATATGGCCAGCTTGGATGCCGGTCGTGACCAAGCTGCGCACAGCCGCAAAGTTTTGGGCCAGGCCAGTTGCGGCGACGATGCGCATCAATTGCTTCGCGCTGGGCTGGCCCAGTATGTCTAGGCACACCGCAGCTAAGGGATGAGCCTTCGTAAGGCCTCCTACGGTGCCGAGCGCCAGCGGAAGTTCCAGCCAAAAACGAAAGACCTCTCCATCCAGGCTACATCGACTCAGACTGCGATACTGACCGTCGCGCGCGGCGTAGGCATGGCCGCACGCCTCAATAGCACGAAAGTCATTGCCCGTGGCGATGACTACTGCATCGATACCATTAAAAATGCCCTTGTTGTGTGTGACAGCTCGCGAGGGGTTGAGGTAGGCGATATCGACAGCCCTACAGAAGCGGCGCGCCAACTCCTCGCTCGTAAAGCCGCCCGTACCCGCCCCTAATTCCGATACAGCGCAAGACACTTCGGCGCGGACGACGCACTCTGGAGTGTAGTTGCTCAGGATTCCCATGAGCACTTCGGGCGGCTTGGCCGAAGGCATACTCGAGAGATCGTTAGGAGTGAGGCTGGTTTTGGCGAAAGCGATAGGCAACGCTTGGGCCCAGGCCTCGAGCACCGAGTTGATGAAGTTGGCACCCATGGAGTCGCAAGTCTCGAAGCGACCGCGCAACTCATACGTGCCCGGAAGCTCATCAAAGCTGATGACCTCAATGGCGACGGTGCCGCCACCACGTTTCTCCATGTTACCGGTGATCGCTTGGCTAGCCTCCAAGAGGTATTTCTTGAGTGCAGGTAAAGTCTCGCGAAGCAGAAGCTCGTCACCAGGCCAATCAAAAAAGAGCTGACCCACTTTAGTAGTGCCGAGGATTTCAGTGGAGAATCCTCCACGCTGCGACCAGTATTTCGCGGCTGCGCTGGCGGCAGCAACGACACTGGATTCTTCTATGACCATCGGCACCGCATAGCTGGCGCCGTCGATCATCATGTTGGGCGCCACACCCATGGGGAGGGCGAAGTTGGCTAATGTGTTCTCGGCAAAATTGTCGAGGCGCTCCTGCACCGAAGTGCTGGGGTGGTCGAAGCCTCGCCATGCCTCGAGTGTCGCAGCAGGATTGCTTGCGAAAGTGTCTGCGGCCCATTGCCGCTTTTCAGCTTTG
>ENA-ORXU01003095-ORXU01003095.1-marine-metagenome-genome-assembly--contig:-NODE-3095-length-10657-cov-3.424858_pt1 | contig 10657 bp, 10 predicted proteins | sample MGYA00237869_ERZ511484 | MGnify/ENA metagenome assembly ERZ511484 | reverse complement strand
AACTAACCAAAAACTAAATGTACAGTTACCAAGTGCACATTTATATTATAAAATTTTTCAAAACGCTAATATCACAATCAATTTTATAAATTAGCGTTTACTGATATACGGTCTCATCGACCTTATTGGATGCCCCAGCATCATTTTTTTTACGACCTGCACTATATTATGAGCACCTTACTTGAAAAACATATTGTAGAATTGCTTCAAGAGCGCGATGAAAAGGCCATCTCGCTTTTATACGAACACTACGGAGATACGCTCTTGGGTGTTGCGAACAAGGTCGTGCGCAACGAAGAATTGGCGCAGGATGTACTGCAGGAAAGTTTTGTGAAAATCTGGAAGAAATCTGACTCTTACGACTCTTCGAAAGCCAAGCTTTTTACCTGGCTTTTTCGCATAACGCGCAATACCGCGATCGATAAGTTGAGAAGCGTGAACACAAAAAGCGATAAAGAAATCCAAATAGATGTTTCCGACGTATATAATTTAGGCGTCAATAGTACGAGACCTGAGTTTATGGACGTCCGAGAAAATCTTGAAAAGATAGAGTCAAAGTACCAAATTGTGTTAGATGCCCTCTTTTTTCAGGGAATGACACAACAGGAAGCGAGCGACGAGCTTGACATTCCTCTTGGCACTATAAAATCAAGGTTGAAAATCGGACTTAGGGAACTCAAAAAAATATATGGCCCAACGCTATTATTGGTGTTATCATTAAACCTGATACCTTAATACAATGAAAGAAAAAATACAACAATTTTTGGATTCCGATCTGCTCGAGAACTATCTCTTGGGAACTACCGCCGATACGGAAACCTTACAGGTAGAGCGATACATCGCTATGCACCCCGAAGTTCGTGAAACCTATGACGAGCTTCAGGAAAATCTGGAAACATTCGCCAAATTACATGCCATCAAGGCACCGGACGCGCTTAAAGAAAAAATCTTGACCAGCATTCGCAAGGAGAGTATGGCCCGAAAATATTTCTATAGGTTCGCTGTTGCCGCTAGTTTTGCAATACTAGTTTCCGTTGGCGCGGGTTATTTCTTTTGGGATCAAAACCAGAGCCTGCAACAAGAGAACGCTATTGTCACCAATAAAATCGATGATTTGGAGGAAACAATGCGCGAGCAATTGGAAGACGTTAGAAACCAGTTTATAGTGCTCCATAATCCCGAGACTAAAAAATACAGTGTAAAAGGAAATAAAAAAGCAGAAGAGCTGAAGGCCGTGGCATATGTAAACCCTGTTAAAAAACTATCTTATATTAATGTGAGTAAATTGCCCAACTTACCCGAAGATCAATGTTACCAGATGTGGGCAGAAGTCAATGGTAAAATGGTCAACCTTGGTATTATACATGAGGCAGACAGTCAAGAGAAATTATTGGCTTTGCCATATTCCGATAGTGCTGTGGGCTATATAACTATCGAACCAAAAGGAGGTAACCAAAGCCCTACCGTAGAAAACATAGTTGCGAACATCACCTATTAGATAAAATCATTAACTTTTATATCTAAGCCCTGAGACTTCTGTTTCGGGGCTTGTTTTTATATCTTTGTTCGAGTTTAAAATGCCCAAAACGGCCACTGGCAATTAATATTACCGATTAGATACTAAACGGAATTGCTTGTAAGTTTTTGTGCCAAATTTCGATTAATCTATTACTTGAACTTTTTGAACGATGAAATTAATATTATTGACTATAGGTCTACTGGCGCTCGCTTTTGCAGGTATCGCTATTAAAATCTGGTCTAAGAAAGATGGTAAGTTTGCCGGTACTTGTGCTAGTCAAAGTCCTTTTTTGAATACGGAGGGGGAAGCTTGCGGTATGTGCGGAAAACTTCCTAGTGAACAAGACTGTCGCAAAGATTCCAATTCCGATTTACAAACTCCTATTTAGAGTTTGTTTGAAATTGTGTGATTAGAATTTTTGTAGGTTAAGTTTTGATGCCATTCTAGGCCAAATTTTCTAGCATAGCCGTAGCTACGATATAAAATTTTAACAATGAAGGGACAAAAGAGACATAAAAAAATAATCGACACGTTTACAAGCAGACTCTTGATTTTTTAAATTCTAAATCAACCCGTTTTGGTTAAACCTGATAACACCCAAGCCACCATACAAAAAGCACTTGCGGGTAGCCAGATAGCCTTCAGTGCGTTATTAGATCGATTTTGGAGTGGTGTCTACGGTTTTCAACTCAAGCGAACCGAGAACGAGAACGATGCCGAAGACATTACCATACAAACATTCTCAAAGGCCTTCGACAAACTGAACACTTATGATAATTCATACGAGTTCAAGACATGGTTGATCACCATTTCGAAAAACATTCATGTTGACCTCATAAGAAAACGAAAAAAAGACCTCGAAGCCGATGGAAACCATGAGGCAGTTAAGAAAATTCTTGATAATGCACCTTCCGCCGAAGACCAACTCATCACCGAGCAAAACTTGGCTAGCCTTTTACAACATATTAAAAAATTAAAGCCACACTACCAAGAGGTAATAAACCTGAGATACTTCAAAGAATTGAGTTACGCCGATATCGCCGCAGAACTCGACGAGCCAATCAACAATGTAAAAGTCAAATTACTACGTGCTAAAAAACTGTTGGCGGAAGTTATTAGAAGCGGTAGGCAGTAAGTAGTAAGTAGTAAGTAGTAAGTAGTAAGTAGTAAGTAGTAAAAATTATTTTTTCTAAACTCCTAAACTTTTTTACTAAACCAATGAACCTTCTTTAAACTTGATTTGGTCCTTGAACTTGAACTTTTATACTGCCTACCGAAATTGTATATTTGTATAAAATTGCACTAAAATATGAGCACAAATACGCTAGAGAGTGTAGCACCGCCCAAAGGGAAACCAAAATGGCTCAGGGTCAAGCTGCCCACGGGAAAAAAGTATACCCAGCTTAGGGGTTTGGTCGATAAATACGACCTGCATACCATCTGTACCTCAGGCAGTTGCCCTAATATGGGTGAATGTTGGGGCGAAGGTACGGCCACATTCATGATTTTGGGGAATGTTTGCACCCGTTCGTGTGGTTTTTGTGGAGTAATGACAGGGCGGCCATCGAACGTAGATTGGGCGGAACCTGAAAAGGTAGCAAGATCAATAAAGATTATGGGCATAAAACATGCCGTGGTTACCTCTGTAGATAGGGATGATTTAAAGGATATGGGCTCGATTATCTGGGGCGAAACCGTGAAAGCCATTCGACGAATGAACCCTGAAACTACATTAGAGACCTTAATACCTGATTTTCAGGGAATTGAAAGACATTTAGATCGAATCGTCGATGTCGCCCCGGAAGTAGTCTCACACAATATGGAGACGGTCAAAAGACTTACCCGTGAAGTACGTATTCAAGCGAAATATGAACGTAGTCTTGAAGTACTCCGTTATCTTCACGATAGCGGTGTGAACCGCACGAAGTCAGGTATCATGCTAGGTTTGGGCGAATTGGAAGAAGAGGTCATCGAAACCATGGAAGACCTACGGAATGTGAACGTCGATGTAGTGACCATAGGCCAATACCTACAACCATCTAAAAAACATCTGCCTGTAAAAGAGTTTATCCTTCCCGAACAATTTAAGAAATATGAGGAAATCGGACTTCAAATGGGCTTCCGACACGTTGAAAGTGGTGCATTGGTCCGTTCTTCGTATAAAGCGCATAAGCATATAAATTAACCTAGAATAAAGGAAAGTGACCAAAGACCGAAGACGGAAGATCTAAGTTATATAGCCTAACCGCAGTTTTATAAAATGGTATAACTAGCATATGACCCCAACTTTTACCTCCTAGTCTTTTTACTTTACTCTTTTTTCCTGTAACCAAATTTCTTCCCTTGAGAAAAACGCGCATAGGCATCAACGGATTCGGACGTATTGGCCGTACTCTTTTCAGGCTGCTAGATAAACATCCGAATTTACAAGTTACTGCCATTAACGATTTGGCCGATGCAAGAACATTAGCGCATCTGTTGAAGTACGACAGTATTCACGGAGTTTTTAAAGGAAATATTACCCATAATCAAACAGACCTTATCGTAAACAAAAGGCCTATACATCTTTCAAATCAGAGTTCGCCCAAAAACATCGACTGGTCCGTAAATCAGGTAGATATCGTTGTTGAATGCTCTGGAAAGTTCAAGTCAAAGCAAATGCTTCAATATCATCTCGAAAATGGTGCGAAAAAGGTAATTCTTTCCGTGCCGCCCGTTGATGATGATATTAAGATGGTAGTTATGGGTATAAACGAAACTATCATAGATGGTTTAGACGATATTATTTCAAATGCTTCTTGCACAACGAACAACGCCGCTCCAATGATTAAAATTATCGATGAGCTATGTGGTATCGAACAAGCCTATATTACGACCATACACTCTTATACTACTGACCAAAGCCTACATGATCAACCACATCATGATTTGAGAAGGGCAAGAGCGGCATCACAGTCAATAGTGCCTACAACCACTGGAGCGGCCAAGGCCTTGACGAAAATTTTTCCGCATCTCGCCAATGTAATCGGGGGTTGTGGTATTCGCGTGCCCGTTGCCAACGGGTCTTTGACAGATATTACTTTCAACGTGAAACGGGAGACTAACATTGAAGAAATAAATGCTATTTTCCGAAAAAATTCGCACAACGAACTGAAAAACATACTTTTATATACTGAAGACCCAATAGTATCCGTTGATATAAACAATAGTTATTACTCTTGTACGTTTGATTCACAGATGACTTCGGTTATTGGCAAAATGGTGAAAATAATCGGTTGGTACGATAATGAGACTGGCTATAGTAGCAGAATTATCGACTTAATGAATTTATTGATACGAAAAAATTACGTTTGAAACTCGAGTTTCTACATATCCGACCTAAGCGACTTTGGTCTTTTTTGGTGATTTTGGCATTTGCCCAAATACTCAGCAGCCAAGACACCTTGCTTGTTGCCAAGAGCAATTTGCAGACCTATTTTGATGAAGCAAGAACCTACAGCAACAGAGACCAAACCGATTTGGCCCTTGAAACCTTGGAAAAGGCCGCAAAAGAAGCCGAAGCCGGCGAAGATGTTAAGTCGCTGATAGATAGTTACCATAAATTCGCATTGGTTTATCTCAAACTCCAAAAAGAAGAAACCACTTATTTTTACTGGGACAGGGCAACGGCACTTTTGAAGGATATCGAATATCCCTACGGCGATGCTATGCAGAAGTACATCGAGGCCATTCTCTTATACCAGGAGGGCAGGAATTTTCAGGCCATATTTATGCTCAACGAGGCCAAACAACTAAACAACGACCGTAATTTTTTCAATAATATCTTACTGGCCGAGGCCAACATTTACCTCAATCTTGAAAAGTACGAAAGCGCGACCAAAAACTTCAATTCACTTATAATCAACACCGATATCTATGAGAGTGAATATCTTGCTACAAGAGCCCATCTAGGTCTCGCCAAATTGAATTTTGAAACCAAGAATTTCAAAGAGAGCGCTTTAAACGCAGAGAATGCCCTAAAACTGGCAAAGGAAAATAAGTTTTTCAAAGAAATCTGGGAGGCAAATGAAAGACTTACCAGTGTTTACGAAATTTTGGGCAAATACAATTTGTCTCTAGTTAACAACAAAAACCTTCTGCATATTAGAGACTCGCTATTCAATATTGCAAAGATAAAGACCGAAACGAAAACGGCCGAAAAAATTCAGTTTACCTTCATGGGCGATGAAATAAAACGCCAAGAGCAGAAAATCGATGAGCTGAACGAATCAAAAAGCCAATCTGAAATCGCTGCAATATTGACCGCGGCCCTGTTGACTATTATTACCCTTCTGGCCGTTTCCCTTTTTAGAAACAACCAAATCAAGTTGAAGACCAATGATCTGTTACAAACTAAAAACACCGAGCTAACGGCGGCGAGAGATGCGGCGGTGAATGCCATGGAGGCAAAGACAAACTTCTTGTCCACGGTTAGTCATGAACTCCGCACCCCGCTTTACGCCGTAACAGGGCTTACCCATTTATTGTTAGAAGAAAATCCCAGTAAAAACCAAAAAGAGCATTTAAAAGCATTGAAGTTCTCGGGCGATTATCTGTTGAATTTTATAAACGATATTCTTCAGATAAACAAAATCGATGCCGACAAACTAGAACCGCTGAACATTGAGTTGAATCTGAAAAAGGTATTGAAAGAAGTTATCGATTCGCTTCGGCAAAGTGCCCATAAAAATAATACGAAGATCATTTTGGATTATGATGAGGAAATTCCCTCTCATTTGATGAGCGACCCTTTGAAACTATCACAAATATTTATGAATTTGGTCGGTAATGCACTCAAGTTCACCAAGAACGGAGAAGTCAAAGTGATTGCGCGATTAATGAAGAAAATAGATGAAGATGTGACCCTATATTTCGAAGTTAAAGATAGTGGCATCGGTATTTCTAAAGACCAACAAGAAAGTATTTTCGATGGCTTCGAACAAGGTTCGATACAGATCAACCGCGAATATGGTGGTACCGGTCTTGGGCTAACCATAGTAAAAAGTCTTTTAGGTCTTTTTGATAGTAAAATTCAATTAGAAAGTGAGCTCGGCGAAGGTAGTTCTTTCTTTTTTGAGCTAAAGGTGAAAAGTAAAGATGCCGTTGTTGACGATGTTCCATTTGAAATGACAGAAAAGAACTATGTACTTGAAGGCTTGCACATCTTAATTGTCGAAGACAATAAAATAAACCAGGTCATCACCAAAAAAATGCTGACCAAAAAAGAAATTACCAGCGATATCGCGAACAATGGTGCCGAGGCAATAGAGATGGCAAGAGAAAATAGCTATGATGCCATTTTGATGGATATACACATGCCGGGCATCGGTGGTGAAGAAGCTACCATTGAGATTCGAAAATTCGATAGTACTACGCCTATTGTGGCCCTCACCGCAATTTCACTCGATGATAGTCTTGAAAGTTTCTACGCCGCTGGTTGTAATGACGTCGTTACCAAGCCCTTTAAACCTGAAGTATTCTATCAAAAAATTGGTGAAAATATCTTTGAAAACAGAAAAATCAAGAATCCGGTTACATAATCTGTCTCACCCCATTTTCTAATACTTCTTTGTCAACTTTTGAGAATTCATGCTTTACCACAATAAAGTGCAGATTGTTCAACTTTTTGCTCAAGCGCACATAATCTTTTTCCGTAGTGAGAATACAGTCTTTTTCCCGCAGTTGCTTCAATTCGTTTTCAGTGAAGAAATGGTGGTCTTTAAATCGCAGGTGATCAAAAACGACACCTTTCTTTTTCAAATGGGCCAACAAAGGTTCCGGATTCGCAATACCCGTTACCAAAGTGACATTCTTATCTTTTAACACATCTAAATGAATATCCGCATTAGATCCCTTTAACATCGGTGAATACGATAACCAGCTAAATAATAAGCGCTGGTGCGGTTCGGGATTGAGCTTATGAGCTATAGCTGTTCTTTCAACGTCACTCATAACTTTAGGGCATTTCGTCACAACGATTATATCTGCCCTCTTAGCTTGCTGCCTGCTATCTCTTAAACTTCCCGTGGGCAAATACCAGTCGTTGCAGTATAGATTGCCGTAGGCCGTCAATAAAATCGCCAAGTCAGACTTTACCTTTCGATGTTGAAACGCATCATCGAGCAAGATAAGGTCAGGGCTTTTTTTATTGGCTAAAATTGAAATCCCATTGCGCCTATCGGCATCCACCGCAACAGTAATTTCTGGAAATTTACTATGTATCTGAAACGGTTCATCTCCAAGAGATTCGACGTCCGAATCGGAATCCGCTAAAATGAACCCTCGTGATTTTCGTCGATATCCGCGACTCAGTACTGCTACTTTGAAGTCATCTTTTAAAAGGGATACCAAAAACTCTATCATCGGTGTTTTGCCCGTTCCGCCTACACTGAGATTCCCGACACAGATGATGGGTGTTCGGAAAGACTTTGATTTAAAAATGCCCTTGTCGTAACAATAATTACGAAACTTCACAACTATAGCATAAAGCAACGAAACCGGAAACAGCATTTTTCTTAATAACTCCACAATGACGAAATTATAATATTTTATCTTTAGAGACTGCTTTGAAATGTGTGATTAGAATTTTTATAGGCTATTTTTGATGCAGAACGAGACAAAATTTTTAAGCATAGCATCGCTACGGTTCAAAATTTTAACGAAATTCTGCGCAAAAAGAGTCATAAAAAAATAATTGACACATTTCAAAACAGTCTCTAAGCTTTAGAAAAATTCCATGACCGTAAAAGAAGTTACAAATATTTTAGAAGACTTGGCCCCTTTGGCCTATGCCGAAGATTTCGATAATGTTGGCCTACTAGTTGGTGATTACGATACCAAAGTCTCGGGAATTTTGGTCACCTTAGACACTTTGGAAAACGTTATCGATGAGGCAATTTCAAAAAAATGTAACCTCATCGTTAGTTTTCACCCCATTATTTTTGGGGGCTTGAAAAAACTTGTGGGATCGACTTATGTCGAGCGCGTTGTCATCAAGGCATTACGGAACAACATTGCTATTTACAGTATGCATACGGCTTTGGATAATGCTCCGGAAGGCGTAAACGCTAAAATTTGCGAAATTCTGGGCATCAAAAAACCAAGTATATTGATTCCGCAAAAGGGCATCCTCAAAAAATTGAGCACTTATGTACCTACGGCGGATACCGAAAAACTTAAAAAATCACTCTTTTCCGTCGGCGCAGGAAACCTAGGGAACTATAGTAATTGTAGTTTTAGCACTGAAGGCGTTGGAAGCTATAAAGCCGGCGCGGGAGCCAATCCCACGAAGGGGGAAATCGGAAAAACACATCATGAAAAAGAAACACGGATAAGCGTAGTTTTCTCGAAGGCCGACCAATCGAAAGTGCTTAGAACACTTTTAAAAAACCACCCCTACGAAGAAGTTGCCTATGAAATCTTTACGATGGACAATACCGACCCAAACATCGGTATGGGTATGATAGGTGAGTTGGAAGCACCGATGCAAGACATCGATTTTCTACAGCACATCAAACAAAAAATGAAAGCTTCGATCGTACGGCATTCCCGTTTGTTACACAAAAAAGTCAATAAAGTAGCCGTTTTGGGCGGCAGTGGCGCATTCGCCATCGAAGCCGCAAAGGCTGCCGGAGCCGATGTTTACATAACCGCCGATATCAAATACCATGAGTTTTATAAAGCTGAGGATAAAATGATAATTGCCGATATCGGACACTTTGAAACCGAGCAGTTTACAAAAAACCTTTTAGTTGACTTTCTTACGAAAAAAATTCCTAATTTTGCAGTCCGTTTATCGGAAAGTAAAACCAATCCCATCAAGTATTTATAAGAATTTATGGCAAAAAAAGAAGAGGCAACGGTAGAGCAAAAATTAAGGGCATTATATGACCTACAATTGATTGACTCAAGGGTAGACGAAATAAGAAACGTACGCGGCGAACTGCCGTTAGAAGTTGAGGATTTGGAAGATGACGTTCTTGGCCTTAAAACGAGAATGGACAAGCTTAAAACCGATGTAGAGACCATTAATTTTGAAATCGGGGCTAAAAAGAACCTTATTGATGAGGCCAAGGCACTTATCAAAAAGTACACAGAGCAGCAGAAAAATGTTCGAAATAGTCGAGAATTCAACTCTATTAGTAAAGAACTTGAATTTCAAGAATTAGAGATTCAATTGGCCGAAAAGAATATCAAAGAGTTCAAGGCGCAGATAGAACAGAAGAAAGAAGTTGTTTCAGAGACTAAGGAGCGCTTAAGTGAACGCGAATCGCATTTGAAGCATAAAAAAAGTGAACTTAACGCAATTTTGGCAGAAACCGAAAAAGAAGAAAAGGCACTTTTAACACAATCTGAGAAATTTCAAAATGAAATTGAAGCTCGTTTGGTAAAGGCCTATGCGCGTATAAGAAATAATGTCAAGAACGGTTTGGCAGTTGTACCGATTGAAAGAGGTGCCTCTGGAGGATCTTTCTTTACGATTCCACCACAGGTTCAGGTAGAGATAGCATCCCGCAAAAAGATTATCACCGATGAACATAGTGGTAGAATCTTGGTCGATCCGGCATTGGCCGAAGAAGAGCAGGTAAAAATGCAGAAAATGTTCGCAAAATTATAGCGAAACCCTAATAACATATCTAGCCATCCGCTATAAACGGATGGCTTTTTTGTTGCAGTATTTAACTATATTCATGGTATGCGAATTTACGCTCCCTTCATTCTGCTTTTAACTGTGTTGACCTTTTCGCCAATGAAAGCCCAAGATCTGAAAGATTACCAATGGAAAAACAGGATACTAGTGTTATTTGACGAAGAAATAGACACGCCGCCTTTACAATCACAATTAAAAGCGTTTGCAGTAGACCAAGAAGCTTTGACAGATAGGAATCTTATTATTTTTCTAATTACTGAAAATGGTGTTTACGACGACGGAGGGGAATCTGTAGCACTGAATGCGGAACGTTTACGAAATAATTTGGGTATTGAAAAGGACTTTACAGGAACTGTACTTATAGGAAAAGATGGCGGCGTAAAATTGAAAAAAGAATTTCACGTAGACCCAGAAACCATTTTTACGCTAATCGACGGTATGCCCATGCG
>ENA-ORXU01003094-ORXU01003094.1-marine-metagenome-genome-assembly--contig:-NODE-3094-length-10657-cov-4.270699_pt1 | contig 10657 bp, 11 predicted proteins | sample MGYA00237869_ERZ511484 | MGnify/ENA metagenome assembly ERZ511484 | reverse complement strand
GGCTCAGCAATCTCTCCGCAAGCTGCGAGCTTACCGATCCCTCAACTAACTTTGAACCCATTGAACCCTTGACCGCTTGAATCTAAAAATTATATATTCTATTAATTTACGAAGAAGCAATATATAATGGCAAGAGTGATCCTATTGATAATTTGCAGGCTTAAGCCCGGATTCCCTTGATTTCCGAAATTAATTAATACTATTCAACTTTATTCAGGCATTAACATACCTTAAACTTTGAACGCTGAAACCTTGGACTTCCAGAAAGGCTCAGCAAATTATTCACAAGCTATGAGCTTACCGACCCCTTGAACATTGAACTTTGAACATTAAACTTCGAACTTTGAACCGAGAATTCTAACACGCTCAAGGAAGTCACCTTCCTTGCTATATCATGTCGTTCCTACAGAACTCAGATTTCGATTAAAAAGAATTAAGAACCGCTGACTAAAATCGATCGCACAGCCAAGTACCGCTTGAACTAGAAACTATGAATCCCATAAATCTTAAAATTATATATTCTATTAATTTACGAAGAAGCAACATATAATGGCAAGAGTGATCCGATTGATAATTTGCAGGCTAAAGCCCGTATTCTCTTGATTTCCGAAATTAATTGATACTATTCAACATTATTCAGGCATTAACACACCTTAAACTTTGAACGCTGAAACCTTGGACTTCCAGAAAGGCTCAGCAATTTATTCACAAGCTACGAGCTTACCGATCCATTGAACATTGAACTTTGAACCCTTGAACACTTGAACCATTGACCGCTTGAATCTAAAAATTATATATTTTATTAATTTACGAAGAAGCAACATATAATGGCAAGAGTGATCCTATTGATAATTTGCAGGCTAAAGCCCGGATTCCCTTGATTTCCTAAATTAATTGATAGTATTTGACCATTTAACAATTAGCTAATGGCGAGGGAATGCATTTGGTATAAACCGGGCTCAGCAATCTCTCCGCAAGCTGCGAGCTTACCGATCCCTTGAACATTGAACATTGAACTTTGAACTTTGAACATTAAACTTTGAACATTAAACTTTGAACATTAAAATTTGAACATTGAACTTTGAACCCTTTAACTTTGAACTTTGAACCTTGAACCTTTAAACTAGAAACTCTCATTTTTTTCGAAAAACACTCAGCACGATCATAGAAATAACTCCCGTCAACGCCGCTAATAAAATGCCGAGGACCACAGCGCCGATAGCATACTGCCCCACTCCCGAACTGAGGTCAGAAAAACTCACATCTCGACTAAATTCGACGACGTGGGGTGTCATGTTTGTAAATGTAGAAATAAACCAACCACCGAGTTTATAGCTTGCGAATACGATAAATGGAATGAAAGGCGGTAGACTGATTTGAGCAATTAATAAAGACAGTGGTTTATTCAAATTAAATACGACGCATATGCCTACGATCGCCAACATTTGAAAACCCCATATGGGTGCTACGCCAAAAAATACGCCGACCATCAATGCCGCCGTAATGCGTGCATTGGAATGATCAGATGTTAATACGTGTTCGCGAATTAAATCCTTAACGCTTTTTTTTTTGATTTTACGTATGAGCATCACAGGATGCCAATAAAATATAGCTTGGACTAGCAACACAATATTCAAAAGCGTGATGCGTGTAAAGTCCGTCACCTTTTTAAAATGTGTGATACGTTCATCGCCTGGTGGATAATATACTTTGATTGGGACCGGAACGATTGGTTGCTCTCGCCATGATAGTCGAATTAGAATTTCAGCTTCATATTCATAGCGGTGACTGTAAAATCGCATGTGTTTCATCCGCATCAATGGATATACGCGAAAACCCGATTGTGTATCTTTTAATTTATTGCCGGTAATGACCCAGTACCAAAAATTTGCAAACTTATTGCCAAAAGTGCTAGTACCGGGAACGTCTTCATGATCCAGCGTGCGCGTACCCATCAATAAGCTGTCTGGATGCTCTTTTAAGGCTTCTAAAAATAAGGGTACGTCGGACGGAAAATGTTGGCCGTCAGCATCGATTGTCATGCAACGATCAAAACCTTGTTCGATCGCATCATTAAATCCAGTACGGAGTGCTTGACCTTTCCCTTGATTTTTATCGAGATGAATAATTTTTATTTTATGCTCAAATCGACGTAGGTTCTCAACTGTATTATCGGTCGATCCATCATTGACGACGATAATCTGATCCGTGTAGGTCAGCATGCCATCGATCACATCGCCAACTGTGCCGCCGTGGTTGTACGTCGGTATCAGCACGCACATATTTAAATCACGAAATTTTTTATAGAATTCATCTTGCGTCACAAAAAACGGCTTTGGCTTTAAAAAATACGACTTCGGATGTCCCAAGTTGGGCTTGCTTTACAAGAATATCGCCATTTTCCATTGTTTCCGTTGACAGTCGTAACGTTACCTCATCGGTAATCGCTGGTGTCCACATGGCCAAAAACTTCATCTGATTGGCTTTTTTTAATCGTACCGTATGACCAGCCTGATGAGCGACCGCATCCGTCAACATTTGAAGCATGCACACACCTGGCGTGACCGCTTGATTGGGAAAGTGACCTTGGTATATGGCGTGATTGTACGTCACTTCGATGCGGTACTCTTGCCCCTGATCGTCAGAGGACAACGGTTTTATCGTATATAATGGCTTCAATCGTGCAAATCTATTTTGGTAAACTCCATGCGCAAGTTAATCAAAGATCGAAGTTCGATGGTCATCTGGATAGGAATCCCATTTTCAAAATCTGAGAATGTTGCCCATCGTTTCTTATTCAGTCTGTGACTTGTGCCGAGATACGTTGTGTGTGATGTCGATTTGTCAATCCCAAATAGTAGTCTATTGAACTCTTCATTGCAGTCCTTAACTTGAATATATGCCGCAGATTCACTTTCATATACATTGCCCGACTGAACATTCTTACACGATAATAGTAGCAATGCAAAATTCTTTTTTAATTCTTGAAGAATAACTTTTTTATTGAGAGACTCTATTGCAGAGTGAACGATCAACTCATCTCCATCGGTGCTGAGATCTAATAATTTTTGACCTGTTTTAGTCAGTAAAGAAAATCGATACAACTCCCCTGCTTTTTTAAATACCAGCAAACCACTGATATGTTCTTTCTTCACATAAATATGTAAATCATACACAAATCCTTCGCGCAAGTCATGAAATGGCGCCACAAGATTATAATTTGAAACCGGCACATCAGTTTTTTCATATGAAGCTGGAAAATTCGATGGCTGACAATTCCAAAAAAACATTGAAATAAAAACAACTGTCAATAAATAATAAAACTTAGTTGAATCGATATGATGAATTTGCTTTCTAGTCATTTGGCAATATATCCGTTAATGGTACAATTTCATAATCACGCTCTTTTAATTCCTGAATCAATTGGGTCAACATAGCCGGCGTGGAATGTAAGTGATCGTGCAAAAGCAAGATCGCTCCAGGCCTTAGACGCTTCAATATCCGCTGTATCACCCGGTTCTGATCACGAATGACCGTATCCAACGAACGTAGCGACCAGCCGATCATGTTTAAATTCATTTTTTTCACGGCTAAATTCATCGATGGCGTAGTGACTCCGTATGGCGGCCGAAAAAGTGTTGGCTTATATCCCACAATTGATTCGATGCCAGATTGGTTTTTACGTAAATCTGCGACCATCTGAAACTTGAATTGAAAATCATATAAATAACTGTGTGCAAAAGAATGTAGTCCAATACTGTGACCCTCTTCATGAATACGCTTGACAATATTAGGATACTTTTCCACCTCGTGTCCGATACAAAAAAACGTTGCCTTAATTTTATTCAACTTTAAAATATCCAATATCGCTTCTGTCGATCCGGGCGCAGGACCATCATCAAATGTCAGAACAATTTGGTTTTGACTCGTCGAGAAATAATGCTTTCCCTTTATATAGAAGTTCGAGCGAATCGTAAAAGACCCCCACATGATAAATATAAAGTGGACAATTAAAATGAAAAAATATAGCCATGATGGGATACCTATGACCCAATCAAATATACCTGCAATGAGTAACAGGACGATAGCCGCAATGGATACGGATTTGACATTAAACATAACTAATCACGGATAGTACGTAATTCGAGCTATTGTAATTATTGAAAATTAAAATGCGTTTGGTGTCAGATGATTCAATTTCATTTAATCGGACAAATGAAGGCACGTGTTGTTGTCGGATCATCTCTACAGCTAGCCATGTGGCAAATGCGCCCGACGTCTTATACTCACCACATAAATGCTTGAACGCCCCTTGCGGCCTTGCAGAAAATAGCTCATCCACGACTTGCGAATAATCATCTTTAGCATTATTTCCACCGTCGTGACCGAGCAATACAAGATCAATGGTGTCCAAATCGATATCTTCTATTGACAAGAATTGTTTGACTTGTGCCAAAAGCACTTCTTTGGATCGCGGTTTATAAATCATCTGCAAGGCTTCTAACTTTGCGATAGAATTCGGCTGTTGCATATTTCCAACAGCAAAAAATGCAGCACCTTCACCAGGCGTATTTCCGTTCCCTACACCAAATGCTTTTTTATCTGATGTATTTTTAGGTTTCCAAATATTTAATTTTTCAATCACCTCTAAATACATATCGATCAGCTCATCGCATGCCCCTACCAAAATATTTGTCGGTTGATCGTTGGCTTCAGCCGCATGCAATACAGCATCCAACAATGCACTCTCAAATGAAAAGCCACGGTGTACGTAAGTGAAGTTATAATTATAACAACCGTACAGAAGTGCTATTTGGGCAGCAACATTATTGTGTGTCGATTGAATAAATTGATTAGGAGAAGCAATATTTTCATCGCTTTCATATATCGCCTGCAAAAATTTAACGGTATCCTCAAGACATCCTAATCCGGTACCGACTAATATGGCGTCAGGATTATCGACACCTGCCTCTTTCAACGTTTTGACTGCAGTACTCACCCCCATCCTCACCATGCGGCCCATGCGGCGCAAGTATCTTCGATCGATATATGATTTATAATTCGGCTCGATACTCCTCATCGGAATATCAATATTAATTTCATCGGTTTTCAAAAAATCATCCGACTCCATCGTATGTTGAGGCGAAATACAAGCTGTCGCGTTTATGTATAAAGGGGATTTCATGCCGTTTCTGAAAATACAAGTGAAGTACAATTACCACCAAATCCAAACGAATTAGATAAGATAGTTTTTAATTCCACATTTTCATTTAATATTTTAATCGGTTCAATATTTATTTCATCCATTATATTATGGAAGTTCAAATTCGGAACAAGCATTCTATTTTTCATCAATAAAACAGAGATTACTGCTTCGATAGATCCCGCGGCTGCCAACGTGTGTCCGGTAAAACTTTTCGTCGAACTAAACTGCGGGATATAATCTTTAAAAAGATTTTTTATCGCTGTGCCTTCCGACAAATCATTGTTCGGTGTAGCGGTTCCATGCGCATTGATATAGTCAATTTCTGAGATGTCCAGATTTCCGCGTTTGAGCGCCAGCGCCATGGCATGATATGCACCGGCTCCATTCGGTGAAGAGGCCGTTTGATGAAAGGCGTCATTCGTATTTCCAAATCCTCTTAATTCACAGATAGGTGTGCTGCCCGAAACTTTTATCGATTCTTCTGATTCCAATGTCAAATAAGCCGCCCCTTCTCCGAGATTCAGCCCTCGACGATTTTTATCAAAGGGCATACACCATTCTTCGTCCAATATTTTCAAGGTATTAAAACCATTGAGTGTATATAATGCGAGCGCGTCCGTACCTCCGACAAGCACCTTGTCCAACATATTGTTCTGAATCATCCGACCGCCCAAAATCATCGCATTAGAAGATGAACTGCAGGCTGTCGATATGGTCGATACGAACCCTTCAATATTCAAATAATCAGCAATACGCTCAGTGCTATCGCCACAATCGTGTGATACCAGCTGGTGCAGGTGGCCTCCGATATCATGGGTCACCATATATTTTTTAAAAGCGATCTCGCTCCGGTCGATACCGCCGACACTCGTCGCGGAAACGATTCCCGTACGCAGCGGCAACGCATTGTCATGGCTCCATGCCTGTTTCGCCGCCAACATCCCGAGCAAAGCTGTGCGACTATGTGTTTTGACAGATCCGATTTCGAGTATATCGGCCAATTCTTTATTGGTGAAATCAATTTCTCCCGCAGGCAAGACACCGCGAAACCGGCTATCTACATGTTTGATCGTTTTAATGCCCGTACGGCCACTTTGCAGCGACGTGACAACGTCATCAAGCGTATGCCCGATGGCCGAAGAAATTCCAAGACCGGTTATATAAATTTTGCGCGGCACTATTTTGAATTCTCGTTGATGAATTCTGCCATGGTTTTCAGCGAGTAAAATATTTTCTGTCCCTCTTCTTTAGATTGTACTTTGAGGCCGTATTCCCGCTCAAGCATCACTATGATTTCTAATGCGTCGATGGAATCAAGGCCCAAATCAGAATCGAACAAAGGTTCTTCGGGGTTGATCTCTTCAGGTGTTACATCTTCGAGATTCAATTGCTCGATGATCTGAACTTTTAATTTTTCTATGGTTTCTTGCATCTTAGTCTTTTTATAGCATGTCACCTCTAAGGCAACAGTAATGTTCCAAATGTCTCTGCGTTCAACGTTTCTTCGTTTCCAATCGTTTCATCGCGGCTTATCCATGCCATTTTTGCATGGAATGTTGCAGGTGTCACTTCCACACCGCCCACGATTGCTGCATCGATTAAATCTCGATCGAATAAGCATTTAACATACAAGTATATGAAATCTGAGCCAAATTGTTCACGAAGAAAAAAGGCGTGCTCCCCGGTGATTTTATGTCGAATGGCTAACTCACCGAGCAAGATATTGGGCAACGTATAAACGAACAATGATGGGCTTGCAATTGATTGTTCATCAGCTGAATACGAATTATAAAAAGCTATATCTGTATGAATGGATGAAAACGAGTTGGTGAGAAACATTCCAATCCGATGCCCCGGAATAGTCTCCTGTATTTTATCGAAAAGAAATTCACCTGCAAGGTAACCGAGCTTACAGAACGGATCCATTTTATGGAATTTAGAATACTTGTCTCGTCTTGCATCGTACACTTTCCGCAAATCTTTGACAAGCGCACCAGTCATTTCGGGGCATTTATCCCATGGCTGATCATTTATCTGAACACCCGATATATTTATTTTACACGTGGTCGATACTTTCATTCGGATTCCTTGATGTGCTTTAATATAACGGCGGCGTTACTCCCACCAAATCCGGATGAAGTTTTCAATGCATGTTTGATGGACTTGTTTTCATTTTTCTGGACGATATTTAGAGGAAGCGAGACTCCATGATTTTCATAGCCAATGGTTTTATAGACGCGTTGTTCCTCCAATGAAATACATACCGCGGCGGTCTCGATGACGCCCGCGGCACCTAGCGTATGACCCCAATACCCTTTATTGCTCATGGTCGGCAACTCGCTCAAGCCCAATGCGGCGAAAGCCTTACACTCCATTTCATCATTGAAATTGGTGGCCGTTCCATGTGCATTAATAAAATCAATTGTTGGATGTTCACCTGCGCGTAAGGCATCTCTGACCGCCTGTTGCAGTCCGGCACCCGTGCGAGACGGACCTGAAATATGATTCGCATCATTACTGGTGGCCCCACCTAAAATTTGAGCTTTTGCTTTGTTGCGATCTGTCGTCAACCATATGGTGGCTGCACCCTCTCCTATCGTAATTCCAGCGCGCGATTCGTCGTATGGTCGACAGGGTTCTGAAGACATCGCATGCAATGCTCGAAATCCCCGAAGCGTAAAGTCAGAAATAATATCCACTCCAGAAACCAGCGCTTGATCGATCGCTCCTGTCTCTATCAATCGACTTGCCATGATAAGGGCATGCAGTCCTGACGTGCACGCATTACAAATAATTGTCGGTGGACTCGCAATATTAAAATAATCTTTTATTCGATTTCCAGAATTAATTAAATGGACATGATTATAATCGCTCGAAGCATTTAATCGATTAATATTTCCTTTTGTCGATGCTATAAAAAGTGGAATTGCGAGTGTCTCAATTTTATTCATTGTAACGAGCTGACTGATCGTTGCAGTAATTAATTTTTCCACCTTGGAGAAATCGTCAGGAATATCCAACTTTTCGCACAATTGATTGAATAAAAATTCATCAATACCAGACACGGGTTGTGCGCCAAAATCAAAATCTTTTACAGTAATTCCTGATTTGTTTTGCTCGAACGCCTTTTGATGATCGTGTGCATTAAAGCCCAGCGATGAAATCATTTCATATCCACCAATGAAAACTTTTTGTCTCATGTAAAGCGCGCTTTTAATTCGTCCACCCAGGTGCTATAAAAGTCCGGAAATTGCAAAAATAAATCACCAGATGCGGGATCGGTAAATACTTGTTCTGTGCGGCCAGTGGCAACTAACTGATCAGTATCTGCATTAAAAACTTCGTACGTATAAATAATTTTTGCGCTTCGACTTTCTATGAAGTATGCCCTGACACGCGCACGATCACCATATTTTAATGATTGCTTGTATTCACAATGAGCGAGCGTCACGGGAACGGCGATATGACGGTCGATAAATGAATGGTAGCTCATGCCGTATTCTTTACCAAAAGTTTCACGCGCCACTTCAAAGTAACTGATATAATGTCCATGCCAAACGATATGCAGCGTGTCCACTTCCTGAAATCGGACGTCGACATTAGCATCGGCGTAGTATTGGGATTTTGTCAACCTTCGCATGTCTCTATTTTTCTACAATAATTCGTAGCTCGCAATCTAAGATTAATTTTTCATCACAATGGATCACGGCCGCGGCTATCAGCATGTTGACAATTTTCTTTTGAATGGTGACCGTAGTACGGAGGGAATCATCTATCGATGGCAACTCGTATACATTGACATGGCGCAAAGCCCCGATGTATCCCATCTGCACAGGATGATCGGCCAATTGATAAAAATATCCGGCTCTGGCGGCGGCGGTTTGAGCGGCATTCTCGAGCAATCCTGATGCTGTGATCTTTCCATGTTCAACGAAAATGAAATCTGGTCGTATGAGAAAAGAAGAAGTTGCTGCTGAATCAGTTACTTCCAACAATCGATCTACACATACGACCGGTGGCCGATGCGGTATCAAATCGAGAATACTACATGTGGTGATATCAACTTCCATGTATCGTGAATCGTTCGCCGCAAGGTATCACAAAAAAGAAGATTGGCAACATGGTTTCATGGACGAATTACCAATTATACAGTTATTCAATTCTTTGTAGAACCGAACTAATCACTTCCGGGGCACAATATGAACGCCTTGACACATCCTCCGCTGATCATACTATGCCCAGATGTGTAAATTAGAAACGGTGGGCACAAATACGTCTAGTGTCAGTAATGTCCCTATTGATTAAGAAACTGACAGCCATTCTTTCTTCTTCTGTGTTTGTTGACCAAAAGAAATGCGTTTGACATACCTTATAAATAATCCAGCTCGGCTTTTTCGCCATATCGCAACCAAGTGTCAAATATCGAAATGAACATCAACCCGAGATATCGCGATGTAATTGTCAGTCTTGGATTGAATTTTTCGGTATCATTGGCCGCAGTACTCGAGGCTATTCGGCTCCATTTAGAGTCCATAATTATCTGTCCCTGTTATTTCATCTTGGATCGCTTCATCAGGCTATTACCTGTGTTTTGATCACAGCTTAGACAAATAACATTCACTAATCAGAAAACAGAAATTCGTTGATCGCATTTCTCAATCTGTTAAATAAGCTCGAATTTAAAAAGTAAGTTGAATTAACTTACACCGATGATAATTGAGTCATAAACGATAAATGGAAAGTCCTTCCATTCTGCAACCGCAAATGCGAACAATTATAAAAGTTGAAGCATAAACAAATCGACCACAGCTAAAACCACCAAGACTTATGATTTAGGCGGTATAACATTAAACAAGCTTAAGATGATATCAAATACCTTACAACGGTCTTCGGCCGGCGATGAGATTGTAAAGAATCGAAATTACTGCAATAACTAGGAGAATGTGTATTAAATTACTTGTTCCCATGCCTGCGAACACTCCCAAAAATCCAAGCAACCAGACAATAATACATACTACAGCGACTAACCATAAAATACCACGCATAATGTTAAGTTTTTAGTTTTGATGTAATTGAATAGACTAAAGATAGTATTATTTCGCGAAAAGTTCGAGTGGCTTCAGTCGGCAGTCCCGACATTGACAAAAATTTACAATTTTGCATCAATGTCGGGATCGGTAGTCGGCAGTTCTCCGTCTTCAATCGGCAGTATGTTGATGCCTGAATAGCGTTGACCGTTTTTGATTGTTTTTGAATTTGCAGTTAAAAGTTGAGTCCACTTCGGAAAGTCACCAAACCAAAAATGGCTCTTTTGTCGGTCTTTCCATTTTTCTCAAATCACTGATACTTGGGCATCACTAGTGCGCCAAGTACTAAGTCAGTATAGTGTTATTTTTAAATGCTTTGGGATAAATCGAGGCGCGAAGAAGGAGAATAGCCGTAGCTCTGCGA
>ENA-ORXU01003093-ORXU01003093.1-marine-metagenome-genome-assembly--contig:-NODE-3093-length-10661-cov-3.159014_pt1 | contig 10661 bp, 8 predicted proteins | sample MGYA00237869_ERZ511484 | MGnify/ENA metagenome assembly ERZ511484 | reverse complement strand
AAGCCGCGGCCAGACCGCTCGGGCCCGCGCCGATCACGGCGATGCGCTGCTGGTCGCGAGAAGCTGGAGCCGGGGTGTCCATCCGCTCCAATCGGCCCGAGCCGACCGGGTGTGAACGTATGGCCCGGATCCCTGGTCGGGGCGCCCGGGCCACGAGTCCTGGTCACTCGGCGATGAACTCCACCGCGTCGTCGCCCCTCAGCACGTTCTTGATGATCTTGAGGGTGGCGGTCCTGGGGAGGGGTTCGCGGCGGATTTCCCACTCGGTCGGGACCTTGAAGGCCGCCAGGCTTGCGCCGACCCACTCGGCCAGTGCCTCGGTGTCGGGTTCGGCACCTTCCACGGGCACCACCACCGCCTTGACGATCTCGCCCAGTACCTCGTCGTCCACTCCGATGACGGCAGACTCCTCGATGTCGGGGTGTTCGTCGAGTCGGTTCTCGATCTCCACCGGGTAGACGTTCTCCCCACCTCGGATGATCAGGTCACGGCGTCGGGATGCGAGATAGAGCTTTCCGTTCTCGAAGCGCCCGATGTCGCCGGTGTGGAGCCAGCCCTCGACCAACTGCTCGGCGTTCACCTCCGGGCGATTCCAGTAGCCCTGCATGACGGCGGGGGAGCGAACGCAGATCTCGCCTTCTTCGCCGTCGGGGAGCGGAGTGCCGTCGGCGTCGCGGATCTCGACGTCGATGGTGGGCAGCGGGCGGCCGACCGTTGTCGGGTCCTCGGCCCACTCCTCGCCCCAGGTGATGGAGATGAGGGCGCCGGACTCGGTGAGGCCGTAGCCGAAGCCCATCTCGGCCAGATTGGGGATCAGCTCCCGGTAGCGGGCCTGGAGCGCGGGCCCGACCGGGGCGCCTCCACCACCGAGGTGCACCAGAGAGCTGAGGTCGTAGTCACCGATGGCGGGGTCGGCGAGGAAACGATTCACCACGGTGCCCAGGGCGTTCCAGTGGGTGATCCGCTCGGACTCGATGAGTGCAGCGACCTCGGCCGGCTCGAATCGACCCGTCAGCCACACCCCGGTGGATCCACCCACCAACATCGACACAGCGCCGGCGTGGAGGCCCGACACGTGGAAGAGGGGAGCGCCCATCAGGGTCTTGCGGGGCCATGCCTGGGCCTCGGGAGGCAGGGGGTCGAGCATGGCGGTGCGGGCACCGTGGAAGAACTGGAGGCCCATCGAGGCGATCACGTTGCGATGGCTCTGGACCGCACCCTTCGGTCGGCCCGTGGTGCCTGAGGTGTACAGCACGACCGCCGGGGTGTCCTCCTCGATGTCGACCGTCGGCAGGTCGGCCCCAGGGTTCGTCGCCATGATCCGGCCCACGTCGGACTCGATGCTCAGGACCGGCGTTCCCGGGTCGTTACCGTCGAGCCGGGCCAGGCGTTTCTCGTCGGCGATGAGCAGGTGAGGTGTGCAGTCCTCGAGCGCGAAACGGATCTCGTCGCCGGCCCACCAGCCGTTCATCGCGACGACCATCGCCCCCAGGCTGGTCGCGGCCCAGAAACTCTGGATCCACTCGGCGGAGTTCGCCGCGAGGATGGCGACACGACTGCCGGGCCCGATGCCGTGCTCGTTGGAAAGACCCACAGCCAGGCTGGCGATGGCCTCGACGTTCTGGGTGAAGGTGATCCTGTCGTCGCCGAAGATCACATACTCGGCGTCGCCGTGGGCGGCTGACAGTTCGAGCGCCTGACGTAGGTGCCCGAAACGTTGCTCGAACACCTGCATCTCGTGTTCGTCACCCTGTAGGTCCGGGACCCTGTCGGTGGTGGTGGCGAACATGGCGCCGGGCGCGATCAGCTCGGCTTCGAGTTCTTCCCTTTTCCCCATGCCATCGAGACTAGAGCAGCGGATCATGGCTCAACTCGGGTGAGCACCCTGCCGAAGTCTCCGCAGAGCGTCGTGTGACGCTGCACAGGTCGTGGGTCCTGGTGCCGGGCGGACATCGAGGAGGTTGAGCGTGAAGCTTGCGCTGGTCACCGACGACTCGGTGTTCGAGAACAAGATTCGCCACGCCTGCGCCCTGATCAGCGATGTGGATCTCGTCCGGGTCTCCCTGAACGACCTCCCCGACGACCCTGCCTTCACCTTGGCCGAGCTGGTGTCTGCTGGTGGTCGCATGATCGCCATGGGGCCCGGCGCTCCGCTTCCCTATGTGATGGAGCTCGCCGATCGCTGCGGGCTGGAGCATCCCGAGATCAGCGTGATGCTGGTGGAGGAGCCCACCGACGGACTCTTCGCTCGTGCCATGCGCTCGGGTGTCCGCGACATCATCGATCCCTCCGACGACACCGAAGAGCTCGTCAAAGTGCTTCGGCGCCTCGTCGCGTCGGCTGAGTCGCTGCGTCGCAACCTGGCGGTCGACGAGCCCGAGGAGGAGGATCTCTCTCGGGGTCGCGTCCAGGTGTTCACCTCGCCCAAGGGCGGGACCGGCAAGACCACACTCGCCACCAACGTGGCGGTCGCTCTCGCCCACCAGCACCCCGGCAAGGTCGCCCTGGTCGACCTCGACCTCCTTTTCGGAGACGTGGCGATCGGGCTCAGACTCCAACCCAACCACACCATCCACAGCGTCACTTGGAACGAAGGCTCGCTCGACGGTGAGGCTGCACGTCTCTTCCTGACCGAACACCGCTCGGGTCTGTCGGTGCTCGCCGCCCCCGCCTCGCTCGTCGAGGGCGAACAGGTACCGGCCGAGCGACTGGGTGAGGTGCTCGAGATGCTCGCTGGCCAGTTCGATCACCTCGTGGTCGACACCGCTCCCGGCTTGGACGAGGCCACCCTCGCTGCGCTCGAAGTGGCCGACGACCAGGTGGTGATCGGCACTGCTGCACTTCAGAGCTTCGTGGCGGTCCGCCGCTTCTGCGAAGGACTCAAGGGCGTCGAGAGCATGGATGCAACGACGGGCTTGGTGCTGAACCGCTGGCCGGGTCGGCGAGGCGTACCGATCGCCGAGGTCGAGTCGGCGATCGGCCACAAGGTCCGAGCGGTGATCCCCGAAGCCCGCGAAGTGTTGATGGCGACCGAACAGGGGTCGGTCCTACTCGACTCGGCCCCCCGGTGTGACGCCGCAGTGGCCATCCAGGAACTGGCAACCATCCTGTCGCCGACGGCCGCCGAGTCGACCAACGACGGCACGTCGCACAAGCGGCGCTGGGGCTGGTGAACCCGATCGAGTGAGTGCCCGACACGCACCATGGCGTGTGCCACTCACCCGGTGTCTCCGGCAGTCGTCGGGGCTGGCAGGAGCGGTTGGGGCTCCGGTTGAGGTGTCTGGTGCGGAGCTAGCGTCTGGGTCGTGAGGTCCGAGCCGGTACCCGAGGTCCCGCTGGCCTCTGTCGAGAGTTGGCGATGCTCGCCCGCGGCGCGACGGTGGGTGTGGGAACGCAAGGCATATCTGCACGCTCGGGTTCGCCGTCCTGCGTGGTTGGTGATGACCCTGGTCGCCTTGCTCGTGGGCGCCTGTGGCTCGATCGAACCGCTCGCCGAGGTCGTGGTGCCGACGGTGGAGCCAGATCCTGTGTTGGTGGTGCTCGCCACCGAGGCAATGGGCGACGTCGAGGGCCTGGCCGAGGAGTTCAGTGCTGCGACCGGCGTTCCGACCAGGGTGCTGAGCGTCGCCGATGGAGCAGCGATCCTGGGGCGGATGAAGCGTCAGTCGGTCGGTCGATGGGTCGACGTGGTCGTGGGTCTGGACGAGTGGGAGCTCGACGAGGTCGAACCTCTCATGGCCGAACGGATCGCATTCGGCCGACCCGTTTTCGGCGATCCGGTGTTGGATGGGCTCGGCGGGGAGTGGGCGTGGCCGGCTGCTCACGACGAGGTGTGTGTGGTGTTCGACCCGACCTGGTTCGAGGCCCGGGACGAGCAGGCTCCGAGCCAGCTGGGTGACCTGACCGATCCCCGCCAATCGGGTCGAGCCCTCGTGTCGCGTCCTTCCCGCTCCGAGGAGGGCTTGACCTTCGCCATCCACACCGCCGAGGTGTTCGGGGACCCGGGCTGGAAGTCGTGGTGGTCAGATCTGGTCGACAACGAGGCCGAGGTCGTCGGCGATGGAGTGACGGCCGCCCCCGGGGGAGCTCGGCCCTGGTTCAGTGGTGTGGACTCCGACGCCGATGGTCGACCGATCGCTGTGTCCGGACTCTCCGGATTGACCGAGGCGCGTTCGGGTTCGGTTGCGGTGTTGCCCGGCTCGTGCCGCCGTCAGGTCAAGTTCATGGGCGTGAGCGCAGACGCATCCATGCCCGACGAGGCCGGGGAGTTCGTCGAGTACCTGAGCAACCCCGATCGATCGGCGGTCCTCGCCGGTGAGTCGTGGCCCACGCGCGGACCCATCGGCGACAACGGCGGGACCTTTCCCGGGCCGGTCGAGACAGGCCGTGGTGTCAGCGCCCCGGCGGGCGAGGCGCTCGCTCCCGGAAACGGCACTACCACCTCAGAAGCGGCGCAGGGTTCCGAAGGGACGGAGTCCGTCGGGGCCGGCCCCGACGGACCCGATCCCGATGCGACCGGCCCCGACCCGAGCCCAGACTCCGACGAGATCGAGTGTGACGCGACGGCGGGCAGCTCCCCGGACGGCGACGCTGGAGGTTTGCCCGAGGGCGAGACTCCGGTCTCGGGTTCGCCCGGGGACACCTCGGTCGCCGGCGACGAAGGCGAGAGTGTTCGAGCGTCTGAATGCGACGACGACGCAGTGGCCGTGGCGAGCGAGCAGGTGCGACGTTGGACACCGGCGGAGGTGGGCGAGCGCAGAGGGGAACTCGTCGCCGACTGGGAGCGACTGATGGTGAGTGACCGGGCACCGTGAAGCCCAGTCAGCGGGGCGAACTAGATTCCCTCGAAGGCCAGGCAGGCCACGGAAGGTAGGAACGATGACTCGTCGGGGACTCGTGGCGTTGTTGCTGGCGTTCGGACTCATCGCCGCTGCGTGCGGCGGTGATTCGGACAGTGCTGATTCGGACAGTGCTGATTCGGACAGTGCCGATTCCGACGGTGCTGGCTCGGACGGTGCTGGCTCGGATGACTCCGGTGAGGGAGCTTCTGGCGAGGGATCCGCTGGTGAGGACGGGCCGGCCCCGGAGGTCGAGATCGATCCGAGCGAGTGCCCGCTCGGAGCCCACACCGACGCCGACGGCCCCGTCGAGGTACTCATGTGGCACTCCCTCATCGCCAAGCCCCAAGAGGCCCTGCAGAGCGTGGCGGATTCCTTCAACGCCTCCCAGGACGAGATCCAGGTCCGACTCGAATCCCAGGGTGCCAGCGTCGACGAGGTGCTCACCAAGTACACCAGTGCGATCGCTTCGGGAGACCTCCCCGACCTCGTCGTCATGGGTGACACCGCCACCCTCTTGATGCGCGACTCAGAAACGATCCTGCCCGCCGCCGCCTGCTTCGCCGCCGACGAATCGGTCTCGATCGAGGACACCACCGACATCGCTCGTGAGTACTACACCGTCGACGGCGCCCTCCTGCCCGGCTCGGCCCTGATCGCCTCGGCCCTCGTGTACTTCAACGCCGACCATTTCACCGAAGCCGGGCTCGATCCGGCCGACCCACCCTCCACCCTCGACGAGATGCGCGCTGCGGCGGAAGCGCTCGTCGAGGCCAACGTCGGCGAGGAGCCCTACACCCCGTTCGTGCTCAAGCTCGATCCCTTCATGATGGAGTTCCTCCTCACCGGCAACGGCAGTCCGATGGTCGATGCCGACAACGGCCGTGGCGGGGTGCCGAGCGCCTCGGCGTTCGACAACGAGGGCTCCCGTGAGCTCTACCAGTGGTTGGTCGACATGCAGGCCGACGGCCTCCTCGACCCGGTCACCGACGCAGGAGGAGCCCTCGACCACTATCTGGCAATGGCGGCCGGCAAGTCCTCGTTCTCGCTCGAGTCCTCCTTGTCGGCCACCTCGGTCGTCGCGTTCGTGGCCGGAGAGGCGGTGGGCGACACCGGCGGCGTCGATGTGGGCGAGGCCGAGGAAGCGACCGGGCTCAACGTGGCCGCAGGCCCGCTGCCAGGCATCGCCGAAGGCAGCTCTTCCCAGATGGGCGGTGCCGCTGTGTACATGACCAACACCGGCTCCGCCGAGACCCAGGCCGGCTCTTGGGAGTTCATCAAGTACCTCAACGAGGTTCCCCAGCAGGCCCTGATGTTGACCGAGGGTTCGTTCCTGCCCTTCAACCCTGCGGCGATGGAGGACCCCTCGGTGGTCGCCGCCGTCGAGGACGACCTGGCCGGCCAGTGGTTGGGCATCAGCTGGGATCAGGTGAGTTCGCTCGACGAGGACTTCCCCGGCCCCCTGATCGGCCCCTATGCCGACGTTCGCTCCGCTGTCCGGTCGGGACTCGAGAGCCTCATCCTCGAAGGAAGTTCGGTCGACGAAGCGGTCACCGACACCGATGCCGAGATCACCGCTGCGGTCGAGGACTACGCCTCGTTCTGAGCGGCAGAGGTGTGTTCGTGTGCGCCGCAAGGGTGGCATTCGAGCTGGAGCGTGGTGTGTGACACGCCCAACCGTGACGCGAGGAGAGCGCTGAGCTGATCGACCTCGGCCTGGGCCTCGTGTACCGAGCGTTCGCCGTTCACCACCACGTGAGCGGTGACGCTGGTGTCCCCGTTGCCCAACGGTCGCAGGTGCACGTGGTGCACGTCGAGCACCTCGTCGCGTTCGATCAGCGTGTGGGTGATCTGCTCGCCGGTCAGCCCTCGTGGTGCTCGGTCGAGGAGCTCGGCCACGCTGCGCCGGAGAAGCCCGACCGTCGATGCCATCACCACCGCGCAGAGCAGGAGTGATGCCGCCGGGTCGACCCAGAGGAGCTCGGTGCCGCTCAGCACGACGCCCGCCAGCACGACCAGAGCCGAGCCGGCGAGGTCGGTGAGGAGGTGGAGCCGGGCCGCTTCGATCGACAAGGCATGTTCATCGCTGTCGACCATCAACACGCTGACACCGTTGACCGCGATGGCGATCAGGCCGATGACGATGACCGAGCCACCGTCCACCTCCACGGGGTCGGCCAGACGCCGGAGGCTCTCGATCGCGATCCAGCCGATCGAGGCCAGCAGCAACAAGCCCGAGGTGAACCCGCCGAGGGCGTCTGCCTTACCCCAACCGAACGACATCCGGCTGCTCGACGGCCGGCGGGTGAGCAGCATGGCTGCGAGCGCTGTGATGAGTCCGATCGCATCCACCACCTGATGGCCCGCATCGGCGAGCACGACCACCGAGCCGATCGCCAGGCCCACGACGATCTGGATGACGGCGAAGCCGACGTTGAGACCCGCAGCCGCGACCAACTTGGCAGGCGACGACGGCACATGGCTGTGGTCGTGGCTGTGCCCATGACCACCGGGCTGGTGAGCGCCGTGGTCGCGGGAGCCTTGCTGGTGAGCGCCGTGCTGGTGGGCCTCGGACGCAGGGGCGCCCGGGTCGTGGGGGCCGGGGTCGTGGTGATCAGGTCCGGCGGCCATGCGTGCGAGGGTATCGACCCTCCTTCGGTGCTGTGGCGGCGCGAGGTCGGTCAGCCTGCGGCTTCGGAAACGCTCTTGGCCCAGCGATAGTCAGCTTTGCCGCTCGGTGACCGCTGGATCTGCTCCACCAACGCCAGCTGGCGGGGAACCTTGTAACCGGCCACGTGTTCACGGGCGAAGGCCTGCATCGACTCCAGGTCGAGCGAGGCGCCCGGCCGGGTCTCCACCACCGCCGCCACCCGTTCGCCGAAGCGGTCGTCGGGAACGCCGACCACGACAGCGTCGTACACGTCCGGGTGCTGCTTGAGGGCACCTTCGACCTCCTCGGGGAAGATCTTCTCGCCGCCCGAGTTGATGCAGATCGAGCCACGGCCGAAGAGGGTGATGGTTCCGTTGGCCTCGACGGTTGCGACGTCGCCTTGGAGCACCCAGCGCTTGCCGTCGATCGTGACGAAGGTCTTCGCCGTCTTCTCTTCGTCGCCGTAGTAGCCGAGCGGGATGTTGCCCGATTTGGCCACGTGGCCCCGCACGCCCGACCCGGGTTCGACCGGCTTGAGGTCCTCGTCCAGCACGGTGTGGTTGTCGTCCATGGCGAAGCGGGGGGCACCTTCGTCCTCGCCTGCGTCGATCGAGGGCGAGCCGCCCTGGGAACCGGTTTCCGACGAGCCGTAGTTGTCCATCAGCATCACGTTGGGCAAGAGCTCGCGGTACTGGCTCTTGACGCCCTCGGACCAGATCGCGCCACCCGACCCGATGACGAGCACGTTGGTGACGTCGAACCGGTCGGGGTCTGTGGCCAGGGCCTCGATCAGGGGACGGCCCATCGCGTCACCGACGATCGAGATCGAGGTGACCTTCTCGTCCTCGATGAGCTGCCACATCTCGGCCCCGTCGAACTTGCGCTGGGGGCTGAGCACGATCGTGTTGCCCATGAAGAAGCCGATGAAGGTGCTCCACTGGGCGGCGCCGTGCATCAGGGGTGCGATGGTGAGCATGGCGATGCCGTTCTCACCGAACTGGTCGGCCAGCTCCTCTGGCGTTGCGATGGGTGTGCCGCCGTAGCTGCCGCCACCGAGTGCGCCGAAGAAGATGTCCTCGTGTCGCCACACCACGCCCTTCGGCATGCCGGTGGTACCGCCGGTGTAGAGGATGTAGTGGTCGTCGGCCGAGCGTTCGGCGAAGTCCCGTTCGGGCGACGCCCCGGCCATCGCGGCCTCGTAGTCGATCGCGCCGAGCACCGAATCGTCAGCACCGGAGTCGTCGGCCACCGAGATGAAGGTCGAGATGCCGGCCACCTGATCGCGGACCTCGGCGATCGTGGGGGCGAATTCGCGGTGATGGATGACGCAGACCAGATCTGCATCGTTGAACAGGTACACGAGCTCGGCCGCGACGTAGCGGTAGTTGATGTTGATCGGGACAGCGCCGAGCTTGTAGCAGGCGAGCATCGCCTCGACGTACTCGGTGCCGTTGTAGAGGTAGAGGCCGACATGCTGGCCGTGCTCCACCCCGTGGTCGGCCAAGACGTGGGCGAGTTGGTTGACCCGCCGGTCGAGATCCTCATAGGTGAGTCGGCGATCACCACTCACGATCGCCTCGCGATCGCCCACGGTGTCGACGACCATCTCGAACAGGTCAGCCAGGTTGAATTCCAATGTCGCCCCCTAGGTGTGTCTGTCGGTTGTAGCCGAGTCGGCGCCCAATGTCACACTCGCTCGACGAGAGGACCTCGGCGTCTGGGTGGCCCGTAGCTCGGCGGTGGGAGGTCGAGTGGTGCGCCGCCGAATCGGCCCCGACCTGCCCGCTCGGCCGGGCGGCCGGTGAACGGGATGCGCCCGCAGTATAGGGTGAGGACGAACGCCTGTTCGCCGGGCCGCAGTGGTACGTGGGGCAAGGGCGTGATCGAGACAAGGCCGAACGAGACGGGGTTGATCGAGACAAGGCCGAACGAGACAGGGCCGATCGAGACAGGGCCGATCGAGACAGGGCCGAACGAGACAGGGCCGAACGAGACAGGGCCGAACGAGACAGGGTTGATCGAGATGGTTGAGTGGTGACCGACGAGGCACAGGAAACGATCGGCGGCGAGCTCGACGATCTCGGGCACGATGTGCTCCTCGGTCTCAACCCCGAGCAGGCGGCGGCGGCCCGGCACCGATCCGGGCCACTCCTGATCGTCGCCGGCGCCGGGACCGGCAAGACGCGGACCCTCGCCCATCGTGTGGCCAGCCTCTTGGCCGAGGGGGCCGACCCCGAGCGGATCCTGCTGTTGACCTTCACCAGACGGTCCGCCCAGGAGCTCCTCGACCGGGTCTCGGCCCTGCTCCGAGATCATCGCAGTACCCACGTGTGGGGTGGCACTTTCCATGCGGTGGCCAACCGCCTCCTACGCCAATACGGCGAGCCGCTCGGGCTCGATCCCGGCTTCGGCGTGCTCGATCAGTCCGATTCGGTCGAGCTCATGCGCCTCGCCCGAACCGGCCACGCTGGAGCGACCAAGCGCCGCTTCCCCAAAGCCGAGACGGTCGCCAACGTGGCGCCGCCACTGTTCGCGGCGACGGTCACCGGCGTCCTCGCGTTCCTCGCGCTGCGGATCTCCAAGGTGCCGATGATCCGCGACTTCGGTGTGCTGCTCGCCATCGGCGTCGTCGTCCTCGTGGTGATCGGCATCGTGGTGCCCATCGCGGCCCTCGGCGCGCGTGAGTGGTCGAGCCGGACCGACGAGCGGGGCGAGTCCTCCGTCGAGAAGCTGGTCGTGAAACTCGGCGGGCTCCCGACGAAGATCGGGCCGGCGCTCATCGTGCTCGCCGCGATCCTGGCCGTCGGCGGTGTCGCCGTGGAGGGACGCACGGAGATCCAGTCCGATCCGGTCAAGTGGATCGACCAGGGCTCCCAGACCGTCGCCGACATCGACCGACTCGCCGACGAGACCGAGTTCGCCTCCACCCTCGGTGTGCTCGTCACCTCGAACAACGTCTTCGCGCAGCCGGTCGTCGACCTGATCTACGACTTCACGCAGGACGCCGAAGCACGCCCCGAGGTCGTCGCCACGTCCAGCCTCGTCGGCACGGTCGAGAAGATCATCGACATCGACGGCGCCACAGCGTTGGCGCCCACCAGTGGCGACATCGAGAACGCGTATGCGGCGGCGAACCAGGAAGACGTCGCCCCCGCCATCGCCAGGGTGCTCGT
>ENA-ORXU01003090-ORXU01003090.1-marine-metagenome-genome-assembly--contig:-NODE-3090-length-10674-cov-9.809569_pt1 | contig 10674 bp, 7 predicted proteins | sample MGYA00237869_ERZ511484 | MGnify/ENA metagenome assembly ERZ511484 | reverse complement strand
TGGTGGGTTGCCAGGGGAGCTAGCTCTGCGCCAACTGGCGCCGGTACAGGGTCGTGCAAGGGGGGAGCGCCAACCTCTGACCTATCACCGCAACTGGCATGCATCCACACGGACAATGAATGAGGACCATCCAAGCGAATTCCCCTCGGGACCCCCACCGTCGCCGACATCTGGATCTCACCCGTTGCCGCCACTGGCATGCGTCCACGCGGACCATGGAAGCCGAACGTCCGCGCAGACCCCCCACTGGACCTCCGCCGACAAGGCAAACTGCGTTGCATCTCCGTCCCGTCAGTCACAGAGTCCGCATGAAAAGGCGCCGCTTTATCCTGTCGATTCGAGTGCATCGAGTGTGCCTGTTGCGCTACTGCTGTCGATGTCAGTGGACCATCTGGTGACAGCAGCGGCGGTTGTTTCTGCGCTGCGCATTGTGAGGACCACTGTTCAAGTCAGGGTGGTCTCTTGAGTCGCAGAGCCGCCTTTGTTCTGGCTAACGAAGAGGGAGGGGAGCGAGCGGATGGCGCCGTCGTTCGCCGCACCAGTGGGCTCATACTTCCCTTCACCACAGCCGCCGCCTGCAGGCGGTGGGACACACTACGATGCTCCGTCGTCTTTGTGGGAGCGTCGCGCCGGAGGCACCCCCAGTCGCCACTTTCCTGGTCATAATCGAGGTGGGACTTGAGGCGGTCGGGCTGTTGTCGAGGAGCGCAGGTGGTTGGTCGCACCGATACCGAAATGACGCTGTCGAGAGCGAAAAATAAATCAGTATCGGGACAATCATAGGGTCGTTGAGCCAAGAAACGACCAACCATCTCAAATATCGCCTTCGTCAAGGGCATACTGCAAACATGAACAATGACGATGATCGCCTGGATGAGTGGGAGCAAGCAGTGCTGTAAAACGCACAGTGCGTCGGATGGTGTCAACAGAACTGTCGAAAGCAACCGCCGCGAACCAGAGCGATGGGAGCAGCAAATCGAGGGACGACGTGTTGGGAGTGAGTGACAATGGACGGTCGATTGAGCAACTGCGGAACCGGCCAGGACGACGACGACGACGGATCGCCAGCGACCAACACTCACTTCATCGTGCTAGAGTGAGGGGCTCGATTCTGACCAATCAGAATCGAGCCTTGCCGGTTCGGAGAACGGCCAGGTTCTTGCAATCCGTGCCGGAGGCTGATCTCCTGCCGTCGGTTTGCAGAGTAAAAATTGCGAGAGACGCACACGAAGCGACGCTTCGGTTGAGATTCTGGACGATCGCTACGTCAAGCACATGGACATGGTGTGGGACGGGGCGCCTCTGCTCGATAGGAATGCTGTAAATCCGCAATCTCGGAATGAGACCAGCCCGTTTGACAATTGGAATGATCTGACTTGACGACCTCACACTCTGCTCTGCGCTCAGAGGCCTACATATGTCGTGGAATATTCTGGGGCGCACCAAACTGCGCCGACAGCATACAAGCACGACGCTGTGGTGACCTCTGGCTCAGGGCGCGGTAAGTGTGTGTCTGGTGAAGCAAGACCACCATTCGCTTCATTGCCATATCTCTTCTTCCCTTTGTTGTTCCGTCAAGGAATATCACAAGTGCCAGTCACCGTGTTGACAGTCGTAGTGCGCACATGCGGCCGTATAGCAATGAGCTTGAGACTTTGTCTCCATAGCACCAGAAAGGTGGGAAACAGCGGGGAGGCTGTTTTGTACCCGCTTCCGTTTTAAAAAACATCGACCGTCGTACTGAGATCGTTTGCAGTTTTCGAGGCTTTGATCAATCGTGTTGCGTTTCCATTCATTGACGCAGAGACCATCGCTCAAATTGACACGACGCTCGTTGACGTATTTACAGTGAATGTCTTGTACAAGGAATGAAACATTCGTGTGGAACGTTGGAAGACTTTGAGTCGCGGGACACATTCCAGCAATCTCCATGCTGCACAGGTGGTGGTTGTCCATGCGTCTCGTGAGGGTCTTTCCTGATTCCTGTGTCCTTCGTCCGCGACTCTCCCGCATCTGTCTGTATCGCTGTTGAGGGCTTCTACTCCGCCCGGGTACGCTATTTGTGTGCGCCCCTCGTTCGGCGTCTTTGCCGCTGTTCGTCATCTCTCCCTCCCCGCCTGTGCTTTTGGTGGGCACGTCTCCCACCCCCGTCTGTGCCGCCAGTGAGCGGCTCTCCTCTACCCGTTCGTGCCCCCCGTCCGCGACTCTCCCGCATCTGTCTGTATCGCTGTTGAGGGCTTCTACTCCGCCCGTGTATGCTATTTGTGTGCGCCCCTCGTCCGGCGTCTTTGCCGCTGTTGGTCGTCTCTCCCTCCCCGCCTGTGCTTTTGGTGGGCACGTCTCTCACCCCCGTCTGTGCCGCCAGTGAGCAGCTCTCCTCTACCCGTTCGTGCCCCCCGTCTGCGACTCTCCCGCATCTGTCTGTATCGCTGTTGGGCGCGTCTACTCCGCCCGTGTATGCTATTTGTGTGCGCCCCTCGTTTGACGTCTTTGCCGCTGTTGGTCGTCTCTCCCTCCCCGCCTGTGCTTTTGGTGGGCACGTCTCCCACCCCCGTCTGTGCCGCCCGTGAGCGCGTCCCCTCTACCTGTCTGCGACTCTATTTGGGGCGTTTTCTTCGCCCGTCCGCTGTTGCGGTACGTGCCTCTCCTCCTGCACTTGATTCCTCGCAGCTGCCCCGCCTTGGCTGGGGATGGTGGCGGGACCGTCAAGTCTTTTGTGGAAAAGAGAGGTCGCTGCTGGTGGCAGTTCGAATGCGCTATGTCGTACCGTCGCCTGCGTGGGACTTCGAATGGCGACGGGACCGGAGGTACAGTCACCAAGCCATTAGTACAGGACAGATGCCGCTGAACGGGGGTTCTCTCTACGTGCACTGTAGAGGCCGATGCTGCTGACACGGCATCGTGTCTGTATCGGCGGTTTTAGGTGGGGGGGAGAGGGAAGCCAGTAAAGAGGAAAGGACGTTGCTGTTCGGTCCCAGTTGCCATCGAGCAGTGTCCATAACAAGGGGAACAGCATGGCTTGTGAACAAGAAACAAGAACAGGGCATGCAATGACTATGAAAAGCATACATACCGATGAGGAAACCCTCGCGCAATGTCACAGTAAATGGTCAGCGCACAGCAGCAGAACAAAGAGCGGCGAGATAACGACGGGTACATCCATAACGGACCATCCCAAAGAACACGGACCATCACGAAAAATGTGCGGGGCTGCACATGTGCCGCGTAAACGCTGACGCTGTGCCGTACAGCCCTCCACATCGGAGACACTCAAACAGTACGGTGGCTCCCTGCGGCACGACGACAATCGTGCCGCCGCTCGCGCCATTGGCGGGCTCGCCCCCGCCCCTCGCTTGCGCGCGTACAGCAATGCCCGACCCTGTCTCTCCTCCATCCTCAGGTGTGTCTTGCCACGACCTGCTGGCCGCTCCATCTTCGCGACGCCGCTTGCGGCCACTCGAGGAGGCAACAACAGCCGGCACTCTGGTGTCACGAGCGACAGGTGGGTCTCGGTCGTTGTGCTGGCGCCCAGAGGAAGCACCAGCGCAACGAGCCCGGACAGCGCCAGAACCGGATCGAGATGCACGGCGACCATCGTCCATCGCCTACGTGGCCACCCGAGAGTTGGGCGCCCGCTTGGCGTTGCCGTTGCGCGTCTCGCCGTTCGCTCCGTCCTCACGCGGCGCCGCCGAGTCGCTGTCGTCATCGGACTCCTCCGTGTCTGCGGCTTCGGCCTCGGCCGCCACCAAAATACAGGCGACGAGGACGAGCTCTTTGCCCGTCCTCGTCGCCTGTCCGACGAACCTCGTCTACCGCGGCCCGCAGGCGCGGAACCAGAGGGGCGTTCTCGTGAATCCGTCCGGCGGTTCGCAAGCGCTCGACCGCCCGACGTGCGAGAAGAGGCTCTTGCCAGTGTCGTTGTGCAGCGTACACAGAGTACAGGCCCAGGGGTGTGCGGACGAGGCGCTCGCAAGGACTGCCGCAGCTCCCTCCAGACGGCGATGCTTCTTGCCGCGGACGTGCTCAGCGAAGCTCGCCGGCCCCGTCAGAGTCATTGCACACAGACGACACGCAGCAAATACAGCGATGCTCGGGATGGAGGGCGGGGAGGTTCCTGGAGGGGGAGAGGGGCGGGCGGAAAGCAGCCATGGTAAGTCGGTGCGCGCGATGGTGGGAAAAAGGGTAGGGCGAAGGCGGCGGCCAGGAGCCGTATTCGGTATGCGCAGATGACCACGAGCTAGACAAAGGTTGGTGGTGCGACGAGGATGCAGCAGCAAAATGCGAGGGCCAGGTGGAGAGTCTCAGAGCCGACGTGCTGCCGGGCGCCGCGGCCACGAGGACAACACGGCGCCAACACTGGGATTGACCATTCAGCTTGCATCAGGACAGCGCAAATACTGCTGGACTCACTTTTCACACAGTTTAAAGCGGATAAACTGAGACGGCTTCAGCCAATATAAACAGGAAGAACCATGGTTTTTCTTGAAAAGCTGGACTTCAATTAGGTATTTATTGCGCATCCAGGAGTATGCATCCCAATACGATCATGTGGCATTGAAGCAAGGCGATCGACCGGGTCCTCGGCGAAAGCAGGGCAGGCCTGGACCTCTCGGCAATCATCAGCGAGGCGCCATCGCGGGGCGCCAATTCGTGTGCGTCCCACTGGTCGCTCTCACGACGTGCGACCTCCTCGGGCACGCTGCTTGATCTGGTCTGTTGTGGCTACATGGCACACTTGGACGTGGTGAGCCCGGTGCACCTCTCTTTGACCCGGCCTCATCCCCTCTTTCACCCGGCCTCATCCCCCCTTTGCGCGGCATCATGTGCCCCCCGACAGCTTGTTTCGAGAGCCTCCCAGCTGAGATTCGAAAATTGGTGCTGGAAGAGTTGCCCGTCCACGACCGCCTCGCGATGGCTGACGTGTCGACGGGCTGGCGCGAGGCGTGCACAACCGACACCCTGCACAAATCCATTGGCTAGGCGGTTCTCGGAGAGGACGCGACGTCAGACGAGAGCCGCCTGCCTCACTGCCGTGCCTCTGGGCATTCAATGTCGGGGGGTCTTGGTGGCGCGGTTGGAGCGAGAGAGCGGCTGCCATGCGCGTTTCCACTGGCCGCACGGGTTGAGGTGGAGACGCCAGGACGGTTTATCGTCCTCGTGTTGCGCGTCGTCGCCACTGGGAGCCGCCTGCTGGACGGACTTGGCGGTGGAACGACGCCCATGTTCGACCTCCAACTGTGGGCGGAGCATGTTGCGGCTGCTTCTTCTTCGATTCCATTTCCGTCACCTGCCAGTGTGCGTGTTCGGTCGCCGCGCGACGTGTCCACTGAGGTAGTCACTTGGGTTTGGGGCATTCAGCTACACGCCGTTGTCGTGGCGGACAGCAGTGCGGAGGTGCGTTTTGATGCAGAGACGGTACTGCGCATGGCGTTTTTTGGCGCGCTCGAGGAGGTCGCAGATGCGGTTCAAGATGCTGTCGGTCGATCGCCGTACGCAGTTACACCCATCATGCTCCCAGACGAGACGGCCCGTGTGGCTCGCTGGGCGGCCATGCCTTTGGTCCTCGTGAAGCTTCGATTACGGGTGCGGCGCCTGCTATTCTTGCAGGAGCAGGTGCGCGCGCATGCGGCGGGCAGTTGACATCTTCACGGGGTGTCTGTATCTATTGTGCTTCATTCCGTGCATCATTGGGTGCCCGCCGCCCTCGCGCTTCGGTCCGGTTTGGTGGCCCGGTTTGTCGGTGGAATGGGTGGCGTGGACGAGAGTCGGGTGGCCGACTTTGTGGCCTTCACTGTCGCGGTATACGACCAAGTGGCGGCTGCATGGCCGACGTTAGCGCAGCCTTGGCGCTGTAGGCGCTGGGAGCCCGTCGACGGCCACATCATGAGGTTTGCGGTGAACGCGTTTTCTTCCGATGCACCGGACAAGGGCGTCGTGGATGATGTGGCTGCGCACGCAGAATGTTTTGGTGTCCGGCACCTTTGCGTCGCGTGGGGATGGCGGCGTCACAGCGCAGTGTCGACTTCACCTTGCTGACAACCCTTTGACTCTGGTGTGATACTACCTCACCCGTGACGGCGATGTAAAACTCGCCTGTCCTTGCTTTGCTCTGCAACCTTTCGTTACCCCCTACTGTCATCGCCGGACGGCCATGACTGGCACTGGACGCGTCCGAGGTGCTCTTGGTCCACCGTCTGCATGCATGCTTGACGGGAGAAGAACAAGAAAAAAAAGCAGCACAATGTGTATATCGGAGCGCCGACTGATGCCACGCATCAAAAATGCCACCAGACGTCGTGCATTCTGGCAAGCGCCCCTGAGTCGTACTCCGAAAAGCTGTCGGTGAGCCCCCCGACACTCGCCCCGGGCACCACAATGATCGTTTAACGAATCACTCTTGCCAGCCGGTGACGGCGTATCCATGGTCAAAAAAGAGCTTTTCCCCGGGTACCAGCTCTCTCGCAGCGAACACGCCGACCCGGATGTAACCACAAACACTCAGCAGTTTCGGCACGAGGTTCGCTTGCGCTTTACTGTGATTCACGTACCGCATGCGACTGCCGACTCGAGTGGCGTCGAGAACGACGTCCCGCGTTACCGTGTACAAGAAGCTGACACCCATCGCGTCGCACACCCGCCCTCTCGCATGTGCATCATCGTGGGGCACGAGCTCGCCGACGTACTCCCCCACAAAGTCGCCGGTGTCCGCTTGTTCCGCCGAAAAGACTCCAAAGCCGTGCGTGTGGGACCGGCCCAGTACAAGCCGAGCGCGCAAGCCGACTAGAACCTGAACGTTTCGACAGCGCCTTGTACCGGACTCGCCATCGGCAGCGGCCGATGGAGACAAGTGCGCCCCGCACATCCCACCAGCGTCCGGGTCGCACTCCCGGTCGACTGCAAAGCACGGGCAATCATCCGAATCGCAGCGCGACGGGGCCACGCACGAGCACCAGACACGCCGCGAGCAGAGGCGCGACCCACGCGCCTGTGACGGCCCCGATTGCGATGCACAGAAGGCCGAAAGAGGTCCAGCCCAGGAGCCGTCAGCCGTTGACCGCCCCGCATTGTTAACGACTTGTGGTCCACTGACCGCAGACGCCGTAGCATCCGACAATGTCGGAGAGACGGCGGCCGCTTCAGAGGCTGCCGAAAACGCTTGCGCATCTTTCGCCTTGTCCACGCTTCCCACCCACCGCACCCGAGCGCACCCACAGTACTTCTCACAGGGAATGCTCACCCGGGCGCACCTGCACACCTCGGTAGTGCAACGGCCGACATGATAGCACGGTCGATAGTCCACAGCACGCCCATCGTCGTCGGTGACGCCACTCGGAATAAAGAAGAGGGTGGCGCCCTGCTGTCGCGGGCGTTGGGAAGAAGCAGCTTGGGACAACAACATCTGGGCGCTCGTCCTACGACAAATACAGTCAGTCTCGGGCGCGTCTTCAAGTGCAGGCGTCACGAACCGGCGACGCTCCTCTGGCAGCCCAACTGCCACGATGTTGGCCGCCACAGTACGGCACGTCTGCCCTGGTACGAATGCGGCCAGACGACAACTGTCGCGCTTACCCACCATTCCGCAACCAGCTCTAAGAAAAGCAACTTCGTCGGCCGTCCACCCGTCGTCCCCCTCAGCGGCTCAACGCAGATGACGGCGGGGATCCAAAGTGCAGAAGGGACACGCACTGGCGGCGACACCGATGGCCCCGTTAATGGCCCCGGCCAGTCGCGCGCGACGCACTGCCGACTGAGAGGGCATCGAGACACCGACATCGACTTGGGCGCGGACCGCCGCACCTTGCCCGGCCGGAGGCAAGTTTCCGTCCTGCCCCGCGACGGGATGGTTCGCGCCCGACGTCCTCGCGTGCGCCTGGAGGGAGGCAAGCACGTGGGGATTGGGTGGAAGATGAACCAGGACAACGCCAGGGGTACTTGGCAATCGCTCCCTGCATGGGGGACCATGCAAGCGGCACGCGTAGCGCAGAAAAAAGCGGCAGAGCAGTCGAGAGAACGTGTCCCGTTCACCAACGGTCGTGTCCATCCGAGGTGGCACGATGGGCACCGAAATGGGCGTTCCGGTGGAGACACGTCGAGCCACTACGTCGAGAAGAGACCCGCCTAGGGACGCTTCCGCTGTCACAGCACTAACCCCGGGCGACCGCAACGCCGAGCGCATCTCTCGCAGTAAAGACGCGTCCGCGCGGAGACGGAGCCCCTCCTCACATGACGTCACAACGGCGCCGGCTTGAAGAACTGCCCAGGTCCGGCTCGAGGGGCCAACACCGGCGGCCGGGGCATCGAAAGCGGCGTTGTGGCACGCACGGTCGCGATGCACTGCCGGGGCGCCCAGCACCGGAAGACTTGAGCAGAACGAAAGCCTGGTCCCGGCAGAGTCGGCAACTGGATGTGTCCTTGAAGGTTTTCGGGGCACGGAGAGGGACGCTCCGCTGCCGAGAACAAGAGCTAGGCTCACACCACCAGTGAGTTCTTCAAGGCTCTCGCGACGGGTTCTGGTCGATGCCTGCTTCTCGCGCGCCGTCTCGTTGTCTCGGGAACGTCTCTCAATGAGAGCAATTGTGCGCCTGACGATAGCTGCATTTGAATCGAGCAGGGTGGCCAATGCGTCCACCACCGCCGCCGCGTGGCCAACCGTCTTCACGACAGACCAGATACCACGTCGAGTTGCGGCACGTCGCGTCCTGGGAGATAGATGCAACTAGTCGGCGGGATGGCCACCTGTGCCATCCTCCGACGCGTCGCTACCATCGCTGTCGTCGTGCCCCACCCATCGGTCCGGCAGCACCGCACTGGCGGCGTCAGCAAAGCTCTCAACACGGTTCCCCATGTGGGGTACAAACATGTGCCTTGGGGCAATCTCCACTCGCCGCCACGACTGACGCACCGGTACGTAAAACGTATACGTCGGAAGCCGCTCCACCGCCGGCAGGCGCGTGACACGTACGGCACCGACGGGTAGATGCAAGGGACCAGCGCGCTCAAGCCGACCGCTGTCCTCGTGCCAGTCGGTTCTACGGGCGCATGACCGTGCCGCTGAACTCGATTGCAGCCCCCCGCTGCAGTGCACGCCCAACTGGAACGCCGGACCCGCATCCGGCTCCGTTCGCCGCTTTTTCGGCAGACTGGAACATGTCGCCCACGTACCGTCGCCACATTCATTGTGGAGCTCTGCGGTTGATGATGACGGCACCTCCAGATGCCCACGGTCCCCACTCGACCCCCCAATCCCTACTCGCCCATTGCGCCACCGGTCGCCGCAAATGCGGCCGAGGGCATCTTCATCGCGACCAAGGGTCGTTCAGACGGCCACAGCTGCCTGTGCCCAACAATCAGCCGATGGGGGAGTGCAATCGATGTGATCGATAGCAGCGACGTCGAGAGTGGCTAGCACAGGAGCCGTGTCACTGCCTGAGGCCGAGCGCCGTGCCAACGCCAGTTGACGCACAACTGCTGCTCGGTTCACACGGATGGCCGTCCGCACCGCTGCGCGGCGGCACCGGAAAACGTGCTGCTTCGTCAATTCGAGCACAGAGAGGGCGGTCCGACCGATGCCAGACTGAAGAGGTGCCCCAGCGCCCGACACGGCACCACAGGCCGCGCCCGACAAGGCACCAACGCCCGCGCCCGACGAAGCAGCACCACCCGCACCCGACACGGCATCACCGCCCACGCCCGACACGGCAGCACAACCTGCGCCCGAAAGGGCACCACGCCCGGTGCCGGTCGGCCCGTCATCGGGCCACTCGAGCAGGTGGTCCACAGCGGGACACTTTATTGCCGCGTCGTGCGGCGATGGGTGACAAGACACGGCAAGACACGGGAGTCTGACGAGGAGCGCGCCTCAGTGGAAGGTCAGGCAGGACCAGGGTCGGACGACATCCTCAGCAGGGGTTGTCAGGATATGGAATTTGGGCCGTAATGGAATACGGATACACGCCGATCCTTCGTATCTGATAACGGATAACTCCATCAGCTGAGATCCGGTTCAGGATATCTGTCTCCGGAGCCGGATATTTGAGTAGTTTATAATCGTATTCGGATACGATTATTGGATCGGAATATAATCCCTCAAGTCCGACGGGCAGCTCAATTTGAGCCCAAGAAGAACGCCATCTAGCCGTTATTCGAGTGCTAAGTGGACGTCAGTACGACTTGAAATCCACACTTGATTTCAACGCCCCAACGGGCGCCGTCGAGGCGGTTGTCCGCCGTTTGTGTGAACGGTCGTCAGAAAGACCGTTCTGAATCTCGTTTTACATTTTGACAACAACACAATCGGGTCGAGTCGCGTGATTGAACGGTTCCACCCGGGTCGGGCTGGATCGCGGCTTGTTGCTGCCAAATGTTCGGACAATAATCCTTCGATTGTCGGCACGCGACTCCAGGCACGTACGTGCAATACCCTGGCCTTCAGGGCGGTGGCGCGCTCGGCGACGCATAGGCATCGGGTGAGCCGGCCGGCTCCATGGCCGCGAGCACGCACATCGGCACGTGCAGCCACGTTGCCGTGGCGGGGGGGGCGTGCGGCGGGGAAAGGGGTGCCGCCGCCGCCGCCGCGGCGGCGGCGGCCCGCCGGCGTGGTGCAACGCCTACGGGCGGGGCCGTCACCCCGCCGCGCAGCGCACCTGCGCGCGGCCGACAAGGCGCACGGGCGGG
>ENA-ORXU01003088-ORXU01003088.1-marine-metagenome-genome-assembly--contig:-NODE-3088-length-10680-cov-3.437423_pt1 | contig 10680 bp, 10 predicted proteins | sample MGYA00237869_ERZ511484 | MGnify/ENA metagenome assembly ERZ511484 | reverse complement strand
CAACAAGCAGCGGTAGAGCGCAGTGACGGGTTGATTGAAGTGCGGGTTGGTGCGGACCGATACCGGCTGCCCGTAGCTGAGTAGGCTGTGGACCCGCATAATCAGATACTCTCCGCCGCGCAGATGCGCTCTGCCGAGGAGGCGCTGATTGCGGCTGGCACCAGTGTAGATAATCTGATGGAGCGCGCCGGCAGTGGCGCTACGGACTGGATTTGGCGAATGGCGGCCGGACGATCCGTCACCGTGCTTTGCGGTCCCGGAAACAATGGCGGAGACGGATATGTCATCGCGCGGGAACTGCAGAAACGCGGGCTGCATGTTGATGTAATTGCTCCGATCCCGCCCAAGACTGACGCAGCGCGAGCCGCCAAGGCCCGTTGGGGCGGCGAAACGGTAGAGCGCGCAGAGAACAGCATATTCGTCGATTGCCTGTTCGGAACCGGCCTCGGCAGGCCGCTCGAAGACGATGTTTTGGCATTGCTTGTTCAGTTGGCTTCAACACATGATTATTGCATCGCAGTCGATCTGCCGAGCGGAGTGGATAGCGACAGCGGTGAAGTGCTGAATGGGGATTTGCCAGAATTTGACCTGACAATCGCGCTCGGCGGATGGAAATTTGCCCATTGGCTGATGCCTGCGACGGGACTCATGGGGGCTAAGCGGCTCGTCCCTATCGGGATTGCGGCAGAGCGGAATGCCGCCTGCCTTTCTGCTCCACCTGTTTTTTCAGCTCCAGCACGATCAGCGCACAAATATTCGCGCGGAATGCTGGCCGTTGTCGCGGGCGAAATGCCCGGCGCTGCTGTTCTCGCTGCACTGGCAGCGCAGCACGGCGGTGCTGGCTATGTGAAGATCTATGCAGGCGAGGATGATGATCCTATCCCCGTTCCTCCCAGTCTGGTGGTCGATCATGGATCGTTTGTTCACCCAACCTATGATCACCGGATTGACGGTTTTGTTATCGGGCCGGGACTAGGCCGAAGCGAGAAGGCGCGGGCACGGCTCGAATGGGTTTTGGCATGCGATTTGCCGACCGTTTGTGATGCGGATGCGCTCGTCCTGCTGGAACCCTCGATGCTGGAAAAGCGCACTTGCCCGATCATTGCGACGCCGCATACGGGCGAGCTTGAAAAGCTGGCGAACAGTTTTGGCGCGGTCGGTCTCGACAGGCGCGAACAAGCCACCGAATTGGCCGAAGCTGTCGAGGGTGTTCTGGTAGCAAAGGGCCCCGATACGATAATCGCAGCACGTGGCTCGACGATTACCATCATGCCGCCTGCCTCAAGCTGGCTAAGCACGGCGGGAACGGGTGACATTCTGGCCGGGCTGATTGGCAGTAGGCTAGCCACCGGCGCAGGTGCACAAGAGGCAGCGGAAGAGGGGTGCTGGCTTCACGCTGCAGCAGCGCGCAGGGCGGGGTCCGCATTCTCGGTTGCTGATTTAAACAGCCATATTGCCGGTGCTTACGGAGAATTTATGTGAGTTCATCTGAAGAGATCATCCGCATCGCTGCAAAGGGCAATGGCGTCACGCAAAGCGGCCGGCATGTTGCCTTTGCTGCACCGGGCGACACGGTCCTTGCTGACGGAACGCTGCAAAAAGGCCCCCACCACATTGATCCACCTTGCCGCCATTTCGGAAAGTGCGGTGGGTGCCAGTTACAGCATTGTGACGAAGAGACATTGCAGAGTGCCGCCGCGAACCGCGTCTTATTCGCGGCGGCCTCGCAAGGATTGGAACCGCATAAGCTTGGCCCACCAGCGATGTCTCCCCCGCATTCCCGCCGCCGTGCAAGCTTGCGGGCGATTAACGGAGGTGGCCGGCCCGTAATAGGCTTTAACGCTGCGGGATCACACAGTTTGGTCAATCTGACCGAGTGTCACATACTTTTGCCGGAGCTGTTCGCGCTGATCGAGCCGCTCAGACGCTATTTCGCGCCTCTCAAGGGCAAATACTCCATCGATATTGAGCTGACCAAAATCGATCAGGGCGTCGATTGCGGACTGAAAGGCTTCATGCCCGATGGGCTGGACCAGACCGAAGGCCTATTGGATTTCTGCCGCGATAACAGCTTGGCACGGCTCACGCTTGACGCTGGATATGGCGCGGAAGGCTTTTGGGAGCCAGAGCCGGTTACAATCGCGCTTGGCGGTATTCCCGTTGCTTACCCCTCCGGTGCCTTCTTGCAGGCGACCGCTCACGGAGAGGCGGCGCTGGTCGCTGCGGCCCGGGAATGGCTGGAACCCTGTGAGAACGTGGCAGACCTGTTCTCCGGCCTCGGCACGTTTGCGCTCGCACTCGCCAATAAACGCAAAGTGCTGGCGGTAGAGGCGGACCGGGCAGCTGTGCTTGCTTGCCGCACTGCCGCCAATTCTGCACGATTACCCTTGGAAACCAGCCACCGTGACCTGTTCCGCAATCCCTTGCGCGTCGAAGAGCTGAGCCAATTTGACGGCGTCTTGCTCGATCCGCCGCGTGCGGGCGCGCGCACTCAGATTGAGCAAATTGCAGCAAGCGGTGTGGGCCGCGTGGTCTATATCAGTTGCAATCCATCTAGCTGGTCTCGTGACTGCACCATGCTGCGCGATGCTGGCTATGTTCTGGAGGAATTGCGAACCGTTGGCCAGTTCCGCTGGTCAACCCACGTCGAGCTCGCGAGCCTCTTCGTGAAGGGCTGACAGGATTTGCCCGGTCAGCCACGCAGTGTCCTCGGGCGCTGAAAAAGCGTGATCGGCGGCGGCGCACACGTGGAGATCGCCGCGTTCGGGCCAGATTGATTTGAAAGCCAGTCCGGTTCGGTCTCGCCCAGCGACAAGGTAGCGTTTGTGGCCATTGAAACCCTGCATTACCTCGTGCAATTCCTGCGCTAATCCGCTCATCGGTTCGCTGTGTGACACGCTGCTTTTCAGGGCGTCTCTGATCGCGCGAATCGCTACCTTGCCTTTGAGGATACGCATCCATTCGCTTGGATTGGTTAGCTTTTCGGCATAACGTTTGCGCGCTGCCGCAGCAGGGACGGCGGATTCATTACCTACGTCAAACGTCCACGGATTGGCGAGCACGAGCGCGTCACAATTTGCGCCATTCGCCAACATCAACGCAGCCGCACCGTCGCAATTGCCGAAGCCGACTATACGTCGCAAACTTGGGTATGCCTTGCGGAATGCGGCAATAGCGGCGCGAATGTCCGGCTCGCTTGACCGGTACTCTCCGTTGGAACCTTCGCTGTCGCCAACACCCCTGCGGTCGAAGCGGAACGCGGGATAGCCATGATCTGCCACACTTCGCGCGAGACCTGCCAGACCGGCAAAAGCTCCGCTGCGGATTTCGTTGCCGCCGCTCACGATCAACAGTCCGACATCTTTTCGCGCCGCTGGAGAGGAGTCGATCGTCGCTTGCAGAGTGTCATCGCCGATGGAAAATGTCAGGAAATCGCGGCTCATGCTGCCCATTCCGCGATAATCTTGGCGAAACGCTGGGATTGCTCAGGCGCTTCAGCGGGCTCAGCGCGCAGCCAGAGGCCGGGCCCGCCCAGATCGCCTGCGCCGACGGATTCAGCGGTGTCGCTTGGCTTTGCTTCGATCAGTTCCTGATAAAGGCTGGCAGACAGATCGTATCCAGCGATCCAAAGTCCCTTTTCGCGGGCAGTGTTCTCAAGCACCTCTGTGCTGGCCTCGCGTCCGGCCTCTCGCTCGCTGATCATATGTTGGCGTAGCATTGCCCGCATAGCGCTCGCTCCCGTCTGCGGCGCGTAGGCCATCGTCGGCACGGTGGCGGGGGCGCACAAGCAGCCGCCTCTGATGGTAACGGTATGTGTTGCTTTGAAGTGTTTGGCCGCAGCCTGAATCGCATTGCGCCACGTCGTCAGCGATTGCGCAGACAACGGTTGCAGGCTCTCATTCGTGCCGGGCAGGTCTGGCAGAACGCTGCCGACGCCTAGATCTGTCAGCGCCCGCATGGTCTGCACGGTAAAGCGCCGCATCTTGTTTGCTTCACCCAGCAAGGCGGGCGCAAACAGAACGCGGACAGGCCCATCAATTTCCGATGTGAGAGCGAATTCCTCGCATTCAGAACCGGCCATCCATTTGGTGGCTGTAAGCATCGATCCTCAGTCTTCCCCGCGTTTTTCAGCGAGAAATGTCATGAGGCCGCCGAAAGTTTCCAGCATTTCTCCATCCACGTCATCATCCTCAATGATGATGTCCATGCGATCTTCAATCTCGGTCAGCAGTCCCGCGACCGCCATCGAATCCAGCTCTGGCAGATGGCCAAACAGCCCGGAATCGGCATCCAACTCGGCAACGCGGTCGCTCGATAGGCCAAGAACGTCCTGCAACACCTGTCGCAGAATGAGGTCGATATCGCCGGTTTCGTCGACCGGGACGGGGAGTTTGCTCGCCATAGGTTGTCCGCCCTAGCTAGGGAGCTTGCGGCTGACAAGTTTGCGCAACGTCGCCTTGGCAATGTGCGGCCAGTTTTCGGGCGCGGTTGGGCGCAGGCAGGTCAGCCGCCAGCGGGTGCGTGTCTCTTCCATCCAGTCGCGTTTGTAGGGATCGTCGCCCGTGCCGAAATCGACCATGCTGATGCCATCCGCGTCGATCACGTGTTCGAATAGGGCGGCGGTCACGGTGGTGCCGGGAGACAGCGGCTTGGCGCTTTCCCGGTGTGCCAGCTTGTGGATGTAGGCAGTGCCATTGTCGGCCGTCCAGAATTGCGCGGCGACCGGATTGCCTTCGTGCCGCGCCAGTCCGAAGCGATAGCGTCCATGCGCGCTTTCCGCCTCGGCAAAACGGCGCAGCATTGCAGGATCGCCTTCCTCCGGCTTCCAGCTGTCCGCATAGATGTCTTCGTAGGCGGCCCAATCATCAGCTGAGAATTCTGTTGCCAGCGTCACGTCGACCTTCTTGGCCTTTCGCTTCAGTGTCGTGCGGACACGTCCGGGACGATCCGCCATATATTCGGCGTAAGTCCGCCCCTTCACATGCAGAATGTGGTTGGTGTCACAGGGCGACCGTTCGACTAACCAGCCTGCTGAGCGGAAGGCATGGGCCATCCGGTCTACCGTCCCGCCGTCTTCTGGCAGTTTGGACAGCTCCACGCGTGAGGCTTTCCGGGCCAGATCACGAGCCAAGTCCTGAAACATACCGTCTTCTACCAACGTGCTGGTGCGCAAGTCAGACCAAGTGAAAGCATACCAATTCGTAAGCGATTCGATGTGAGCGCCGCTCTTGAACAAGGGGAGGGCAATTGCTTCGCCGTTCTTGCGGGCAGTGGCCAGCAGGGGTGTTCTCCCGCTCTCTTCCAGCAGGCGAAACCACTCTAGCCGTGCAAAAGGGTTGTCCGCAGACCAATCAAGGCCTTGCAGATCGTTAACCGTGTCGTGATAGCTGATCGCTGTCACTAGTTGCATACCCCCAAGAGGTTGAATGTCCGACGCGCTCAATTCCGTGCCCCAGCCACTCGATCACCTTGCGAACTGCGGGGCGGACGATGATGCGGCGCTGATCTTGCGCGGGGAAACGCTTAGCTGGAAGGACTTAAGAAGCCGTGTCGCGCGAATGGCGGCATGGCTGGCGGAGGAGGTGCCGCAGGCCGGCGCGCGCGTTGCGACTTGGGCTGCGAAGGGTGAATTGACGTGCCTGATGCCGCTTGCCGCTGCGAGGGCAGGGCTGGTCCATGTGCCTGTCAATCCGCTGCTGAAACGGGCGCAGGTGAACCATATTCTGCAGGATTGTTCGGCAAGCCTATTCATCGCCAATTCCGCGCGGCTTGGTTCACTGGAAGACTGCGATGTTCCGACCGATTGCAAGGTTGTGGAGGAAAAAGAGCTCTACTCCCTGCTGGATACTTTCGGCGGCGCTTTGGAGCCTTCATCCGCCGGCCCTGCTGATCTCACAGCCATCTTATATACCAGCGGTTCCACCGGGCGGCCCAAGGGAGTGATGCTGAGCCATGCAAACCTTTGGCTTGGCGCGGTTAGTGTGGCGCATTACCTTGGCATGGCGGCCGATGACGTTACCTTGGCAGTTCTTCCGCTCAGCTTCGACTACGGCCAGAACCAATTGCTTTCCACCTGGAATGCAGGCGGCTGCGTCGCACCGCTCGACTATCTGACTCCGCGTGATGTTATCAAAGCCTGCGCGCGCCATGGAATTACCACTTTGGCGGCTGTGCCCCCTCTCTGGGTGCAGCTGACCGAGCAGGAGTGGACCGCCGAAGCCGTTGCTCCCATGCGGCGCATGACCAACAGTGGCGGCGCTTTGACGACCGATTTGGTTCGCGATTTGCGGCGTCTGCTTCCTGATGCGCGACTGTTTCCGATGTATGGCCTGACCGAAGCATTTCGTTCGACCTATCTCGATCCGGGTCTGGTGGACAGTCATCCGACTTCGATGGGGACGGCCATCCCCTTCGCGGAAATCCTGGTCGTTGATGAAGGGGGAAAGGTCGCCAGCGAGGGCGAGCTTGTCCATTGCGGCCCGCTGGTCGCGCAAGGATATTGGCAGGACCCGGATCGCACAGCGAAGCGGTTCAAGCCCGCGCCGGAACAATCGCAATATGGAGGCCTAGCGGTCAGGTCGGGCGACAATGTCCGGCGAGCAGAGGATGGTTTGCTTTATTTCGTCGGCCGTGATGATGCGATGATCAAAAGCGCAGGCAATCGGATCAGCCCGCAGGAAATTGAAGACGCGGTGATCGCCACTGGGCTGGCTGACGAAGCTGTTGCATTCGGTGTGGCTGACGAACGGCTTGGTCACGCCATTCATTTGGTCATCCGCGGTGATGGTGACGAAGAGGCCGTACGGAAAGCTTTGCGCAGCGATTTACCAAATTTCATGCAACCTGCTGTTATTCGCCGGGTTGACGCAATGCCGCTGAATGCCAACGGCAAGATCGACCGCGCACGATTGAAACAGGAGGCGGCATGAAACCGCTAGGCCCAATTCCTCCCTATTTCGAAACTATCGATGGCGAACTTGCCGTTGGTGGGAAGACTGCCAGCGCACTCGTCAAAGAGACGGGTGACACGCCTCTGTTCGTTTATTCCAAAGATGCCATGCTCCGGCGCATTGCAGAGCTGCGGACAGCTCTACCGGACCGTGTGCGCCTGCATTACGCCATGAAGGCAAACCCCTATTCGCCCGTGCTGGAATTCATGGCAGACCATGTGGACGGGCTGGATATTGCTTCGGGCGGAGAGTTGGAGCAGGCGCGCGAAGCGGGATATTTGCCGCGTGAAATAAGCTTTGCAGGACCGGGCAAGCGCGACCGCGAATTATTCGCTGCAGTTCGCGCCGGGGTCACGCTCAACATCGAATCCGAAGGTGAGGGAGAACGGGCGCTGGAAGCTGGCAAGGCTCTTGGTGTTGCGCCCAGACTTGCGATTCGGGTCAATCCGTCGTTTGAACTGCGCGGCTCCGGCATGAAGATGGGTGGCGGGGCCAAACCGTTTGGGATTGATGAAGAACGCGTGCCCGCTTTTGCCCGCAAGCTGGTGGATGCGGGTGCAAATTGGCGCGGCTTTCATATTTACAGCGGCAGTCAGGCGCTTGATGCCGATGCGATTATAGAATCGCAGGCCAATGTCATTGCACTGGCGGCAAAGCTTGGTGATGAAGCTGGCGTCCCTGTGCCGCATCTCAATATGGGCGGTGGTTTCGGCATTCCCTATTTTGACCGCGACACACCACTCGACATCACCGCAATCGGTGAAGCGCTTGAGGCACAATTCGCTGACATGCCGCAAATCTTGCAAGATACCGACTTCGCCATAGAGCTGGGGCGATACCTGGTCGGCGAAGCGGGCGTTTACCTCACGCGCATCCTCGATCGTAAAGTCAGTCATGGGGTAACTTACCTAGTTACTGACGGCGGCTTGCATCATCAGTTGGCGGCATCCGGCAATTTTGGAACGGTCGTCCGCCGGAACTATCCTGTTGCCATTGCGAGCAATTTTGGTGCTGAGCCTACGGAAGAGGTCAATGTTGTGGGCTGCCTTTGCACACCGCTCGACCGGCTTGCCGATCAGGCCCATCTCCCTCGCGCAGAGATCGGCGATCTGGTCGCAGTGTTCTGCGCCGGTGCGTATGGTGCCAGCGCTAGTCCGGCGACATTCCTTGGCCAAGGCGCAGCGGGCGAAATGCTCGTTTAACGTCTTGTTAGGGGCGCGTCCCGAAACGGGACAGGGACCAAGAAACACGGCTTTTCGGCCACTTCGGACCGCAATACTAACGCAATGTTCACCCTTTTTAGCGAGAAGCTTTCTCTGGATCCAGAGGCGCAATGCGTGCGTGGCAATTGAGGCCGCGTCAGCTGACCGTCAGAATATTCACGAAGGACGCATTCGATGCGAACGACATTCTCGGCAAAAACCCTCCTCGCCACGGCAGGTCTCGCAATTGCGCTGACTGGCTGCGCTGGCGCTTCTGCAGGTTCACAGCTTGAGCCCGCCCGCTTTGTTTCCATGCAGGAAGGTCCGGGCGAAGAGTACGTGATCGGTCCGCTCGACGAGCTTTCCATCCATGTCTGGCGCAATCCGGAACTGGGTGCTGAGCAAATTCAGGTGCGCCCCGACGGACGGATTACGATCCCTCTGGTCGCCGATATGCCGGCCGTGGGTAAGACCCCTGCGATGCTGCAGGAAGATATTCGCCTGCAGCTTTCGCAGTTCATCGAACAGCCGATCGTATCGGTAATCGTGACCAAATTTGCCGGCACTTTCAGCCAGCAGGTCCGGATTATCGGTGCGACGTCCCAACCAGCGTCCATTCCTTATCGCGCAAACATGACGGTGCTGGATGCGATGATCGCAGTCGGCGGTTTGAGCGAATTCGCCGCCGGCAACCGCTCCAAGCTGATTCGTTTCGATCCCCGCAAGGGCGAGCAGAGCGAATACGGCCTGCGTCTTTCCGACCTCCTCAAGCGCGGCGACAGCAAGGCGAACGTCATGCTGAAACCGGGCGATGTGATCATCATCCCCGAGAGCAATTTCTAAGGGCGGCTGCAGACCATGAACGAAGTTTTCGACGAACTCCGCTCGGCGGTATATTCGGCATGGGCCCGCAAGTGGCTCGTGCTGGGTGTTGCCTGGGCTATTTGCCTGCTCGGTTGGTTGGTGGTCGCCCTGATCCCCAATTCTTACGAGGCCCACTCCAAGATATTCATCCAGCTGGATGACGTGCTTGCCCAGCAGATCGGCATTGCCGGTAGCGACAAGACGGATATCGCCCGCGTCAAACAGACACTGGTCGGCGCCGAGAACCTCGAAAAGGTGATCCGTTCGACCAAGCTGGGGCAGGGCGTTTCGACCCCGCGCGAGATGGAGCGCAAGGTCACCGATCTGGCCGAAGACGTTGCGGTAAAGAGCGAAGAGGACAACCTCTTCGAAATCAGCGCCACAATCGGCGAATCGAACCTGTCTGACGCGGAAAACGCTGCGCTGGCGCAGGACGTCGTCCAGAAGCTGCTCGATATCTTCCGCGAAGAGAACATTGCCGGAAACCGCGGCGAAGTCGCTGAAACAGTCGTCTTTCTCGACCAGCAACTCGAAGAACGTGCACGCGAGCTGGAAGCAGCCGAAGCGCGCCGTACCGCTTTCGAAGCAGAGCATCCCGAACTTGTCGGAGGCGCTGCTGCCATCTCGGGCAAACTGCAGAACGCCCGCACCGAGATGCGCGGTGTAGAAGCCGATCTCGCCGCTGCACAAAGCGCACTGGCGGCTATCCGCGGACAGCTCGCAGGGACGCCTTCGACCTTGCCCGGTACCACGATCCAGTCGCCTGTCGGCTCGGCCACTGCCGCATTGTCGCAGGCGCAGTCGCAATTGGCTGGACTGCGGGCTCGCGGCCTCACCAACAGCCACCCCGATGTCATCGCTGCCCGCCGTCAGGTGGACCTGCTGCGTCAACAGGCTGCAGCCGAAGGGCCGCAGACCAGCCGGACAAGCAGCACGCCCAACCCGGCTTACAGCTCGCTGGTTTCGATTAGCGCGGAGCGTCAGGCCAATGTTCAGGCACTGATGGCGCGCAAGGCGTCGCTGCAGGCCGATATGTCGAGCATGATTGCCGATCAGGCCAGCGAACCGGCCCTTGCCGCAGAAGCGCAGCGCATCAGCCGTGATTACGAGGTTCTCAAGACCAAGTATGACGATCTGCTGCAGGACCGCGAGGAAATGAAGCTGCGCGGTCAGGTCGAGAGCGAGCGCAGCTCGTTCAAGTTCGACGTCATCGCACCGCCCGCATTGCCGCGCAAACCGGCTGCACCCAATCGCCCGATCCTGCTGATCGGCGTGCTGATTGCCGGGCTTGGTGCCGGTATCGGAGCTGCCTTCGCGCTGAGCCAGGTCAAATCGACCTTCAGCACCACGGCTTCGCTCGAGCGGGCGATGGAAGTGCCGGTCATCGGCGCAATTTCGCGCACGCTGACGGAAACACAGCAGGCGGTCGAATCCCGCCGAATGAAGCTTTTCTACGCCGCCACGGCCGCACTCGGAGGGATCTTCGCGATCCTGCTCGCCATCGAGTTCGTGCAGGTCGGAACGGTAGCGTGAGGGGGATCAGATAATGACCGAACACAAGAAGATCCCGCTTCCGGGCGAGCCTGAAAAGGGCGATGGAAACACTTCCGGCACGGACAGTTCGCTGTTCGAACGTGCCAGCGGTGCCTTCGGGCTGAACGATT
>ENA-ORXU01003086-ORXU01003086.1-marine-metagenome-genome-assembly--contig:-NODE-3086-length-10684-cov-2.808051_pt1 | contig 10684 bp, 5 predicted proteins | sample MGYA00237869_ERZ511484 | MGnify/ENA metagenome assembly ERZ511484 | reverse complement strand
TGGTAAATGACTACCGATATTTTGGTACTACAGGTACTGCTCAAGCTCCTTTTAATCTAGGACGAACGATGACACACGAAGTAGGTCACTACCTGAACCTACGCCATATTTGGGGAGATGGTGGCTGCGGAGTCGATGACTTTGTTACGGATACGCCTGCCTCTGATGGTGCTAATTATGGGTGCGCTACTGGCCACGTAAGTTGCGGCTCCACAGATATGGTGCAAAATTATATGGATTACTCTGATGATGCATGTATGAATTTATTTACTTCCGGTCAGCGTAATCGAATGCGCGCTATATTTGATACGGGCGGAGCTCGTGCCAGCTTACTTACATCTGGTGCTTGTGGATCTGCACCTACTGGTCCAACCTGTAGTGATGGTATCCAAAATCAAGGTGAAAATGGTATAGACTGTGGTGGTCCGTGTTCGCCTTGTCCAGTTGCCTGTACCGATAATTCAGCGACCTTGAGTATTACATTTGACAACTATCCTGAAGAGACCAGTTGGACGCTTACCACAGATGCAGGTGTCAATATTGCCAGTGGTGGTACGTATGGTAATTCGCCTGATGGCTCCACTTTTACGGAAGATTTTTGTCTCACTGATGGTTGTTATGTATTTACAATCAATGATGCTTACGGAGATGGTATTTGCTGTAGCTATGGAAATGGTAGTTATAGCGTTACAGATGCTAGTGGTAATTTAGCTTCAGGTGGAAACTTCACTAATTCAGAATCTACTAGCTTCTGTTTAGGTGGTGGTTCAGCTCCGACTTGTAACGATGGTATCCAAAATCAAGGAGAAACTGGTGTAGATTGCGGTGGACCTTGTACGGCATGTCCTACTTGTGATGACGATATTCAGAATCAAGGAGAAACTGGTGTAGATTGTGGTGGACCTTGTGTTCCCTGTACGACAGGTTGTTCTGATACCGAAGCTACGTTGAGCATAACTTTTGATAATTATCCAGAAGAAACTAGCTGGTTTTTGACTACTGATGCTGGCGTTAGTATTGCTTCTGGAGGAACTTATGGTAATCTACCTGATGGTTCTACTTTCACGGAAGACTTCTGTTTACCAGATGGCTGTTATACATTTACAATCATTGATAGTTATGGTGATGGAATTTGCTGTAGCTATGGAAATGGAAGCTATATATTATCAGATGCTAATGATAAATTTGCTACTGGTGGAAATTTCACCAATTCTGAAGCAACCAATTTCTGTATTGGCGGAGGTACTACCTCAGGGTGTTCTGACTTATCTGTTGATGAAGAAGATTTTGAAGGTGGTTGGGGCATTTGGAATGATGGTGGATCAGATGCTTACCGAAATAATAATACGACCTATGCTAATTCTGGTGCATTTAGTATTCGATTACGTGACAACACCAATACATCAGTAATGACTACGGATAATTTAAATTTAGCTGGTTTTGAGGAAATAACGGTTGACTTTTCTTACTTCCCTCGCAGTATGGAAAACGGAGAAGACTTCTGGTTGCAGGTGTCTCTCAATGGTGGAGCAAGCTATCAAATCGTAGCTACATGGGCGCGTGAAACTGACTTCCAAAATAATGTAAGAGAATATGATCTGGTGACAATGACCGGAACCTTTACCGCCAATACTCGATTTCGTTTCCGATGTGATGCCTCTGGCAACGGCGATTACATCTATATCGACGATGTGGTATTGACGGGTTGTTCCAATGGTAATGCTCGTCAAATTGGAACAGAACAGGTTGCGATTTCTACTGCAACGATTATCAACGATATGGCAATATTCCCTAATCCGGTAAGTGATGTATTGAATGTTGATTTTTCCGTAAATGAGTCTAGTGAGATTGAGTTGGAGATGATTGATTTTTCCGGTAGAAAAGTAGCTAGTCAATCGCTTTATACAGTTACTGGAGCGCAATCGACTATTGTTGATGTATCGAATTTACCAGCAGGATTTTATCTGGTTAATTTGATTACGAAGCATGAGCTGATTAGTAAAAAAGTGGTTGTGACTCGAGGAAATTAAGGTAATTAATGCCTTGAAAATATTTATTAAAAATTTTGCCCTGTCCTTCTTTAGGATAGGGCATTATTTTTTATTGTTAGGCTTTTTAGTACCATTCCAGATTAAAAATTTTGTTGAAAATTGAGGTTATTATAAAGAATTGGAAATCACTACAAACTAAAAAAGCATCTATCCAGTTTCCCGAATAGATGCTTTGCTGTGAGAGAAGGACTCGAACCTTCACGAGGAGGTTAGCTACAATACATGGTCAATTTTAGTGGTCAACCCGTTATATTGCGTTTATCCCTGAATCCCCACCCTCGAGACAAGAGGGCATGGCTGCCTAAATTTCATCACCTCACAGTGTTGTGGAATAATCTTTATTATTTCCTTTTGTTAATACAAATATAGGGCTAAAGTTGATTTTAATGCAAATATTTTAATGATTTTATTAAAAATTTGCAATATTATCAATAAAAAAGAATTTACACAATCATATTTTTAATTTTATTGATTGATATAGGGTGAGCGATTGTGAAATTTACAATGGGGCTGAAAAGAAGGTGAATTTAAGGTCATTCCTTATTAATCTAATCCTTCTAGCCAAGTGGAAGCAGTGTCTAATAAAGTCGTTTTTCGTTGCTGATCCATTTTATCAAACGTACGGACTAGCATACCCAGTCTTGGATTGCTGAGGAAAAAGTCACGGTTTACATCCATGAATCGCCAAAAGAGACCATCCCAGATTTGTTGCCAGTCACCTTTTTTATAGTTACTCATTTTCATAATATAATTGGAACCACTGATGTAGGGTTTGGTCGCAAAGAATCCTCCATCGGCAAATTGGCTCATCCCATACACATTCGGTACCATCACCCAATCATATGCATCCACGAATAATTCCATAAACCATTTATACACTTCGTCGGGGTGAAACTCGCAGAGTAACATAAAATTGCCCAGCACCATCAGACGTTCGATATGATGACAATATCCATAGCGCAATACTTTTTTTATGGTTTCATCCACCGGTACAATTCCAGTTGTTCCATCATAAAAACTTGCGGGAATCTTCCGCTCAAATCCCCAAAAATTTCGCGTACGCGATACACTACCCTTACACACATACATACCTCGTATAAACTCACGCCAGCCAATAATCTGTCGCACAAATCCTTCCAGCGAATTGATCGGCACCTTATTTTTACCAGCATACGCAATCGCCCGCTGGACAATATCCATAGGTAAAATAAGACCGACATTAAGCATTGGCGTAAGTACACTGTGATGCAAAAAAGTCTCCTGCGCAACAATCGCATCTTCATAATCTCCAAACTGATGAAAGCGATAATCAAAAAATTGTTGCAACCATTTTTGGGCAGCAGCAGTGGTATATGGATATAACGGATTCGAATCAAGTATTCCCGGACAGTCAGAAAAATATTGTTCTACATACGCTACTGCCTCCTTCCAGTATTTATCTTTTTTTGGAAAATTTAGCGCAGGTGGCGTTTTACCTTTGGGATATTTTTTTCGGTTGTCCACATCGAAACTCCATTTTCCACCTACCGGTTCGTCGTCTCCAGTTAAAAGGATTTCACGTTTTTTTCTTTGTTGTTTATAAAAGGTAGTTTGAAAAAAAGATTTTTTTTCTGACTTAAAAAAGGAAAGCAGTTCTTCACGAGTATTAATAAATAATGGATTTTCGTATTCGACTAGCTCAATATTATGCTTCGCTGCGGTGGTACGCAGTCGCTTCTCCAACCAGTTATCGGTAGGATCGATAAAATGTATTTTGGTAACGCCTTCTTTCGCCAATACAGGGATCAATGTCCGAATATCTGACTCTTTTTCGGTTGCATTGATATAGTGAACCTTTGTCTTTTTTTTATTCAAAAAAGCCTCATATGCTTTCATGGAAGCGCGATGATAAGCGATTTTTTGTTTATGAAAATGATATTGCTTAAAGAACAGATGTGCTTCTACTAAATAGATGGGATGTCCATTATTTAGTATTTCATGGTTTTGAAAAAGTTGATGCGGAAAACATAAATTGATCGTATTCATAGTTTTGTTTATTACCGTAATTGTGTAGACAGGTAATTAACAAAAAGGAATAGATCTGGTTGGGTATTATGTCGATTTAAATAAAAATTCGATAAGATTCTTTACTCAAATTTCCATCTAACAAAAGCCTCCATCGCTTCATATTCTGCCAGTCCAAGGTTTCTATATATCTGAGCAGTGGCCCTGTTGCGATCTTCTGCCCGTATCCAGAATTCTCGTTCATCATCGCCTGGAAATGGAGGGCTGTCTTTTTGAGACTGATGCATAAAGATGGCTTTTCGTTTATTGAATAATTCGGTTGGACTAATTGGTACTACCATTTCAATTTCGTGAATTCCCCATTCGTGCCATGCGCCGCGATAGAGCCAAAGCCAGCAGTCTTTTATCCATTTCTTTTTATTCAATTTTTCGAAAGACTTTAAAATCGCATCCAAACAAACTCGATGTGTACCGTGTGGGTCGGCTAAATCGCCAGCAGCATATACTTGGTGAGGTTGAATTTTTTCCATTAGATCGGAGATGATTTTTACATCTTCTTCACCAACAGGATTCTTCCTGGCTGCACCCGTTTCATAAAAAGGGAGATCGAGAAAGTGAATTTGTTTTTCACTCAATCCACAAAATCTTGCACCTGCTCGTGCCTCCCCTCTTCTGATAAAACCTTTTATTTTTCGAACAGCCTCATTATCTCTTTGATCTGATTTTTTATTGCGCAAAAATTTCTGAAGATTGTTTACCATTTTACTTCCCTCATTACTCATCGCGTTGTTTAGCATCCCGAATTCTTCAAAAAACTCTAAGAACCGAGCTGCATCATGATCATGGACGGCAATATTTCCAGAGGTCTGATAGGCGACGTGTACTTCATGTCCCTGCCCGACTAGCCTTTGGAAAGTTCCTCCCATAGAGATAACATCATCGTCCGGGTGAGGACTAAAGATGATAACTCGCTTTTTAGCAGGTGTGGCTCTTTCAGGCCGATACTTGTCGTCTTCTTTTGGTTTTCCACCAGGCCAACCAGTGATGGTTCTTTGCAGACGATTAAATACTTCAATATTGATATTGTAGGCAGAGTTTTGCTCAACGATAAGATCACTTAGATGATGATCGTTATAATCTGAATTGGTCAACTTTAGAATCGGTTTATTCACTTTTTGGGATAACCAAACAACTGCTTTACAAATTAAATCTTTGTTCCAATTACACATTCCGATTAGCCACGGTGTTTTTATTCTTGTCAATTCGGTAGCCGCTTCTTTATCTACGTAGACTTTTACATTGTTGTGTTCCTGAAGAAAAGTCGAAGGAATAGCCGAGGTAATCTCCCCTTCAATGGCTTTTTGAAGAATGGTGGCCTTGTGTTGCCCCCATGCCATGAGATAAATTGTTCGAGCCTTCATTATGCTAGCGATTCCCATAGTAATAGCACGGTGTGGTACTTTCTCCTCTACTACAAAATCTTTTAAAGCATCTTTACGAGTAATACCGTCTAGGCGAACTAAGCGGGTGTAGGATTCTTCCCTTGATCCTGGTTCGTTAAACCCAATATGTCCGGTACGTCCAATACCTAATAACTGAATGTCTATGCCTCCAAGCGCATCAATTTTCTTTTCATAAGATTCACAGAAAGATTTTACTTTATCCATCGACAATGTTCCATCGGGAATATTGATATTTCCTTTAGGAATATCAATATGATCAAAAAGGTACTCATTCATAAACCGAACATAACTTTGTTGTGATCCCGGTTCCATAGGATAGTATTCATCCAGATTGAAGGTGATAACATTACGAAAACTTAACCCTTCCTTTTGATGCATTCTTACTAATTCATCATATACTTTTATCGGAGTAGAACCAGTAGCCAGCCCGAGTACAAGCTGCTCCCCTTCCTGTTGTTTTTGTCGAATAGCCAAGTCGATGGATTGAGCAATATGCACCGAGGCATCTGTGGAATTATCCAGAATTTTTGCCGGTAATTTTTCAACCGATTTTAGTTGATAATTTAATAGTTGATTATCTGAATTTTTACTGGTTCTCAACATGGAATATTTGATTTTTTTGAATACTAAAATTTTTCAAATGGTAGTTTCTTCAATCTCTTTTTAACGAATATATAATTCATCTAGTCACAAATGTACAAAAAAATTTAATTCGATGTGTGCGAACACACAAAAATTTTATCTTTTTTGTGTCCGCACACACGAAATTTTTAATTCATGTGTACGAACACGTTAAAATTTATATATATTGCGAATAAATAAGGTTCATATAAATATTGTAGAGAATAAGCAATCATTTCAGAATCTATGTTTGCCTCATTAAGAAGATAAAACAATGGATTAAACGATATGAAAAAAAGAGTACGAATAAAAGATGTAGCGGAGAAGGCTGGCGTTTCGACTGGGACCGTAGACCGGGTCATTCACAATAGAGGAAAGGTAAACTCAGCAGTAAAGAAAAAAGTTGAGCAAGTGATGAAGGACTTGGGATATGAGCGAAATTTAATCGCTAGTGCATTGGCCAAAAATCAGGTACTTCGTTTTGGAGTCTTATTACCTGATCCCAATCTTGACCCTTATTGGAAACAGTCCTATCAAGGTGTGGAAAAAGCGGAGAAATTCGTCAAACATTACGGGGTCATTATTGAAAAATATTTTTTTGAATTACTAAACCCTGATAGTTTTCTGAAGGAAGCCAAGCGAATGATGAAGCAACCTTATGATGCAGTTTTGTTTCCTCCTTTATTTTTAAAAGAAGGAAATTGGCTCGTGGATACTTGCAATAAAAAAGGTATTCCCAATGTCATGGTTAACACCAACATCCCTAATGTAGACTCGCTATGCTATATCGGACAGGATTCTTTTCAGAGCGGTGTATTAGCTGCAAGACTGATTAGTATCGGTATTCCTGAAGACGCTACCCTATTGATTCTAAATCTGACTAAAGGCACTACCAAGGCCAGACATTTACTTGAAAAAGTAGAAGGCTTTAAAGATTATTTTAAAGATAATAAACATATCAAAATTGTAGTAGAGGAGTTCGAATCCTTTTCAAATAAAAAAAGCCTGCGTACCTATTTTAAAAAAACCCAACAGCAATACCCCAACCTCTCCGGTATTTTTTTTACCAACTCAAGGGCTTATTTTGCCATTGATATTTTAGACGATGCTTTTTTGAAAAAAACTAAAGTAGTCGGATTCGACCTGATCGACCAAAACATAAAACATCTCCAAACTAATAAGATTGATTTTTTAATTAACCAAAATCCTTTCGAACAAGGTTATCTCGGCATCATCAATCTATACCGACATTTACTATTAAAAAAACCTGTTGAAAAAATCCAACATCTTTCATTAGATATTGTGGTGAAGGAAAATATTCAGTGTTATGTAGAAAGAGGGGGGAAAATCCATATTGTATGATGGGAAAAAATTCCTATTTTTATAAAAATCTTACCAGTCAAAAAAATTAAACCATGTCCACAAAAATCAGATTCCTTCTACTCGCCATCATTATCAATATAAGCTACATCAACAGCCAAACCTTCGATGGCCCAGCCTCTGACATGGCTCAAATCAAAGAAAACATAAATAAATTTTCTGAATATTATGTCAATGGAGAAATTGACAGTTTGACTAATTGTTATACCTACGATGGTAAAATTTTCCCCAACGGAACACCAATTATTGTTGGACTCGAAGCGATTAAAAAGAAGTGGACACTACCCGCTGGTGTAAAAATTCTGCGCCATAAAATTCTTCCCGAAGAAATTAAAATCATCAATGATTATGCATACGATTATGGATACTATGCCGGAGCTACGCAACGCGCGAATGGATCAGAGATTACCTGGAAAGGAAAATATGTGATCGTTTGGAAAAAGGTAGGAAAGGACTGGAAGATATATCTCGACATCTGGAATAACATCAATGATCCACAACCCGTTACAATTACCACCGCTGAACCCAGCGTTCAGGATCACCCTGAATTCAAAGACGTAACTGCTGCCATCGAAAATTATATACTTGGAGTGTACCTAACAGACGCCAAGCGTATCGCTAATAGCGTAGATACCACACTACAGAAAACAGGATTTTATTTTAATAAAGAAACGGGAAAATACATAGATAATCTCTACATGACTTATCAACAACTATTCGATCTGGCAGGAAAATGGAACATAAACAAGGATAAAGCTACGGATCAGTCTCCAAAAGAAATTACCGTGTTTGATATTAATTCTAAGACAGCTTCCGCCAAAATAATAGCAGTTTGGGGTGTGGATTATTTCCACCTATCTAAAGTAAACGGGACATGGAAAATCAGAAATGTATTATGGCAGAGCTTACCGGATGAGCAGTAGTTTCTACTGCTTCTCCATCGCATCTAGTAGCTCTTGCGTCGCTCCAAATTCAATGTTCTCCTGCTTAGCTAGCGCGATAGCATGATTCGCCTGTTTGATCGCTTTTTTCCTTTTACCTAATGCAGAATAAAGATGGGCCAGCGTATCGTTATTGTAATAATTGCTGTTTAATCCAATAGATTTTTTAGCGAGTTTAACCGCTTTTTTGAGTCGCTTTTTATCTTTGCTGATGCGGTAAAAGGTCCAAGCCGTTTCATTGAGTTCCGCCTGATCTTTCGTAGGAAATTTTTTATGGTAAGACAATGCAGCATCCATGTATTTCTCACGGTCACCAGCCTGTCTGTAAAAGGTGAGCGCAAAACGAGCCGTCATTTGATCTGCTCTATCGGGGTAGGCTTTTTTGAATAAACGCTCTACTTGATCCAGACTACTATCTTCTTTTGTATCTTCAATTGAGGAATAAATTACCTCTTGAATTTTAGCCATCACGGCTTGCTGTCCATACTGTTCTGCAAACTGTTCTTTATTATCCAGCAGGTAATCAAACATTTCTGTTTTCGCAGATCCCAGGTATCCAAACAAAAATTCCTGATTTTCTTCCGTATTCCAGTCTTCCTGCGTTTTTAAATAAGCCAATGCAACATCTTCGTGACTACCATCTGCAGCATCATAGCGAGTTTTTGTATATTTTCTTAAAAACTCTGGATCGCGCTTTCCTTCTTGAAATTGTTTCTCCAATTCTACTAATCTTCCACCAGGACTTATCGCTTCGTTACCTAGTGCGATAAATTGATTTACACTATGAAAACCTGCCGTACGGTGCATTAGTTTCCCATTTCCGTCAATGAATAAAAAAGTCGGAAAAGCATTCACATTATAATCTCGTGCTAGCTTGATACCTTCCCCTTTTTCCATATCTATCTTCACATTGATAAACATACTATTATAAAAACTGCCCACTTCCATATTCACAAATACATCGCGATCCATCTTTTTACATGGACCACACCAAGTAGTGTAAGCATCAACAAAAATTAGTTTATCTTCGGCTTTGGCTTCCGCTAAAATAGCATTCCAACTGTCTTTTTTAAATTCAATACCATTACTACCCTGCGCCAGTAATCCTGTCGTCAATAAGCAGCAAAACAAGAATATAATATTTAGTTTTTTCATCTTTTTAGTTTGAAATTTTCCTTTCCAACGGTATCAAAAGCGATCCATCCATTTTTTATCGGCTAAAAGATTGAATCAGCTGCTCTGCAGCTTTCTCGCTTCCCGGATCACCCTTAGACATCTTTTTAGCCTTTTCAGCTACTTTTAAAGCATCTTTGGTTTTACCCATTTTATGAAGAATCTGAGCCTGTGTAAAATAATACGCAATATCGGTGCCACTACCTGCGGCAGATTTGGCGTACTTTTCTGCTTGTTTGAGCGCAGCTGGATTTTTTTCATATTGACGTACTAGCGTAATCGCTAAACCATGTAGGCCTGCAGGGTCTTTTTTATAGAGTTTAGCCAGTTGATCGGCCGACTTTAAGTAAGCTCCTGGCTCCTGATCCGCAGCGTGATAAGACATGGATTGTTTGTAGAGAAAAACCTCCGCTTTATCCGGTTGATGTGTTTTTAGTTTATCCGCAGCTTCCGTAATCAGATCAAAATATTTATACTCAATTGCTTTGTTCGCGGTTCGCTGACAAGCTGCTTCGATACGGTCGTTTACCTCTTCGACAGACGTCAGCGCGACTATAGCCGCTTTGTTTTCTACCAATAGATCAAATATTCGAGAATCCGCTTCTGTAGTCGCTTCCAGTATGAATTTTAAATTTTCAGGAGTAGTTAGATCATCCTGTGATTTGATGTAATCGTTGGCTATTTTAAGACTTGGTTTTCCAGCAGCATTGAGTGCTTTCATATAGCCATACACTAATTTATAATCTCGTTTTCCCTTATTATATTCTTCTTCAAAATCACCACTTTTATCATTCTTCTTAATCGCCATTTTACCCAGCTGAATAAACTGTTCTGGATTTTTTCCTCCTTTAGTAACATGCACCACTTCTCCTTCGCCATCAATAAAATACAGTGTAGGAAAAGCTGCTACTGGATATTTTCTTTGAAATTTTCGTCCATCTGGTTTTTCCATATCAATTTTCATTGAGATGAAATTTTTATTATAAAATTCACCAACAGCAGCTTCCGGAAATACCATTTTGGACATTCGTTTGCAGGGACCACACCAAGT
>ENA-ORXU01003083-ORXU01003083.1-marine-metagenome-genome-assembly--contig:-NODE-3083-length-10689-cov-2.233980_pt1 | contig 10689 bp, 11 predicted proteins | sample MGYA00237869_ERZ511484 | MGnify/ENA metagenome assembly ERZ511484 | reverse complement strand
ATCCCGGCTCGGTGGACCCCAGCTGGGCCGCGTTCTTCGACGGGCTGGGCGACAGCGCCGAGGAGGCGCAGGCCGAGGCGACCGGCCCGTCCTGGGCGCGGCCCGACTGGCCGCCCGCACCGGGCGACGACCTGACCGCGGCGCTAGACGGGCAATGGCCCGCCGACCCGGCACAGGCGGGCGACAAGATCGCGGGCAAGGCCGCGAGCAAGGGCCTCAGCCTGTCGGACGCGCAGGTCCGCGCCGCGACGGTCGACTCGCTCCGCGCGCTGATGATCATCCGCGCCTACCGCATCCGCGGCCACCTCGTCGCCGACCTCGACCCGCTGGGGATGCGCGAGACGACGCCGCACCCCGAGCTCGACCCCGCATCCTACGGCTTCACCGACGCCGACATGGACCGCCCGATCTATATCGACAACGTCCTCGGCCTCGAGATCGCGACGATGACCGAGATCCTCGACATCGTCCGACGCACCTACTGCGGCACCTTCGCGTTGCAATACATGCATATCTCGAACCCCGAGGAGGCGGGCTGGCTCAAGGAGCGGATCGAGGGGCTGGGCAAGGAGATCGCGTTCACCAAGGAGGGCCGCAAGGCGATCCTGAACAAGCTGGTCGAGGCCGAGGGCTTCGAGAAGTTCCTGCACGTCAAGTACATGGGCACCAAGCGGTTCGGCCTCGACGGGGGCGAGAGCCTGATCCCCGCGATGGAGCAGATCATCAAGCGCGGCGGCGCGCTGGGGGTCAAGGACATCGTCATCGGGATGCCGCACCGGGGCCGCCTGTCGGTGCTCGCCAACGTGATGCAGAAACCCTACCGCGCGATCTTCAACGAGTTCCAGGGCGGCAGTTTCAAACCCGAGGACGTGGATGGATCGGGTGACGTGAAATACCACCTTGGCGCCAGCCACGATCGCGAATTCGATGGCAACACGGTGCACCTGTCGCTGACGGCCAACCCCAGCCACCTCGAGGCGGTCAATCCCGTCGTGTTGGGCAAGGCGCGCGCCAAGCAGGACCAGGTCCACGACGAAAACCGCTCGGCGGTGGTGCCGCTGCTGCTGCACGGCGACGCCGCCTTTGCCGGGCAGGGCGTGGTGGCCGAATGTTTCGCGCTGTCGGGCCTGCGTGGCCACAAGACGGGCGGCACGATGCACATCGTGGTCAACAACCAGATCGGCTTTACCACCGCGCCGCATTTCTCGCGCTCCTCGCCCTACCCCACCGACAACGCGCTGGTGGTCGAGGCGCCGATCTTTCACGTCAACGGCGATGATCCCGAGGCGGTCGTGCATGCTGCCCGCGTCGCGACCGAGTTCCGCCAGAAGTTCAAGAAGGACGTGGTGATCGACCTGATTTGCTACCGCCGCTTCGGACACAACGAAGGCGACGAGCCGATGTTCACCAATCCGGTGATGTACAAGAAGATCAAGGGCCAGAAGACCACGCTGAGCCTTTATTCCGAACGTCTGGTCAAGGACGGTCTGGTCCCCGAAGGGGAGATCGAGGACATGAAGGCCGACTTCCAGAAACGCATGAACGAGGAATTCGAGGCTGGGAAGGAATACCGTCCCAACAAGGCCGACTGGCTGGACGGCAAGTGGTCGCATCTCGACAAGCGGGGCAAGAAGTACCAGCGCGGCAAGACCGCCATCGCCGCCGAAACGCTGGCCGATGTCGGCAAGGCGCTGTCGACCGCGCCCGAGGGCTTTCCGCTGCACAAGACCGTGGGCCGCCTGCTGGATGCCAAGGCCGAGATGTTCGAGACCGGAAAATCCTTCGACTGGGCCACCGCCGAGGCGCTGGCCTTCGGGTCGCTGCTGACCGAGGGCTACAAGGTTCGCCTCGCCGGGCAGGACAGCACCCGCGGCACGTTCAGCCAGCGCCATTCCGGGCTGGTCGATCAGAAGACCGAGGATCGCTACTACCCGCTCAACCACATCCGCGAGGGGCAGGCCCATTACGAGGTCATCGACAGCGCGCTGTCGGAATACGCCGTGCTCGGCTTCGAATACGGCTACAGCCTCGCCGAGCCCAACGCGCTCACCATTTGGGAGGCGCAGTTCGGCGACTTCGCCAACGGCGCGCAGATCATGTTCGACCAGTTCGTATCGTCGGGCGAGAGCAAGTGGCTGCGCATGTCGGGCCTCGTCTGCCTGCTGCCGCATGGCTACGAGGGGCAGGGCCCAGAACATTCCTCGGCGCGCCTCGAACGCTTTTTGCAGATGTGCGGACAGGACAACTGGATCGTCGCCAATTGCACGACACCGGCCAACTACTTCCATATCCTGCGCCGCCAGTTGCACCGCACCTTCCGCAAGCCCCTGGTGCTGATGACGCCGAAATCGCTGTTGCGACACAAGATGGCGGTCAGCCGGGCCGAGGAATTCCAGGAGGGATCGTCGTTCCACCGGGTGTTGTGGGACGACGCCCAGCATGGCAATTCGGATACCGAGCTCGCACCCGACGACAAGATCAGGCGTGTCGTGATCTGCTCGGGCAAGGTCTATTACGACCTGCTGGAAGCGCGCGACGAGGCCGGGATGGACGATGTCTATATCCTGCGGCTGGAACAGTTCTATCCGTTCCCGGCGCTCGCCATGGTCAAGGAGCTGGAGCGGTTCAAGCAGGCCCGGGTCGTCTGGTGTCAGGAAGAGCCGAAGAATCAGGGTGGCTGGACGTTCATGGAGCCGAACATCGAATGGGTGCTGACGCGCATCGGCGCGCAGCACACCCGGCCGCGCTATGTGGGCCGTTCGGCCAGCGCCTCGCCCGCGACCGGCCTCGCCTCGCAGCACAAGGCCCAACAGGAAGCGCTCGTGAACGACGCGCTGAGCATGGAGTAATCGGATGTCGATCGAGGTAAAGGTGCCCACCCTGGGCGAGAGCGTCACCGAGGCCACCGTGGCGACCTGGTTCAAGCAGCCCGGCGACGCGGTCGCCGCCGACGAGATGCTGTGCGAGCTGGAGACCGACAAGGTCACCGTCGAGGTGCCGTCGCCGGCGGCGGGCACGCTGGGCGAGATCGTCGCCGCCGAGGGCGATACTGTCGGGGTGGACGCGCTGCTGGCCACCATCTCCGAAGGCGCCGGATCGGGCGATGCGCCGGCCAAGCCCGCGCCCGGGAAGAAGAAGGACGCGGAGCCGGAGCCTGCCAAGTCGGATGGCGGGCAGGATGACGGGAAATCCGTCGACGTCATGGTCCCGTCGCTGGGCGAGAGCGTTTCCGAGGCGACCGTGGCGAGCTGGTTCAAGGCGCCCGGCGACGCGGTCGAGGCCGACGAGATGCTGTGCGAACTGGAGACCGACAAGGTCTCGGTCGAGGTTCCGTCGCCCGCCGCGGGCACCCTGTCCGAGATCACCGTGGCCGAGGGCGAGGTCGTGCAGGCCGGCGGCAAGCTGGCGGTGCTGTCGGCCGGCTCGGGCGCGACGCCGTCCGAACCCAAGCTGGTCGACCCCGAGCCCAAGCCAGATGCGGGCGACGGTTCCGGCGGGGCCGATGTGGAGAACGCGCCGTCGGCCAACAAGATCCTGGCCGAGAAGGGGCTCGACCCGGCCTCCGTCAAGGGCACCGGCCGCGATGGCCGGGTCATGAAGGAGGATGCGCAGAAGGCGCAGGCCAAGGCCGCGCCGCGCCCTCAGGCCCCCCGCGCGCCGACCGCCGCCGGCGACGAGGACCGCGAGGAACGCGTGCGCATGACCCGTCTGCGCCAGACCATCGCGCGCCGCCTCAAGGACGCTCAGAACACCGCCGCGATCCTGACCACCTACAACGAGGTGGATATGGGCGCGGTGATGGATTTGCGTAGCGAATACAAGGAGCTGTTCCTCAAGAAGCACGGCGTGAAGCTGGGCTTCATGTCGTTCTTCACCAAGGCCTGCATCCATGCCCTGCGCGAGGTGCCAGAGGTCAACGCGGAGATCGACGGCACCGATGTCGTCTACAAGCACTACGTCCACATGGGCATCGCGGCGGGCACGCCGCAGGGCCTCGTCGTGCCGGTGATCCGCGATGCCGACGCGATGTCCTTCGCCGAGATCGAGAAGGCCATCGGCGAGAAGGGCGCGGCGGCCCGCGACGGCAAGCTGTCCATGGCCGACATGCAGGGCGGCACCTTCACGATCTCCAACGGCGGCGTCTATGGCTCGCTGATGTCCTCGCCGATCCTGAACCCGCCGCAATCGGGCATCCTCGGGATGCACAAGATCCAGGACCGCCCCATGGTCGTCGGCGGCGAGATCGTGGTGCGTCCGATGATGTATCTGGCGCTGAGCTACGACCACCGGATCGTGGACGGCAAGGGAGCGGTGACGTTCCTCGTGCGGGTGAAGGAAGCGCTGGAGGATCCGCGGCGGTTGCTGATGGATTTGTAGGGAAAGCTATGTATTGAGCCAAGCTGAGCATCTGGCTTCATAAGGAATCAATCTAGTTCTGGCTGCCTCGGCCCCACACGATGCTCTAGGCCGATTGCGGTCGGAAAGATGGATGAGCGGACATTGGAATAGGCGAGTTACTCGCGCACGAAAGACTAAAATCCTGATACCGGGCTGGGAGCAAGAAAGCTATCGCGGTAAACTGTTGACCTATGCTGCAGAAATAGAAATGGGTACAAAGTCTGCTCTTTCTAGAGTTTTTCTGGAGGAGCAATTGTCGTAGGTAACGCGATTAAGGAAAGTGCGGAACGATGTCGAGAAATGGGTGCTGAAGAGCTAAGTAGGCTCTTGGGGAGATCGAGCCCTCCATCTTGAGGTTGCGTGCATCGGAAGTCACTAAGCTGTAGCCAGTCGACTTACGCTCCCACTTCGACGCGGCGACGCAACGCCCATTTTGCAGACCCTACCCCCTTAGCGCTTTCACCCTACCTCACCCTCATGAACCTCCTCGCCCACATCACCCCGCCCGACCGCGCCGCGTGGCGTAAGGGTTTCGACGCCGACGCCGAGAACCGCCGCAATGCTGGCCTCACCCTCCTGCAGCTCTGGAACGATGCCGACGGCACCGGGGTCACCGCGCTCTTCGAGGTCAACGATCGCGGCAAGGCGCAGGCATGGGTCGACCGGGAAAGCGCGACCGGGCCAGAGATTTCGGCCCGCTTCATGACCAATGCCTGAACCCTCACCTGCCCCAGATCCGGGCCCAACCGTCTGATGCCTCGCCGACCCACCGAAGACGTCCTCCGCGAGTTCCACCACCTCTACGGTTGCATCGCGGCCTTCATGGACGCGGAGGACCCGATGATGCCACCCGAAACGATTGCGATACGCCGGGAGCTCCCTATCTCTCGGGAGAACATGATTGCCGCGCATCGGACCGGCCCAGCGACGGCATCACAGCCTTGCGCCGGCACCCGGCAAACGGCGCGCGATCTTCGGGAGCATATCCCCCTCCGCGACGGGCAGCATCCCGTCGAGGCCGAACGTCTCCGCGGCACCTACCGAGCCACGCGCGGGCGCAACCACGATAAGGACCTTGCGATGGCCGCCACCGCATGACCCCCACGACCCGCGCCTATGCGTTCTGGCTGCTGCGCGTGGCCATCGCCGTCGCCCTCGTGCTGGCGATCCATGCCTGGCGAGGACCGGATCCGTTCCTGTGGTGGCTGGCCGCGGGCTATGGGGTCCTGTCCTTCGTGACCACGACGATCCTCGTCCGGCGTTCCCGATGACGCCCGAACTCACCGTCCTCGCGCTCGCGATCCTGCTTCAGGCGCTGCAATTCGCGCTTTATGCCGTTCCGGCCAACCGCGATCTGGGCACCGGCTACACGTCCTCGGCCCGCGACCGGCCGCCCAGTCGAGACATGGCGCCGCGGACCGCGCGGCTGGGCCGCGCGATGGACAACCATTTCGAGGGGCTGATCCTCTTCACCGCCGCGGTGACGCTGGTGACGCTCTCGGGGCAGGCCTCCGCCCTGACGGCGGGATGCGCCTGGGCCTATCTCGGGGCCCGCATCCTCTACGTCCCGGCCTATGCGCTGGGCTGGCGGCCATGGCGGTCGGCGATCTGGGTCGTGGGGTTCCTCGCGACACTCGTTATGGTTATCTCGACGTTGGTCTGAACCTTCTTATCGGCCGAAATTTCCGGGGGTCCGGGGGCTGGCCCCCGGCGTGCAACGACAAGGACATCCCATGGCCCAATACGACCTCATCGTGATCGGCTCCGGCCCCGGCGGCTATGTCTGCGCGATCCGCGCCGCGCAACTGGGCCTCAGCGTGGCCTGCGTCGAGGGGCGCGAGACGCTGGGCGGCACCTGCCTGAACGTCGGCTGCATCCCCTCCAAGGCGCTGCTGCACGCCACCGAGATGCTGCACGAGGCGCAGGCGAACTTCGCCAAGATGGGCCTGATCGGCGATGCGCCCTCGGTCGATTGGGAGAAGATGCTGGCCTACAAGCAGGACACGATCGACCAGAACACCAAGGGCATCGAGTTCCTGTTCAAGAAGAACAAGGTGACCTGGATCAAGGGCTGGGCGTCCATCCCCAAGGCGGGCAAGGTCAAGGTCGGCGACGATATCCACAAGGCCAAGGCCATCGTGATCGCCACCGGTTCGGATTCCGCGCCCGTGCCCGGCGCCGAGGTCGAGGTGGACGAGAAGGTCGTCGTCTCCTCGACCGGCGCGCTGGTGCTGGATAAGATCCCCGGCTCGATGACGGTGATCGGCGGCGGGGTGATCGGCCTCGAGCTGGGCTCCGTCTTCGCGCGGCTGGGCACCGAGGTGACGGTGGTCGAATATCTTGAAATGACCACGCCCGGGCAGGATGGCGAGGTCGCCAAGCAGTTCCAGAAAATGCTCAAGAAGCAGGGCATGACCTTCATCACCGGCGCCGCCGTCTCCAAGGTCGAGCAGTCGGATGGCCGCGCCAGCACGCACTACACAAGGCGCAAGGACGACAGCACCCATACCCACGAGACCGATATCGTGTTGGTCGCGACCGGGCGGCGGCCGTTCACCGACGGGCTGGGGCTCGACGGGATCGGCGTCGAGCTGACGGAGCGCGGGCAGGTCGCGGTCGATGGCCGCTACGCCACATCGGTCGAGGGCGTGTACGCGATCGGCGACGCGATCGAGGGGCCGATGCTGGCCCACAAGGCCGAGGACGAGGGCCTCGCCGTCGCCGAAATCCTCGCCGGTCAGGCAGGCCACGTGAATTACGACGTCATCCCGGGCGTGATCTACACCCATCCCGAGGTCGCGAGCGTCGGCCTGACCGAGGAGCAGGCCGAGAAATCGGACAGAACGTACAAGGTCGGCAAGTTCAGCTTCATGGGCAATGCGCGGGCCAAGGCCAACTTCTCGGGAGACGGTTTCGTCAAGCTGATCGCCGATGCCGAGACCGACCGCATCCTCGGATGCCACGTGATCGGCCCGATGGCGGGCGACCTGATCCACGAGGTCTGCGTGGCGATGGAGTTCGGCGCCTCGGCCGAGGACCTGGCCCGCACATGCCACGCCCACCCGACCTATTCTGAAGCGATGCGCGAGGCGGCGCTGGCCTGCGGCGACGGTGCCATCCACGCCTGACGCGCGTCTCAGGTCGCCAGCAGACGCAGCCCCTGCGTGACATCGGCCCGCACCGCCAGCCGCAGCCCCGGCTCGTCGCCCGCATGCAGCGCGGCGACGATCAGTCGGTGGTTCTTGGGCAGCTCGGTCCGCATCAGCCGCCCGTAGAGCGACCGCATCGTCGGCCCCAGTTGCAGCCACACGGTCTCGGCCATGGCCAGCATCGCGGGGGCATGCGCGCGCAGGTAGAGCGTGCGGTGGAATTCGAGGTTCGTGCGGATGTAACCCGGCGCGTCATGCTTCGCGATCTGCTCGGCGATGGCGGCGTTGATCGTCTCCAGCCGCTCGATCAGCGCAATATGCGCGCGCGGCAGGGCGCGCACGGCAAGCTCGGGTTCGAGCAGCGCGCGCAACGAGGCAAGCTCCTCGATCCGTTCGTTCGACAGGGCCGGCGTGGCGACCCGGCCCGACGCGCTGAGCGACAGCGCGCCCTCCGCCACCAGCCGCCGCATCGCCTCGCGCACCGGGGTCATCGAGACCCCGTAATCGCGCCCGATGCCGCGCAGGGTCAGCGCGGCGCCCGGCTCCATCTCGCCATGCATGATCCGGGAGCGCAGCGACCGGTAGAGCCGGTCATGCGCGGCGCCGGCGCCATCGGGAAGAGGGTTGAGCAGCATCCTGCGATCCTCCCCTGCCGCCGGACCGGGATCAAGGGCACGGGTCAGGTCCGGTCGAACCGGACCGCGTGCAATGCCGCGCCCTCCCGCCGCAGCCAGGCACGTCGCGGGGCATAGTCGTGCATCAGGCCCGCGACGCAGGCCCAGAACCGGGGCGAGTGGTCCATATGGACCAGATGCGCCACCTCGTGCGCGGCGACGTAGTCGAGGATCGCGGGCGGCGCCATGGCCAGCCGCCACGAGAACATCAGGTCGCCGCGCCCCGAACAACTGCCCCAGCGCGACCGCGTATCGCGCAGCGTGATCCGTCCCGGCACCTTTCCCAGCGCCCCGGCATGCTCGCTCACAGCCGCGACCAAGTGGCTGCGCGCCAGTTCGCGCACCAGCAGGCGGACGCGGCGCGCCGCATGGCGGTCGTCGGGGACCGCGATGGCCGCGCCGGTCCAGCGAGCGGCGCGGCCCGTCCCCGCGATCACCGGCACGTCGCGCCCCCCCAGCGGGATCGTCCCGCCCACCGCGACGCCGCGCGGGGCCGGCACGGCCGCGACCTGCCGCGCGATCCAGTCGGCATTGCCGCGGGCGAAGGCCTCGGCCTCGCGGCGCGCGATGCGGCCGGGCAGCGTCAGCGTCACCTCGCCGCCGATCCGCGCGATGCGCAGGGTCATGCGCCGGGCCCGCGCCGAGCGGCGCAGCGTGACGGGAATCCCCGCGATGTCGATGACGTCGGCCATGGCCCCTCCGACGGCTCTTGCCACCTCGGGCCCCCTGTGGCATCCGGCCCCGATCCCCTAGGCCCATCCTGCCCGGAGAACCGACATGCCCAAGGAAGAATGGGGCGTCAAGCGCGTGTGCCCCGAGACCGGCAAGCGCTTCTACGACCTGAACCGCGATCCCGTGATCTCGCCCTATACCGGCGAGGTCGTGCCCGTCGACGGCAACACCAAGACCCGCGTCCTGGTGGCCGACAAGGCCGATGCCGATACCAAGCCCGAAGAGGTCGCGGACGACGCTCTGCTCGATGACGATGATGACGGCGACGACGTCCTCGAGGATGATGCGGCGGCGGCCGAAGCGGACGACACGGTGCTCGACGACGACGACGAGAGCGACACCGTCAGCCTCGACGAGATCGGGGCCGCGGAGGAAAGCGGCAGCGACGACGACTGACCGCGCCGGGGTCGGGGGCGGCGTGGATTGACCCTTGCACCCGCGCCTGCCGCGCCCTAGATGGCGCGCCTGTGGGGCCATAGCTCAGTTGGTAGAGCGCTTGCATGGCATGCAAGAGGTCAGGGGTTCGACTCCCCTTGGCTCCACCATCCCGCACCTGTGACGTGCCACATAGGTTTGGGCTTCCTACCACCTAAGCTGACTTCGAGCGCTTGGTCACAAGTGTCTCGCGAATGTCACGCCAGGGTCTAGAATTGCTCTTCCGAACGTTTAAAAATGCGGACTAACCCATCTGGAACCTGGGGATCGTTTCACGCGACAGTCATGTAGGGCTGCACCTCATCGAGCATCAGGCCAAATTCAGAAGCACATCCATCGTCATCGCCGTCCCGGCACCGACTCCGACGAGTTCCAGCGTGGAACGAACTTGCCGCGCATCGAGCGACTGCCCCTGCAACGCCGCTCGCGCATGGAGCCCTGCGCCGACGAGGGCGGACGTCACCATGCCATCCTGCACGAACCCGCTCAGGCTCTCGCCTGCCAGTTCTTCCAGCGTTTCCTGGGTCAGCGCCGTGATCTCGGCATTGCTCACCCCGGACTCCGTAAGCCGTCCCGCGAACATGCCACCCATTGCCCCGTAGACCTCCGACGTCGCCATCACGTCTATGTCCGGATAGCGCGCGAAATGCTCGATGATCGCGGCGGGGTCCTGCACCGCTTTCAGCTGCACCCTTTCGATCACATTCCCATCAACGACGAATTCGATGTCGGCGCCCGGATGATTGGCCTGCTCGAAGAGCTGCGCCGTCACATCATCGCCATCGGCGTTCTCCGCACGTTCAACCAGCATCTCATGGAAGATGCCCTTCACGTTCGACGCGACGCCACGCAGCTGGTCCGGGCCGAGATCACGCAGATACGTGCCGAGTTCCGCGTCGGAGGCATTGGTTAGGTCGGAGTTCGACCGCCGAAGGGCGGCGAGCACCAGGGCTTGGTCGGGCGTCCAGTCCTCGTGCTTGCCGTCGATGAGTTGCTGTAACGTGACGGCGATGGCGACGGCGGCGCTACGACGGGTCGCCATGAGCTTCTAGCCTCTCTGTATAGGATCGAAGATTGTTCAGATGCCCCCTCAGGAGCGTGCGGTTGTATGCATTCAGGTCGGCAAAGCATCCCGCCCCGAGAGCAGTCTCAACCTCCGACACGAGCGGCCCAATCCCGATCCTGGACATGAGCGCGACCTCGCGGCGACTGATCGGTGCGCTCCCTGCCAAGCTGTCACGGATGGCAGCCGTCAGGACGCTGGACGCCTCCAAGATTCGCAGCTCCGCTTCTGACAGCTA
>ENA-ORXU01003081-ORXU01003081.1-marine-metagenome-genome-assembly--contig:-NODE-3081-length-10692-cov-37.325671_pt1 | contig 10692 bp, 9 predicted proteins | sample MGYA00237869_ERZ511484 | MGnify/ENA metagenome assembly ERZ511484 | reverse complement strand
CCTTACCGGTTCCGCCAGTCATCCGCCCGAGTATCGGGGCGCGGTGCTGACCGTACCACTGCCGGTCCGTGCGGGCGCGAAGGACGAGCGCGTGTCGTCAGGCGCGGCCTGTCTCGGCGAGCCGTCCGAGCACGTCCACGCCCTGCTGCTTGAGGAAGTGCAGGAGATCGATGTAGACCCAGTTCTCGGCGAGCTTGTCTCCCTGCCGCCGATACAGGTCGACAACGCGCATGTCGGCTCGCTTGTTCGACGACGGTAGACCCATGAACCCCCCTGACGGGCGCATGGAGAGGTTGGGCCAGCCGAACCACCCGGCGAAGCTCCCCTCGGCGAAGCGCGCGACGTGTCCGTTGAAGACGATGTCGGCCAGGCCCCGGTTGAACGGATCGGCGTGCTGCTCGCGATAGCGCTCGAGCGTGTAGGTCGCGCCGATACCGGCAGGCCCCCACCAGAGCATGTCGTCGTGCCAGGTACCACCGAGCTCGTCGCTCGACGAGTCCATGTCCGAGCCGGTCAACTCCTCCATCATGCGCGTGACCAGCGCGAGCGTCTTCGCCGTCTCCTCGGCTCCCTGCACGTCGATCAGCAGACCGTTCTGCGGCCGAGGGCCGGGGTTGATGATCGCCGCGCCTGTCTGCGGCGGCAGGGGGTAGGCGCCAGCCTGGCGCATCACCGCGACGATGTCGACGAAGAGGCCGGTCTCGGAGACGCGCGCATCGTCACCCTCCCCCGTCACGCGGTTGAACTCGGCGTAGGGCAGGAACGCGATGCGGCGCGTCGCGGGGATGCCGAGCCAGTCCGCGTCGAACAGGCCCATGAGGTTGCCTGCGCTACAGACCCAGTGACCGCCGTCGATTGCGCTCTCCCCGGCGAAGAACAGGTGAGGGCGTCGCTGAAGGTGTGCGAACGACGTGTGGAGCGGCCGCCACAGCACCTCGGCAACGTCACCCGCCCCAGCCCGCTCGTCGAACGGGTGGACGCCGCGAAAGCGGTAGTCGGGCGTGACGAACCGCTCGAGCGTGCTCGCCATGTCGGTCGATGATGCGGTATCGAGCGCCGTGTGGAAGTCGAGCACCAGCCGCTTGCAGTTCTGCAGGTCCATGTCGGTCATCGTCGGTTCGTCGTAGCGGCGTCACTCGTCGTGCCGGGCGCGCGCGATCTGCATCATCACGTCGAACTCGTTGAACAGCATCCATTCCCGGGCCACGCGCTCGTCCCGGAGCTCCAGCTGAGTGATGCCCCAGATCTGCACCGGCGCCCCGCTCGGCTCGCCGAAGTCGCCCGCGCCGCCGTGCGTCGCCTCCATGCTCCAGCGTACGGCGACGAGGTGCCCGCTCTCCCCGGACGCCATCCAGTAGACCTCGTCGACGGCGAGGCGGCGCTCGACGAACGTGCTCCGCAACGTGCCGACGAACCCGACGTACTCCACGATGCCGGTGCCACCGCGCCCGCCCGGTCCTTCGAACGCGACGTCCGCCGCGTAGCATTCGGCGACCGCTTCATCCGGACTGCATCCGTCCGCTCCGACACCGATTTCTGCTGCGCCAGCGTCCTCGCTCCAGATCAGGTCGAACAGCGTCCGAACGAACGCATCGGGATCGAACCCGTCGACCGGCTCGGCCAGCGACAGGGGCCGAGCCGGGCGGACCGACGCGCGTAGCTCCTCCCATACCGCCGAGCTCCGCGGCCAGCCGGGCGGCGGCGCGGCCGCCAACGTGCGTGCCATGTCCACCGGGTCGTGACCGAGCTGGGTCAGCATCGCCGCCGTGTTGTAAGTGACGTGCTCGAGGAAGATGTCGTTGTCGCGGGCCACGCAGTTGGCCATGCAGACGAATTCGATGCGTCGCCCGGTGGCCGGTCCGTAGCGGCTCGGCCCGTCGTTGGTGCCGCGGATACGCACGCGATGCGAGGTGTGGAAGCCGATCTCGTCGTCGCCCGCCCAGATCACCTCCTCGGCGACGAGCTCGATGTCGGAGAAGGCGCTCGTCGTGTGATGCGTGTCGGCGATGATCTTCGCCGAACCGATCTGCAGCCCGTAGTCGTCGAACACGCGCGAGTCCGGGGCATAGCAGTCGCCGATGTACTCGACGTCGTCCGCCTCCCAGATGCGGTGAGTGATGCGCACGATGTAGTCGACGATGTTCCGGTAGTCGTCCTCGAAGCCGCGAAGGGATTGTGAGGGCCCGAAGTCGTCGGGAATGCGGGTCTCGCCGGGAGTGCCCCGGCGGGTGTATCGCGCGAGCGAGATCGCGTCGTCGCTCGGCATGTGCGCGCGTTCCAGCGCACGTGCCGTACGCCCTTCCCGTCCGCCGGTCACTCGCGTCATGTCGTCCTCCCCGCCGTTCGCCAGCCTTGCGCGAGCGGCGATCATGACGGAAGATCGGAGCGACGCGCAAGCGCGTCGCAAACCCACGGAACTCGCCTCACGAGGTAGCGCCACATGCATCGTAGATCCACGCCGAGCCCATTCACACGCGTGTCCGGGACCGCTCTCGCGAACCGGCCGAGCTCCCTCGCCGTGACTGTGCTGACCCTGTCCGCGTTCGTCGTTCCGCACGCCGCACTCGCCGACTGCCCCGATGTCGCGGGCTCCGTGCGGCTCTTGTCGAACGAGCTGCCGGCGATGCAGGCGATCGCGGCACGCGCGTCGCGCTGCGCAACCGACCAGCTCGAGTTCACGGCCGATCAGACCGCGGAGCACAAGGACATCCAGGTGGCCGCCCTGACGAGCGATCCAGCCGCGTACACCACCGCCATCGTCGCCAACAGCTCGAGCGTGCCACTGCTGAACGCCGACCTGCTCCGCCCCCTCGACGACCTGGTGGAGCGCTACGGCGAGAACCTGACCGAGAGTCAGCTGATCACGATCGACGGCAAGGTCATGGCCGTCGCGTTCATGGCCAACGCCCAGCACCTCTTCTATCGCGAGGACGTCCTGAAAGAGGCGGGCGTCCCCGTGCCGACGACCTACGAGGAGGTGCTCGCCGCGCTCGAATCGATCCGCGAGCAGGGGCTGATGGACACGCCGTTCACCAGCACCTTCGCCGCCGGATGGGACCTCGGCGAGGAGTTCGTCAATCTCTACCTCGGGCACGGCGGCGAGTTCTTCGAGTCCGGTTCGGCGCGCCCGAGCATCGCCAACGAGAAGGGGGTTGCCACGCTCGAACTGCTGAAGGCCCTCTCGGGCTACATGAACCCTGACTTCCTGACCTTCGACACCAACGCCGCCCAGGCCGAGTGGGAGGAAGGGCGCGCGGCAATGATGACGCTGTGGGGCTCGCGGGCAGGCGCCACGCTCGACGACGAGAATTCGACCCCCGAGGTCGTCGACAACACCGTGCTCGTCGCCGCTCCGACCGTCGCGGGCAACGACATACCGGCCACCACGCTCTGGTGGGACGGCATCGTCATCGCGAAGAACGTCGACGACGCCGACGCCGAGGCCTCGTTCCGCGTGATGATGGAGGGCATCGCCCCCGCCCTCGCACAGGAGGAACCCGACGCTGCCGTCTGGCTGATCGACGGGTTCGAGCCGGGGCCGATGGCCGCGGGCGTCTCCGCCTCGGCCGCAGGTGGCGCGAAGCCCTACCCGATGCTGCCGTACATGGGCATCCTGCATACCGCCATCAGCACCGAACTCGTCGATTTCATGCAGGGCAAGGAGAGTGCCGAGAAGGCGCTGGAAGATGCCGAGACCGCCTACCTGACCGCCGCACGGGAGAGCGGTTTCGTGGAATAGTCCGAGCGGACCATGGAGTCTTCTTCAGCACCGGCAGCGCTCGCGCTGTCACGCGTGACGCGCAGCTTCGGCCCCGTTCAGATCCTGTTCGACATCGATCTGGAGCTGGTCGCCGGCGAGGTGCACGCGCTGATCGGCGAGAACGGCGCCGGCAAGTCGACGATGATGAAGATCCTGTCGGGCTACCTTGCGGCGAGCTCCGGCACGATCTTGCTCGACGGCCGAACGGTGACCTTCGCCGACAGCGAGGCGGCCGAGAACGCCGGGGTGGTGATGATCCATCAGGAGTTCAACCTCGCCGGCCAGCTGAGCGTCGAGGAGAATATCTTCCTGGGACGGGAGCTCCGACGCGGCCCGTTCCTCGACAAGCCGGCGATGCGCGAGCAGGCCCGCGCGCTGCTCGATCAGCTCGAGTGCCACGTCGACGTGCGCACCCGGCTCGACGCGATCTCCGTGCCGGACAAGCAGATGGTCGAGATCGCCAAGGCGCTGTCGCGACAGGCGCGCGTCCTGATCATGGACGAACCGACCGCCGTGCTGACCTCGCGCGAGGCGGCGGTCCTCTTCCGTCAGGTCGAGCGTCTGAAGGCCTCGGGCGTGGCGCTGCTGTTCACCTCGCACAAGCTCGACGAGGTCAAGGGGATTTCCGATAGGGTCACCGTCATGCGAGACGGTCACGTCGTCGCCGCGGCGCCTACCCATTCGATGACCGAGGACGGGATGGCCGAGGCCATGGTCGGGCGCGAGCTGAGCGGGCTGTTTCCGGCCAAGGGCCGTGCGGACCGGGACGCGAACGAGCCGCCGGCGCTGTCGGTGCGCGCGCTCCAGGTGCCGGGCTTCGCCCGCGACATCGCCTTCGAGCTGCACCGTGGCGAGGTGCTCGGCATCGCGGGCCTGATCGGCTCGGGCAGGACCGAGGCAATGGAGGGTCTGGTCGGGCTGCGCCCGGCCACGGCCGAGGTCCTCGTCGACGGCAACCCGGTGACGCTGAGTTCGCTGTCCCGCTCGCGCGACGCCGGCATCGCGTACCTGACCGAGGACCGGAAGGAACGCGGGCTCCTCCTGAACCAGGGCATGCGCGAGAACCTGACGCTGCTCGCGTTGAAGCGCTTCGACAGCGGCTTGCTGATCGACCGGAAGGCGGAGGCGGCGAGCCTCGAGAAGGCCGTGAAGGAGTTCGACATCCGCGCCCCCCACCCCGACGTGCTGGTCGGCAATCTCTCGGGCGGGAACCAGCAGAAGCTGCTGATCGCCAAGACCATGCTCGCGGAGCCCGATGTGGTGATCATCGACGAGCCCACCCGTGGGATCGACATCGGCACCAAGCAGCAGATCTACGAGTTCATCCGCGCCCTCACGCGCGCCGGCAAGGCGATCATCGTCGTCTCCTCCGAGATGTCCGAGGTCATCGGTCTGGCCGATCGGGTGCTGGTCATGCGTGGCGGTCGGATCGCGGGCGTGCTCGAGGGCGAGGAGATCGCCGAGCGCCCGATCGTGCGCCTGGCCATGGGACTCTCCGACGAACACAATACCGACGCATTCGAGGAGGCATCGTGAGCCGAACGGCCACAGGTACCACGACGAGCGCCCGCTGGGTGCCGAACTTCCACGTGCTCGGACCGCTGCTCGCGCTGGTCGCGCTGATCGCGCTCGGGGCGTCGCTGAACTCGAACTTCCTGAGCTACGGCAACGTCACCAACGTGCTGGCCCGCTCGGCGTTCATCGGCATCATCGCCGTCGGCATGACCTTCGTGATCACCTCCGGAGGACTCGACCTGTCGGTCGGCTCGATGGCCGCGTTCGTGGCCGGGCTCATGATCCTGCTGATGAACGCGCTCGTGCCGAGCATGGGCGTGAGCGTGTGGGTCATCCTGATCGGCGTGGCAACGGCACTGGTCGCGGGGCTCGCGGCAGGGCTCCTCAACGGCTTCCTGATCACCCGGCTCGGCATCGAGGCGTTCATCGTGACGCTAGGCAGCATGGGCATCTACCGCTCTCTGGTCACCTGGATCGCGGACGGGGGCACGCTGTCGCTCGACTTCGGGCTCCGTCAGCTGTACCGACCGGTCTATTACGACGGTCTGTTCGGGGTGGCGTGGCCGATCATCGTGTTTGCCCTGGTCGCCATCGCGGGCGAGATCGTCATGCGCTTCACCGCGTTCGGGCGTCACTGCGCAGCGATCGGTTCCAACGAGCAGGTCGCCCGCTACTCCGCCGTGCACGTCGGGCGCGTGCGCATCGCCACCTACATCCTGCTCGGGATGCTGGTGGGCGTCGCGACGATCATGTACGTCCCGCGTCTCGGCTCCGCGTCTTCCTCCACCGGGGTGCTCTGGGAGCTCGAGGCGATCGCCGCGGTGATCATCGGCGGCACCGTGCTCAAGGGCGGCTCCGGGCGCGTCTGGGGGACAGTGGTCGGCGTGCTGATATTGAGCCTGATCGGCAACATACTGAACCTGGCAAGCCTGGTGAGCCCGTACCTGAACGGCGCGATCCAGGGCGTCATCATCATCCTCGCTGTGGTGCTGCAGCGGGACAAGCAGGCGGACTGAGCGTCCGTCGACGACACACCCGCGCCACCAACGGAGAGATCCATGAAACGCAGACAGTTCCTCATCACCACCGCCGCCACGACCGTGCTGGCCACCACCCTCGCGATGTCCGGCACGCTTGCCGCCCAGGACGAGAAGTTCGTCATCGGCGTCTCGATCCCGTCGGCCACCCATGGCTTCATGGGCGGGCTCAACTTCCACGCCCAGGACACCATCGAGCGGCTCGAGGCGACCTACCCCCAACTCGAGTTCGTGCTGGCCACCGCGGGCGAGGCTTCCAAGCAGGTCAACGACATCGAGGACATGGTCGCCACGCGCGATCTCGACGCGCTGGTGGTGCTTCCGTTCGAGAGCGAGCCGCTCACCGGTCCGGTGAAGTACGTCGCCGACCAGGGCATCTGGGTCACCGTGGTCGATCGCGGGCTCTCGCAGCCGGGCATCGAGCAGCTCTACGTCGCCGGCGACAACACGGGCTTCGGGCAGGTGTCGGGCAAGTTCTTCGTCGACACTCTCGAATCAGGCGACAAGATCGTCGTGCTGCGCGGCATCCCGACCACGCTCGACAACGAGCGCGTCGAGGCCTTCGAAGCGGCGATCGACGGCTCCGGCATCGAAGTGCTGGACATGCAGCACGGCAACTGGAACCGCGACGACGCGTTCGTGGTGATGCAGGACTTCCTGTCCAAGTATCCCGAGATCGACGCGGTGTGGGCCGCCGACGACGACATGGCGATCGGCGTGCTCGAGGCGATCGCTCAGGCTGACCGCGAGGACGAGATGTGGGTGCTCGGCGGTGCCGGCATGAAGGAGATGATCAAGCGCGTGCAGGACGGCGACAAGCAGGTGCCGGCCGACGTGACCTACCCGCCGGCGCAGATCTCCTCGGCGATCGAGCTTACCGCGCTGAACTTCGTCTCCTCCACGCCGGTGTCCGGACGGTTCATCATCGGCTCGACGCTGGTCACTCCGGAAAACGCCGCGCAGTTCTACTTCCCCGACAGCCCGTACTGAGGTTTCAAGGGCGCGACGGCTGAGAGGCCGTCGCGCGAACGCTCGTGATGGAGGAAATCGTGTTCTGGACGGAAGGCTCCGTCTTGGCGGTGTGAAGCGACGTCGAGTACACGAGGGAGCGGCTGAGGCAAGCCGTCTCAGCGAAGTAAACCGCCCAGCGCCGGCCGCAGCCGTCCAGCGAACACTCGACCCGGAACGGGCGCATGGCGCTCTCCTACCTCCTGAGTTCCCTCGGTGGGGTTCGCTGCGAGTTCACGGTGTTCCGCGTCAGGGAGAACGACGACTACCTCGTCTCCGCCTGTGCCTTCGAGCGGCACGACGGCGACGTGCTGCAGAAGCTCCTGCCGAAGGACGGCTCGGTCACCCTTCGCACCATCACCACCGAGCAGGGCGTGCTGGTGCCCGCAAGTTCCAGGTCACGCGACGTGCTGAAGTCGATCACCGGCACGAGCCTTGCCCATGCCGACTTCCATCGCCTCTCGGGCCAGCGGCGCGGGTGCCGGGTCGTCGGTGTACGGAGGATCGTCGCCGCCCGCGCCGGGATCCGAGCCGCCTCAGGCCGGCATCAGGATGACAAGGGCGATGACCGGAAGCGGCCGCCATGCGGTTCGCGTCGTCACGAACATCGCCTCAGCGGGCCATCGGGCCGAGGCTCGTCCCGAAGGGCGTACGACTCACGCCGGGGGCGAAGGTCGCGCTGCCGGTGTAGACGGCCGAGCCGTCCGGCGCCGTGAACCGTTCGGGCAGTTGGTCGCGATAGCGCGGCATGCCGTCGTCCGCGCGCTCGACGAAGCTGCAGGAGCGGTAGGCGTTGCGGTTGCAGTCGACGATCCGTCGCATCGTCTCGGTGTCCCAGGACGCGAAGTAGTCCGCGTGCAGACTCTCGCCCTTCGCCATTCCGTGGTGATCGGAGGCCAGGCGCCAGTCGCTCTCGAGGGAAACGGCGTAATCGATGATGTAGCTCACCTGCGGGATGCGGTACGGATGACTCGGTGGACAGTGCCCTGCCGCGCCATCGAACGCCGGCGACTGGTACGCGAGATGAGCGCTTCCGTTCTCACCCGAGAGCACCGGTCGGCCACCCTCCGTGCGCAGACACTCCGGAAAGCGCACCTGAATCCGGATACCGCCCGCCGGGCTGCGATCGATGCGGAAGCCGCCCTCCCCCCCGGGCATGCTCCGCCGGGCGATCATCTGCAGGCCGTTCGGGATGGGCCGGATGGTGCGGCGATCGAGATCGCGGCCATCGCCGACGCCGTGACTCTTGTAGTAGACGAACACCGACTCGGGCAGCACGGCCCGGCCGCCCTCGTCGAACAGGGCGGGCGCCCAGTAGGCCGAGCGGTTGTTTCGACCACCCTCGCAACTCGCCCGACCGCTCGCGGCGAGCGAGGCGGCGGTCGTGGCGGCGTCGGCCCCGGTATTGCCCCAGAAGAGGTGCAGATGGGCCGCGCCGGACTCGCCGGGGTACACGATCGGGTCGTCGTGGGACAGGTGCGACACGGTGCAGTAGACGCGCGCGCCGTGATCCGACAGCCTCTCGGAGCTCGCGTCGTCGACCGTCATCGGCGACGAGCGGTTCGTGCCCCGCGTGACGTCGCGTCGCGCGCCCGCGACCGGCGTCGGACGCTCAGGGGGCGTGCCGGCCACCACCGCCGACACGGTAAAGGTGGCGCCGCCGACCCAGCGGTAGTTCTCGGCCCACGCATGACTCGTTAGCGTGCAACGCTGTCCCGCGGACAGCGAGAGCCGGAAGACGGCGTCCCGGAGACCCGGCCGCCCGTCGTCGGCCGCGGTCGCCGGGTCGTCACCGTTCGAGACGTCGGGCAGGCGCCCGATCGGGCAGTTGGGGCCGCTGCCGGTGAGTCGCAGACGGGCGACCGGGACGTCGACTTCGAGCCGCAGCATCAGTTGCCCGGCGGCGATCTCCGCGCTCTGGCCGTCGGCGAGCGACGCGATACCGCCCACCCCGTCGTCGATCCCCGCGGTCAGGTTCGTCAGCGCCGCGTGCGCGCTCGAACAGAACGAAAGCGCGACGCACAATCCCGCCGCGACCCGAATGTTGCGTGCCCGGCTGGACGACGGTTTTCCGGACGGCCGAACTGCGGGAGAGGAATCGGTGAGCGGACGGTTCATGCGTCATCCCTGAGGCAGGCCCAAGCCGACCTACGGCGACGCTACCACGCCCGTTTCCACGCTCGACCCGCGCGAACATTGCCCGTTCGACAGGCCTCGAACCGTCGCACCGCGTCTTCGCCGGGCACGGGAATCGGCACCGCGCGCGCTCGGCGGATCGGCGTGGATCTCGGTCGTCGCCCAGACGCGATGAGCGGTTCCAGGCGTCAGTGCCGATCTGCCGTCCACGGTGAACCTGCCCGGTCCTCTCCTCACCCTTCCCCGAGGCTGCGACCCTGAAGCGGGCGCGCGGGAGCGCCGTCGGCGGTATAGCCCCAGGCTTTATCGACGCCGGCGAGCCGCGCGAGCTGGCCGAGAGCACGCCGCACACTTGCCAGTCGAACGGCGACGCCGGCTGCATTGGCGGCGTTGAGCTCGCGGCAGCTGCGCAGTAGCTCGACGGTCTCCGGTGCGGTCGGTGTATCCGGTGCGCGAGGCGGGGCCAGTGCTCGCTCGAGTGCGCTCACTTGCCGGCGCTTGTGTACGCACAGCGTCGACAGCGCATCCGCATCGCGTGCTACCAGTGCCGACTGTTCGTCCACGAGCGTCTCGAGCAGCCTCCTCGCCGCATCGTGCAAGGCGGGTTCGACCGGCGTGTCGGGCACGGCGACCGTCATCGTATCGCCACCGTGTCGATACCGACGACAACGGCATCGATTCGCCGTCCACTGCGCTCGTTACGCACGCTGATCCGCTCGTCGCGCCGCCCGTCGGCGAGCGCGACCACCTGTGTTTCGACGCTCATGCCCGCGATCAGGCGCCGCAGTCGCACCGTTCGACCCCGCTCCACGAGCAGGGGCGGCTGCAGGTCAGTCAGCGATGGCACGCTGCCTGCGCGCAAGGAATGCCGAAAGGTGTATCCGAGCAAGGGCTCGAGCACCTCGATCGGGAGTGTGGCACCGGCACGCGCGGCAACCCTGCGGGCGCCCGGCGCGTCGTCGCCCAGCGTTACCGCCTGGTGCGTCAGGAGCTCCGGTACCAGGACATCACCACGCCGTACCGAACGGGACAAGGTCCAGACCTCTCGCTCGATGGTTGACTGCGCACGAACGCGCACGCGCCAGCCAGGCGCTCCCGCACAGGAAACCTCGACGACGCTCGCGCCCCAGGCAGGCTTGCCGGCACCGGTGCCTACCAGCAGCGCATCGAGTCCCGCATCACATCGCGCCAGCCGCAGCCGGCGATCGAGCGGACGAATCGCGATCTTCACATCGC
>ENA-ORXU01003080-ORXU01003080.1-marine-metagenome-genome-assembly--contig:-NODE-3080-length-10698-cov-2.793522_pt1 | contig 10698 bp, 13 predicted proteins | sample MGYA00237869_ERZ511484 | MGnify/ENA metagenome assembly ERZ511484 | reverse complement strand
GCGTCGATGTGAGCGGCAATGCCAATGTTTCTCGTGAATGTGAGATCCTTAGCCATGATAGTTCCCTGTTCGGGCGTTATAAATTAGTAATATGTTCAATTCGAAATACGCAAGTGCGTAATTACACGCGGAAGTGTGCGAAGGCGCGGTTAGATTCCGCCATACGGTGCGTATCTTCTTTACGTTTCACTGCTGCACCTTCTCCTTTACTTGCTGCAGTTAATTCTGCTGCCAACTTTTCTGCCATTCCTTTACCACTACGCTTTCTAGAAAAACCAATTAACCACTTAGAATTATTAAGATTCCAACTCCAGTCTTCTAATAGCCTCGCTCCACCGTAACCACCCCGCACCGCGACAATCGCTTTACACTGAGGATTCTGCCAAGCTGCGGCTAGATCCGAACGACGCTGGCGATCGCTACCCGCTAAATAGCCGCACTGAGACTGATAATGTTCCCCCATCTCAACTCGATAACCCCTGTCTCGCCATACCTGTAACCCTTGCTCGATCGCATCGGTGCTTTTTACTGCTCCCGCAGGGGCGATCGCTATGACTAAATCTCCAGGTTGCAATAGGGGAGGTAATTTACATGTTGATGCTCGGTCAGCCGACAAAATCTCCATAACTTAGCCAAATTCTGCCTTATCTTCAAATCGAGATTGCAGTATAACCCTTCCGTTACAAAAGCTCTAATCTCTCTCTTACTCCCTACTTTTCCCCTTAACCTCTCGCTTTAGAAAGTTGCTTTATGTTAAGTTAATTTTTAACAATGATTTAAGATTTATTCGGATCGTAGAAAATATTATGGCGTTTGAAATTCCCGATGGCATTAAAACTTGGTCGCAGTTTAGTCATCCAATCCTGATGTGGACTTTATTAGGTATAACTGTCTATGCACTATATTTGGGCTTGCAGCACAAAAAAATTCGCACTGCTGATAAAGAGACTAAAAAAGAACTAATCAAAGGCAAGTTTGGCGAAAGACATCACAAGATGGGTTCGATCCTGTTAGCTTTCATGGTGTTGGGTAATATTGGCGGCATGGCAATTACCTATATTAATAACGGCAAGCTATTTGTTGGACCTCACCTACTGGCAGGTTTAGGTATGACTGGACTGATTGCTGTCTCCGCGTCTTTGGTTCCTCTAATGCAAAAAGGTAATTCTTTGGCTCGTACAACTCATGTTTCTCTCAACATTACCCTCTTAGGTCTGTTTGGTTGGCAGGCTGTGACGGGAATGCAAATCGTGCAGAAAATTGTGGACAAAATAATGTCATAATTATTTTAAGAAATACGGTTGTAAGCTTTTGAATTCAGATTTTATTGCTAGGCGTGAGTATTTATCTTGCGTCTGTTTTTTTATCCGTTCGCCAATTGATAGCGAAAAAGTCAAGCAGCTAATTTAAATTAAATCTTATTAATTAAATCTTAAAATCTAATATGCAGATTTTGACAAAAGGTCAGGTAAAATATTGCCGAATAGCGATCGAAAGACATGGAGGTGTGGACTGCTGCTTGGGCATTTCTTTGCATAACAAATTATTTGTCTCAGATCGTTTTTTTGCAGAAGATCGCCGATCCGAAGCGATCGCATACTGCCAATCTAAATATCTTGCAGATAAGGGTGAAAAATCTTATTTTATTGTCATCAATATCGCGGGATTAACAGTCTGGCAAGAAGATAAATCGGCTCGACTAGTGGGCAAAAAAAGCCCAGAGGATTTTGTGGCTGACTTAGAATTGGGTAGCTCAATTATGCAAATGCAGGAGATGCTAAAAACTCCAGCTAGCGGTCGCCAAATAGAGAATCTGGAAACTTCCCTAGAAAAGATTATGAATTTGAAACAAAAGATAGAAAACGGCTGCTGGCTTAATTCTGTAGAGTTCTCCGCGCCGTTAAAGAAGACCTGCCATAGCGGACAGTTCGACTGGAATGAGGCTTAGGAAAACCAACTTCTCTCAATCGGTCTTAATTAGTTTCCCCTGCTGCGCTCGAACCTGTTTTTAGGCGGCGCAGACTCTATCTGCTTCGATTTTATTTAACTGTCTGCTGCTTTTAGGCGGCATTGCCAAGCCGTGACTTTGATGAAAATCCTGCTGTACTTTATAAGTTAGACGGGGAGAAACTTGACGGACAATTTGAGCTAAAAGGCGATCGCCCGTAGTTTGAATTAAGTTTGCCGAAAGTTTGCCGATAAAGGCAGGAAGTTCCACTTTGACCTTAAGATTCAAATCCCAAGTTACCTTGGTAATCTTTTCGGGAACATCTACTTGTTTATTAAATAAGCCACGGCTTTTAGCCGCAGTATCGCCAGCCACCTCTTCTAGCTTCATTTTCGCTTGATAGTTGACCTCGTATCCCTCATCGCAGTCGGGAATAGCAATAGTTTCCATCAGGTAAACGCGATCGACGGGGGGTTGCAGGACGACACCAATTTTTGGCTCGACTTCGTAACCAAATGAGCCAAATTTACCCACTGTCAAAACATAGCCATTGTCGCTTAAGGGTTCGACTTTCATTGGCTGGGCGCAGCGGCAAAACCAGCCTTCATGGGCGTTGAGATATGTGGCTACGGTTTCCACATCACTATACATATCCATCCGCCCGTTAAAGCCCACGTTGAAGACAAATGCTTTTTGCTGTTCGACTGAATCAGTATAGGTAACGTGCATAGAGTCAGAAGTAGAAATTTCTAAAAAAGTGTTTTGAGAGGAATCGATATATTTGGACTGCATGTCACTTCTTAAACTAACGTTTTATAACCAACCCATACTGCTATTATGATTACAATAAAGGTGTTAATTATTAGCTAAACACCTTTTTAAAATAATGAGTGTGATCTAAAATCCTCAAAATTTTCTAATTCATATGCAGGTATTTGTTGCAGGCGCTACAGGAAAAACAGGTAGACATATTGTTAGACAGTTGTGCGATCGCAATGTGACCGTAGTGGCTTTAGTTAGAGATCCAGAAAAAGCCAAGGAGATTCTGCCCGCAGCAGCCCAATTAGTTACAGGAGACATACTGAAGCCCGATAGCTTTAAATCCGCTCTAAATGATTGTAGCGTTTTAATTTGTGCCACGGGCGCGAGTCCCAGTCTCGATCCTACGGGACCATATAAAGTGGACTATGAGGGAACAAAAAATTTAGTCGATGCAGCTAAAGAGCATAACATCGAACACTTTGTTATCGTTTCTTCTCTCTGTGTATCCAAGTTTTTTCATCCTTTAAATTTATTCTGGCTGGTTCTCTACTGGAAAAAACAGGCAGAACAATACATTAAATCTAGCGGTATTCCCTACACTATCGTTAGACCAGGAGGATTGAAGTCAGAAGACAATGCAGATAAGATTGTCATGTCAGAGGCGGATACTTTGTTTGACGGCAGCATTCCCCGACAGAAAGTAGCTCAGGTATGCGTCGAAGCTCTATCTCAGCCCGAAGCTAAAGCTCGCATTGTCGAAATCGTTGCCCGTCCCGATGCAGCCAGTAAATCTTGGTCAGAATTGTTTGCTGTCTCTAATTAAAAGCTTGCTTTAAAACGCAGCAGCATTATTGTTTATTTAAAGTTTCTGTTTGACTGGCGATCGTTTCTTGATATTGTCGATCCTTAACCGCAGCATATTTGTCTACCGTGTTTCTCGCGCCAATCGCCTGGAAGTATTCTACTCCCTGTTCTTGTTCTAGACGTTCTCTAACTTTTTTTCTCAGATCCGAGACAACTTTGCCGTTAACTTTGCGGGTTTGTTTCCAGTCAAGAATTGGTTGTGGGTAATCAGATTTATATTCCCCTGTTAATAGTTGGGACATGCTGTGTCCGCTTAATTCTGGTATCCAGCAGTAGACAAACTGAAGGGTCGGATCTTTTTCTTGCAGGTTTTTAGTCGGGTTATAAATCCGAAAGGTTTTGGACATTGGATTCAAGCTCCCTGCCTGTGCCTGCCATTGCCAGTGATTGATCGCAATATTGCCGTCTACCAGACGACTCATAAAATATCTCGCGCCGTGATGCCAAGAGACACCACAGTTGATGGTCAGAAAAGTGACGCACATTGCCCGCATCCGAAAGTTCATCCAGCCCATTTGGTTTAGCTGGCGCATACTCGCATCGACTAGGGGATAGCCCGTCTTACCTTCACACCAGGCGGTAAATAGTTTTTGCTTCGACCCTGTTAACTCCGACGCAGAATACCATTCGTCAAATTCGGGATAGCGATTCTGCCAGGCTAATTCGGGATGATGGTGGTGTCTTTGGGTAAATTTGTTATGCCAGCGGAGCCGATCTAAAAAGGTTTTGATTGAATATTGAGCTTTAGATTTTGGTGGCAGTTGGGCTAATGGCTTACTGACAGCCTGGTAGACGGTGCGGGCTGAAATTGTCCCAAAGTCTAGATGTGCTGAGAGATGGGATGTTGCTCCCTGCTGCGCCTGCCAAGGGCGAGACATTTTCCAGTGATAGCCCTGATAGCGATGGCTGACAAAGCTAGCTAGAGTTTTTTGTGCAAAGCTTTCTCCACCTAGATATCTATAGCTGACCTCACTAGTCGGGAGATATTTTTGTTTTAACTCGACAATGGTTAACTGAGGTAAGTCGAGTTTTAGATCGGGAGTATCGATCCGTTGCGGTGTGGGATAGAGAGACTGTCTTTGATAACGATGGTAGTCACTCCACCAGCTATCGTAGTTTTCTGACTGCTGGATAAAATGATTGAGTCCGATCTGAGTTTCTAAGTTTTGCTGCTGATAGTAATCTAGAACATGGCGATCGCGATCGATGCCATAGTTTACCTGTACGTCATGATGAAAATAGAGTTTTGAGCGTAGATTTTGCGCGATTAAGGCTTGAGTTAGGTTTTGAATTACTTCGAGCGATCGCCCTTGAAATAGATATAAACGACTGCCTTTGGCTTTGAGATTGAGATCTAGGTCTTCTAAAGACTCAAATAAGAACTTGACTCTGGCGGTGCTTATTTCTGGCTGTCGATAAAACCAGGGATCGATAATAAAGAAGGGCAATACCTGCTGCCCATTCTCTGTTGCCTGGGCGATTATTTCACTGTCATTTAAACGCAGATCGCGACGAAACCAGATTAGAGATATTATTTGATGTGGTGACATTGAGCAAGACAACAGATTGGTACTGACATACCATTACATAATTAATTTTAGGTTTTATGTTTGAGAGTCGAATCTTGCTTGAGAAGGATAATTGCTATTCGTCCCTACAAGATCTCTAGGGTAATTACTGTAACTTCAGGGGGGCAGTTAATTCTGCCAGGGAGATAGCTACCCATACCGCGATTGACATATAGCTGATTTTTGTCTATCTGATGCCAACCCTGTGACCACTGCCAGTTTTTGGTAACTTTGGCGCAGTCTTTGAGATAGGGTATACGATTGCGGAGAGATTTAGGAACGTGCTTTCTAATTTTCGGCAACAAAGAGACAACTGGACCATAGTTGGGAATTACCACCTGTCCGCCGTGGGTATGTCCCGATAGCTGGAGATCTACCCGCCATTGTTTGAGGACTTCCGCTGAATCGGGATTATGGGATAAAACAATACGGGGTACGGTGTCGGCAATGGACTCTAATACGGGCGCGGGATTAAATTCCGATGACCAAAAATCTGGCAGCCCTGCGATCGCTAAATCTGAGCCAAACGGATATGCTACCTCGTTCCAGAGGGTTTTTATATTGGCAGTCTCTAAACCAGCGATAATTTCTCTTCCTGTCTTATTAAAGATGAGGTCGTGATTGCCCAGACAGGCAAATATGCCCGACTTGCTTTGTAACTGGCTTAAGTAACGGGCTAATTTGGTAATGGGGGCAGGATCTCTAGTGATAAAATCCCCTGTAAGCACGATTAAATCTGGATTTTCGGCATTACTTAGAAAGATCGCCTGTTCTAGAGTCGAGTCGTCTAAATGAACGCCGTCATAGTGTAGATCTGAAAGCTGAACGATTTTTACCCCAGATAAGCGAGCGGGTAAATTTTTAATGGCGATCGCAATCTGCTCGACCTGAATAGGTTCGGTAATAATCATGCTCACTGAAGTGGAGTTTACTAAACCTTATTCTAAATAAACTGACGAAATTTTTCTGGGGCGATCGTTCGACATCAGTGAAAAAAGATTACGGATACCTAAACTGCAAAGTAGAATAACAACATCAATTTATATTTAATCGATCGAATTCAACCTCGATTGTGCAAAATTTATGAGCCGAATTAAAATATTTTTACTAGTATCGATCGTTGCAGTACTGGGTATTATCTTTGCCCAAAATCAACAGCCGATCGCCCTCAATCTGCTTTGTGCGGACAGTTCCCAGAGCTGTCTCTATCAGACTCCCTCATTGCCGTTGGCAGTTTGGATTGCTTTATTTGTTTTGACAGGAGCGATCGCCAATTTATTCATTCAGGCTTTAGATCGTTTTGGCTATCGAAACTCTAATCAGAAATCAGCAATTTTGGACGAAGAAATCTATTCTAACGGTAAGGACAAAAAGACAAAAAGCAATCGCGATCGCAAATATTCTAATACTGTGGGTTTTGACGATTCTGGCAGTGACGATGTGAAAAGTTACGAAGCAAAGCAAGAACCTCAAAATATTGAGAAGTCGGGTTCTACATATTCTTATAAATATCGAGAAGCGGGCGATCGTCCAAGCGAGCGAGCGAGCCATTCTCAAAACTCCGCCGAACCTGAAATTAAAAAGAGTGCTAGTTCTGAATCTAACGAAGAAGATTGGATCTGATTTTTAGTTTTATATCCTTATCTTTGGTAAATAAAATAGCTAACTCTCTTGCTATTAGCCCTTAAGCTAATCTTACAGGATAGTTTTACTCGTATAAAAAGCTAGCAGTATTACGTCAACTTTGTTGTTTTAAACAGTAAACGTTAGTTTAAGAACCGTGAAGATTGGCAGCAAAAATTTCTTTTGATTCTTGTCTGACTATTCCCAGCATTGTTGCCTGCTGTAAGTCGATAAAGGCTTCTAGATCTTCTAGATCGTATTTATTCTTGAGCCTAATTCTAAGTCTTTCTTCTGCTTCAAGGGTCAAATATCCTGCATCTAAAGCCTGCTTTGCTATTTCTCTAATTAAGCTCATAATTAATTTTTGAATATTTATTTATTATAAAATATAATTTTAAGTTTGAGTCTGGAACTCGCTTTGAAAACAAACAAGCTTCACTCCAGCTATTAACTTTTGGCTAATAGCTCTATCAAACATGGTCTGAAATCATACCCGATTGCAGATAATTTTAGAGGTCAGAGTCTTGGACTCAGTAGCGTCTTTAGCAGTTGATTTAAAGCCAATAAATAAAATATTTTTTATAAATTTAGGTAAATAAATTGTTATTAGTTTTAAACGATAACTGCTGTCTGTATATTTGAATTCTAGATAAAGCTGAGTGTATTTTCTGTAATTCAGATCACCTTTGCTTAGCGATAATAACGACGATTATATTTTTTAGATAAAGCGGTCAGCGATCGAGGTTGCAGTTGCAAAACTAGAATATTTGCCATTTTTAGTTAATTTAGCTCAAATATCTTTAATCTTTATAGCTAGCTAGATATTTTCTGGGTCTTAGCTAAAGATTAATTTTAGAAAAACCCTCGTAAAAACACTTAGTTAAATTACGCAACCCGCTCAATTTATTCTTAGTATTAATAACTAAAGTTGGAACAGATATAAATCTGTCGATCGCCAGCAGGGTCTTGTGTATCCGCTATACTCTCAATCGATCGCCATTAACTGATACATTCAGATATGGTGGTAGTGTAATCAAGATTCAGTTTTAAAATATGAGTGATTTATTACAGGGCTTAAATGTCTACTTAATTGGCATGATGGGATCGGGAAAAACCACGATTGGCAAGCACCTAGCGCAACAGCTTCAATATCGCTTTATCGATACAGATGGGACAATTGAGGCGATCGCTAAAAAATCAATTTCTACTATCTTTGAGGAGTCGGGAGAAACGAGTTTTCGTCAGCTAGAGACTCAGGTTTTGGACTGCCTTTCATCATATACTCGCTCGGTGGTTTCGACGGGGGGGGGCACAATCCAGCTACCGATGAACTGGAGCTATCTACGTAACGGTTTGGTAGTTTGGCTGGATGTTGATGTCGAGATCTTAAAAAAAAGGGTAGCTCAGAATGAAAACAGACCCCTCGCGGGGAAACTAGAATCGTTATTAGAAGCTCGTCTTCCTTTATATGCTCAAGCCGACCTACGGGTTTCGACAAAACCCAAACAGTCACCCTCAGAAGTCGCCGCGAAGATTATCGAGCTGATCCCTTCTGTGCTTAAATCTCAGGTCGAACAAAACAGCTTTAGCTGTTATTAAAGCTTTTATTCTTCTTTCTCAATATCGACAACCTCACAATTTTATGCTCAACGACAGCGAATACTTTAAAGAATCAGCAGCTTCTCGCGTCCGTATTCTCAGTGAAGCTCTACCCTATATCCAGAAGTTTGCCAACCGCACTATCGTCATTAAGTATGGCGGCGCAGCGATGAAAGATGGCGCTCTTAAAGCAAAGGTAATCAACGATATTGTCTTTCTTGTTAGCGTCGGAGTCAGACCCGTGGTAATTCATGGCGGAGGTCCCGAAATTAATACCTGGCTACAAAAACTGGATATCAAGCCGCTGTTTAAGGATGGTTTGCGAGTTACCGATGCCGAGACAATGGACGTAGTAGAAATGGTGTTGGCGGGTCGAGTTAATAAGGAGCTGGTATCGCTAATTAATCGTGCGGGAGCAAAGGCAGTTGGTCTATGTGGCAAAGATGGTGGTCTAATCCAAGCGCGTCCCGTGGGAAAAGAAGGAATTGGCTTTGTGGGTGAAGTTGCCAACGTCGATACGGGAGTAATTGAATCCTTAGTCGCTAGCGGCTACGTGCCGATTATCTCCAGCGTCGCTGCGGACGAAAATGGTCAGGCTTATAACATTAATGCTGATACTGTGGCAGGGGAAATTGCGGCATCGCTCCAGGCAGAGAAATTGATTCTGCTTACGGATACAGCAGGAATTCTCTATGACTATCACGACCCTTCCACTTTATTAAATAAGCTGGATATTCAAAAGGCGAGGGAATTAATCGATGAAGGAGTTGTTTCGGGGGGTATGATTCCCAAAGTTTCTTGCTGCGTGCGATCTCTGGCACAGGGGGTAAAAGCAGCCCATATTCTTGATGGTCGCCTGCCTCATGCTCTACTGCTGGAGATACTCACCGATGAAGGAATTGGCTCGATGATCGTTGCCTCCGAATCTGTTGCTTAGATCGTGCCTCCTTTTCATACACCACTGCCCTAGATTCTTCCTCTTATAAGAAACGACTGATGTTTTCCACCTCTCCAAACCTTTTTTAACAGTAGAGGCGAAACTGATGTTCTTTTGTAGGAGGAGTCATAGGGGCTGAAAAGATGAAGAGAGGTGGTATGTCTCTACCTGCCTTCTATTTGCGCAAAACACGGATGTAGCCATTCTGACTGCTGTAATTGCTATAGCTAGAAGTGGTTGGATTGATGATGATTACAGGTCCTTTACGGCGACGATGATGGTGATGATGGTGATGATGGTGATGATGGTGATGACCGTGTCCATATTCTTCGTAGCGATCGTACCCGCGTCGATATCCATTGTGGCGATAGTAATCGCTGCTGCGGCTATTGGTAGGCAAAGGAATGTGAGTTTGAGGTCTGATATTTAAAGGTGTAGGAGGGGTTACACGACTACGAACACCAACCTGAGCTATTTGCCAGCTATCTTCAGCTATTTCGGGCAGGCTTTGGGCGGGATCGCCGATCGCCACAATGCCAAAGGCAAGAGCAATGGCGCTTAGAGCAGGTTGCCAACTAAGCTTAATTTTGTTTTGTCCATCCATAATTTATTCCTCGCAGCTTGAACAGCAGAAGCAAATTATTTAATAATAAACTTAAGTAATTTCCTCTACCCAACCCTATTTTAACGTGACGGCAGATAATCAAAACAAGTTTCGACAGAAGTTCCAGGCAGGAAAACAGGCTCTAGAAAGGGGGCAATATCGTCAAAGTATTGAATACCTCGAAACTGCAAAAGACCTAGTTATGCCTAATTCTCGTCGGGCTGGGGAGGCAAAAGTTTGGTTGGTTACGGCTTATCAGGCAGCGAATAAAATTGACGAAGCGATCGCTCTGGCAAGAGAATTAATTACCCACCCCGATCTGAAAACTCGCGAGCAGGCACAGCGTATTTTGTATATTATTCAAGCGCCAAAGCTAGAGCGTCCCAAGGAATGGATGAGCGAAATTCCCGATCTAGCTGAAGCCGATCGAGGTGCATCTCGTTATGTCAGTGCGAAGCAGAAAACTCCTGCCAAACCGAAAGAATTGGAGTTAGAAGATCTTGAAGCCACCCCCACCGAAGTTAAGGACAAGGATTTTCTCTGGTTTGCTTTAATTCTGGTAGCAATAATCGTTGGCAGCTTGTTTTGGCTTAGTTAATCGGGCGATCGCAAAAAGGGGATTGCTAAGTTTTCTTTCGCCCTAAGATATTCCCGTACCAAAAAATTTGGGCGGTCGTTCGAGAGTATATACCGTAGTCTCGGCAGCGATCGCCTGCCGAACATATAAAGGTGCTTGTAAAATACCCAGTAGGCTAATACCGTCGATAAAGCGCAAGCCTCCCGTGGTTTTTTC
>ENA-ORXU01003079-ORXU01003079.1-marine-metagenome-genome-assembly--contig:-NODE-3079-length-10700-cov-2.934952_pt1 | contig 10700 bp, 7 predicted proteins | sample MGYA00237869_ERZ511484 | MGnify/ENA metagenome assembly ERZ511484 | reverse complement strand
GCCAATTGCTACTGAAAAAGAGCTTTTAAGATTTTTTTAATGAAATGACTAAATTTATCTTATTTAACTAAGAGATTTACTTGAATGTCCAATCATATTTATTCAATCCTTTTACAGCTTCGGTCAATAATGCGATAGTCGCCAGAATATCTTTTTTATTAGCCATTTCAATGGTTTGGTGCATATTGCGTAAAGGAATAGAAATGGCACCTGCGATAGATCCATTTTTTCCATATCGCTGTAGGCCAGCCGTATCTGTTCCTCCGGCTGGTAGTACTTCGGGTTGCCACTTTATTTTTTTACGGTTACCCAAATCTTTTAAATACGACACCATACGATAATCACAGATGGTAGAACCATCTTTTATTTTGATGGCTGTGCCTTCTCCAAGTTTGGTTATTTTTTCGTGGCCTTGTGCGCCTGGCACATCGAATGCAATCGTTACATCTAGCCCAAAACCAAAATCGGGATTAATACGATGTGCAGCTGATATAGCTCCGCGTAATCCCACTTCTTCCTGAACCGTAAATACCGCATAAAGATCATAAGGTATTTTTTTCCCTTTCAGCTTTTTCAAGGTTTCCAATAAAATATATACGGATAGTCGATTATCCATAGATTTAGAATTGATACATTCCCCCATTTCTATCAATTCACGTTCCCGTGTAACAGGATTACCAATCGAGACAATTTCCTTAACCTCTTTTGCAGCACGACCGGTATCAATATAATATTCATTAATCGGAATAGGTTTGCCACGTTCTTCCTTAGACATTAAATGAATCGGTTTACAACCCATTACACCGATGATATCCTTGGTACCGTGTACAATAACTCGCTGAGAAGTAAGGGTTTTCGGATCAAATCCGCCTAATGGATGAAAACGAATAAAGCCCTCATCATCAATATGGCTTACCATAAACCCAATTTCGTCCATATGTGCGGCAACCATCACTCTTTTATCCTCACTCCCTTTTTTGACAGCAATTACACTTCCCATTGCATCAGTATAAATCTCGTCCGCTAATCCTTTGAGTTTCTTGAGAACTAAGGCTCTTATTTTTTGTTCAAATCCCGGTGCACCCGGTGTTTCACAAATTTCTTTTAATAACTTAACATCAACCATTTTAAAAAAATATTTTTGTAAAGGTAATTTTTCTTAAAATAAAGTCAGGGATATTATCGACAATAATATGTTTTTTATTTAATAATACTTTCAATATTCAAACTATGACCGCTCATCTACTTACTATTGGCGATGAAATTCTTATCGGACAGATTATCGACACCAATTCCGCATGGATGGCCCAACAGCTCAATTTGTTGGGTATTCGAGTTAATAAAATCACCTCAATTAGCGATACGGCAGAGGCTATCCGTACTGCATTAGATGAAGCATTTACTGAAACCGATCTGGTCCTGATGACTGGTGGCCTAGGTCCCACCAAAGATGATATTACAAAAAAAACATTAGCAGATTATTATGGCGTAGGGATGAGTTTTCATCAGGAGACTTTTGAGCGTATTGAAGCTATGTTTGCCAAATGGGGCCGTACGACTACACCTGCTCACCGCGAGCAATGTTTTCTTCCTGATAACGCTATCGTGTTGACCAATAAAGCTGGAACTGCTCCAGGGATGTGGTTCGAGAAAGATGGAAAAGTGGCGGTTTCTATGCCCGGTGTTCCTTATGAGATGAAATATTTAATGGAGCATGAGGTGTTACCACGAATTGGAAAAACGTTTGCCGGAAAACCTATTGCACATCGTACTATTCTTACCATTGGAGAAGGAGAATCCCGGTTAGCACAACGGATTGAAGATATTGAAGCAGCTTTACCAGCACATATTAAGCTGGCATATTTACCAAATTTGGGACAAGTACGATTGCGGCTTACTGCTACGGGAGATGATTTATCACAAATTGAAAAAGAATTAGCTGAAAAAGTAGGTGTCCTCAATGAACGGCTCACCGACTATATTTTTGGATATGAAAAAGATACAATTGAGAACGCGGTAGGTCAGTTATTATTAAAATATAAAAAAACAATTGCTACTGCTGAGAGTTGTACCGGAGGCTTACTTGCTCATCGGCTGACGAGTGTTCCCGGTTCATCCGCTTATTATGAGGGCAGTGTAGTCGCTTATTCTTATGATCTCAAAAAGAAAATACTCAATGTAACAGAAGCAACACTACTTGAGCATGGAGCAGTGAGTGAACCTACTGTGAAAGCGATGCTTACAGGTGTTTTAGAAGCATTGAATACAGATATTGGCGTAGCCATTTCAGGAATCGCAGGCCCCGGTGGTGGAACTCCTGATAAACCAGTCGGCACTATATGGATTGCAGTAGGAGATCAAAATCGAATAGATACTTTGAAACTCCAACTCGGTAAAAGCCGTTCTAATAATATTAAATATACCACTACCAAATCTCTGGATATGGTACGGCGGTTTCTGTTAAGAATGAGCTAAAAACTCTGTGATTATTTGTTTAATTTTGCAGGAATAACCAAATTATACAAACAAAGCTGTTTTAGATAGCTTTTTTAATTAATATAACCAATATGGCAAAGGTAGAATTAGTGATGCCCAAAATGGGAGAGAGTATCATAGAAGCGACTATCCTAAAATGGCATAAAAAGGTAGGAGATGAGGTAGAAATGGATGAGACGATATTGGAAATTGCAACAGATAAGGTAGATACTGAAATCCCTGCTCCTGTGGCAGGTAAAGTAACTGAAATTCTGTTTGAAGCAGATGCAGTAGTAGAAGTGGGAAAAGTAATCGCGATTATCGCTACTGAAGCTACCTCTGAATCAGCTCCAACTCCCAGCGTCAAAGATGCGCCTGCGGCTACCAATGGTCAGGCAAATAAAGCTGCCGCCCCTAAGCAACCCGCAGCAACCGTTACGACAACCGCTCCAGTTCCTGCGACATCAGGGGGAACGACAACTACCAATCGTTTTTATTCTCCATTAGTGAAAAACATGGCCAAGCAGGAGAATATCGCCATCCCTGAGTTAGAACAAATCCCCGGTACTGGTAAAGATGGACGAGTAACAAAAAAGGATATGTTGTCCTACCTCAGCAATCGACAAGGTGCGCCTGCTCAATCTACTAATGGTCAACATCAACCTGTCATTACTAAAAATAATACTGCTTCAAACAATAATGGAAGCAGTGGAGACGTAGAAATAATAGAAATGGATCGGATGCGGCGGTTGATCGCTGATCACATGGTCAATAGTAAGCATACTTCTCCTCACGTTACTTCTTTTGTAGAAGCAGATGTAACTAATCTGGTCAATTGGCGTAATCGGGTAAAGGATCCTTTTCAAAAGAAATACGGAGAAAAGATAACGTTTACACCCATTTTTGCAGAAGCAGTAGCTAAAGCAATCGGTGATTTTCCAATGGTAAATGTATCCGTAAATGGTAATCAAATTATCCGAAAAAAATCAATCAATATCGGTATGGCCACTGCGCTACCTTCTGGTAATCTGATTGTACCCGTTATAAAAAATGCAAATCAACTTAACCTTTTGGGACTTGCTCAACAGGTAAATGATTTGGCGAATCGCGCTCGCAACAATCAGCTCAAACCTGAAGATATTCAGGATGGTACTTTTACGCTGACGAATGTAGGAACCTTCGGTAATGTAATGGGTACTCCTATTATCAATCAACCACAGGTAGCTATTTTAGCCGTGGGTGCCATTCGAAAAAAACCTGCTGTCATGGAGACCGAATATGGTGACGTGATCGCTGTACGACAAATGATGTTTCTATCGCTTTCTTACGACCATCGAGTCGTAGATGGATTCCTAGGAGGCTCTTTCCTTCGCAAAGTGGCGGATTATTTGGAGACCTTTGACGACCAGCAGGAAATATAGTACGAATATAAAATGTACATTTTATATACTAAAAATAGAAAAGACGAATTACCCAATTATACCGTGAGACGCCCCTGAAAATTGATTAAATCATAACAGTATGAAAGGTAAGGTTATTTTATTCGCCCTGATGGTGCTATTCGTTAGCTCATCCACGGTAACTGCGCAGCAGTCTGCCAAAAAACTCAAAGCGTCCGCTGAGAATTATTTCAAAAAAGATAAGTATTACGAAGCGTATAATTTATTTTCTAAGTATGCCCGACTGAAATCACCAGACGCCGGTACCATGCTCAAGATAGGTCTGTCCGCCTACCATGCCAATCGACTGGAAGAAAGTGTAGGTTATCTTGAATCTATTATTGCCAATGAAAAAAAGGTTGATAGAAATGTATATTATGTATTGGCGCGAGCCTATCATCAACAGCTTAGCTACAAAAAAGCAATTCAAACTTATAAGAAGTATTTAGCTGTTACTAAGTTTGATGATGACAAAAGGGAAAACGTAAAGGATAATATCTTACGATGTGCCAGTGGTCTTAATCTTTTATATGTGGATGAAAAAGCAGTTGTCGAAAACATGGGTGACAAAGTAAATTCTCCAGGAGATGATTTTGGTCCTGTACTCAGTCCTAATCACAATAATAAACTGTATTTTTCTTCCGCCCGTGAAGGCGCAACAGGGGAAATGCGTAATGAAGAAGGATACATAGATAATCGATATGGAAATTATAGTACGGATATTTTCTCTTCTATTATTATCAATGGAGAATGGACTTCTACCACACCATTACCTTCTTTAATCAATAGTGTTCGAAATGAAATATTACTAGACTTCAATGATAATGGGATGGTACTCTATTATTATAAAGGACTAAAAAGAAGCGGTGGAGAAATCCTGATAGACTCTTTCAGTGTAGATCAAAATAAGTTAAATCCACCTAATCTGGATACGCCAGTGAACCCAGAAAAAGGCGATATAAACCCTTATTTTTTTAATGACTCTCTATTACTATTCAGTAGTCATCGATCAAGAGGAGTGGGAGGAAAAGACTTATATGTGGCTACTCGCGAAAATGGATATTGGACAGTACCTCGTAATTTAGGCTTGGAGATTAACACACCTTATGATGAAATTTCTCCTTTCTTATCCAAAGATGGACGAACACTATATTTTAGTAGCAATAATCCGAAGAGCATCGGTGGAATGGATATTTATCGTGCGCGATATAATGATGGAAAGCAGCGTTGGGAAAAACCAGAGAATATGGCTTTCCCTATTAATTCCCCAAGTGATGATCAGGATTTTCGTTTAGGTTCTGGAGGACTAGAAGCTTATTTTGCTTCCAACCGTAAAACGGGGTTAGGAGGTTTGGATATTTATACTGCTTATTTTAAAAGCAAACTCTATGAGCAAACAGTCGTCTCTAATCCGCTCGTTTTTACGCAAGTACCTGCTTACCGTCAGAAACAACAAATGGCAGGTGTTATTTTTGAAGCACCAGATGGCCAACCAGCGACTTCTTATCCTTCAACAGTCAATTTTCCTGAAGCTGCTATTACTACAGTAGAAGTTAACCCACTTCATTATCGCGATGACGATGATATTTTAAGTCAAACCAATAGTGAAAAACTAAACGAGATCATCCGCTTAATGAATGAATATCCTCAGGTAAAAGTTATGCTGACGGCTCATTCGGATGCAAGTGATCCTGTTGAGTTTGATCTTTTCTTTTCGATAAAGAGAGCTGAAAAAATTGCAAAGTATCTTACTGATAACGGTATCAATGCGGCCAATATTTATCTGAAAGGAGTGGGAGCGACTTATCCTGCTGCACAACAAGAAACCGAGCAAGGACCCAGTATGGCTGCAAAAAAGTTGAATAGACGAATCGATATAGAAATTTTTAATACTGCCGGATTACCACTCAAGGTAAATAATAATGGACCAGTAGTAAGTAAATTTATGAAAGATGACCGTGGAACTCGCTATAATCAGGCGATAAAAGGTTTGTCCTATAAAGTCCAAATTGCCGCTCTGGCACAAAGATACAAGGGGAATGCGCTTATTGATTATCAAAATCCACTGATAGAAGCGACTTTTAACAATAAGAATTATCAATATTCTGTTGGGTTATTTCAGAATTTCTCTGCAGCCGAACGGCTACGTAAAGAACTGGAAATCAATGGAATAACGGATGCTTTTATCATTCCTTACATAAATGGCGTACGTGCTTCTAAAGGCGATTCTAAGATTTATGCCGCAGCATACCCCGATTTACTTAACTTCCTGGCACAAACTAATCAGGAATAGTTATCTTTGGGGTTTTCCAATTATACTAGTAATGAAGAGAATCGACTTTCTCCGAGAAAGCCTAAAGAATATAAAGTCAGTTGGTACTGTTACACGTAGTTCCAAATTTGCCTGCAAAGCTATGATTGCTCCGGTAGATTTCTCGGAAGCGAATGTAATCGTCGAACTTGGTGCAGGTGATGGAGTAATAACAGAACATATTATCAAAAATATGAAATCGGATGCGATTTTATTGTCTTTTGAAGTAAATCCTAAATTTTGTAAAAAAATAAGGGAACTGGATGATCCTCGTCTTCATGTCATTGAGGACTCTGCCGAACATCTCGGAAAATATCTACAAAAACACAATCTAAAAGAAGCCAACTACGTCATCTCGGCCATCCCGTTTGTCTCCTTACCCGACGAGCTGGGTTACGCTATTGTGGGAGAGTGTAAAAAATATTTAAAAGAAGGTGGATTGTTTGTACAAATTCATTATTCACTCTTAGCCAAAAAGATTTATGAGAAAATTTTTGGTAATGTTGATATCAACTTTGAACCGCTCAATATTCCTCCGGCTTTTGTATTAGTCAGCCAAAAACGGTCAGCTTAGTTTCTCTTTGCTATAAAGACTTAAAAATAAAATTTCAATCTGGTAATTTTTGTTTCTATAAAAACAAATTCATAATGTGGCATAAAACAGTACGTCTCTATATAAACTATGTTTTTTGTATGTTATTTGTTGGATTGTCAATTACATCTAATGGACAATTACCCGAAGAATTTTTTCAAGAATCAATTGGTACTTTTAATGGGCCGGCAGGTATTACGTTTGATGAACGCGGTTATGGATATGTCTGGGAAAAGGGTGGGACTATTTGGAAGATAGATACCAATGATGTTCTTCTTCCTACTCCATTTTTAGATTTATCAGAAGAAGTAGCAGAGTGGAGAGATCATGGCTTTTTAGGATTTACACTTGATCCGGATTTTCTTTTTAATGGTTATGTATATTGTCTTTATACTGTTGACCGACATCATCTTTTTAATTTTAATACTCCTCAATACTCCGTTGATTCTACTATTATTAATCAGGCAACTATAGCGCGAGTCACTCGCTTTCAGGCGGATGCTGCTAATAATTTTGTGGAAGCACCTTATGGTTCTAGAAAAGTTCTCATTGGAGAAACTATAGAAAATGGTATTCCCATTCCTAATAATTTTCATGGTATCGGATCATTGGCCTTTGGAAACGATGGTAGCTTACTGGTTTCTACTGGTGATGGAGGATCTAAGCTAAACCCTCAGTTTGCTGGTGATTTTCACATAACACAGGCGATTGCAGAAGGCATTATTTCTTCAGAGCAGGCAATTGGTGCATATCGCGCACAATCGGTAGATGGTTACAATGGAAAGATATTGCGCATTGATTCTGATACAGGAGAAGGACTGGCAGATAATCCTTGGTATGACGCTACTCGTCCCCGATCCGCACGGTCTATGATTTGGACATTGGGTATTCGCAACCCTTATAGAATGAAAGTGATTCCGGGTAGTGGTTCCCATGAAATAGGACAAAGTGATCCAGGAGTAATAGTTTTTGGAGACGTGGGAGAAGGAAAATGGGAGGAAATAAACTTTATAGATCAGCCCGGATTGAACTGTGGCTGGCCAGTGTATGAGGGTTTCAATAGAAATTGGCACTGGCAGCAACGAGATGAATTTAATCTACTCGCCCCCAATCCTCTATTTGGACAAAATGGATGCGATCAGGAGTATTATAAATTTCAAGATCTTTTAGCTCCTGCCAATCCTTTCGAAATCTACGAGTGGAAAAATCCTTGTAATGAAAATGAAGATATTGAAAGTACTACTCCTAGATTTCATCATCATTTTCCTGTTATAGAATATAGTAATAAAATGTGGAATCTTCCCGCACGGGCGCGTATAGGAGAATTTGCTGGAGACGGTACCCTTGAGATGAAGGAGATTATCAATTCCGATACACCTGTTAGAGGTGAAAATTTTGCTGGGTTTTCAGCAATGGCTGGATTTTATTATGAAAATGGAAATCTCCCTGATACGTACAATAATAGTTTTTGGATTGCAGATTATAGCGGCTGGATCAAAGTAATGAAACTGGATGATGCTTTCCAACTTATACGGGTTGATAGCTTCGCTCGATTTGAGGAAAACATTGTCGATCTGGCTTTTAACCAAAACAATCAATCCATTTACTTCCCTGATTTAGAAAGCGGTAATGTATATAAAATTGCTTATGGCATTAATCCGCCTCCAGTTCCCGTAGTATCAACTGATACTATCTGGGGCATCAGCCCTTTGTTGGTAAACTTTGATGCTTCGAATTCTTATCATCCTCGCAATTTGCCTTTTGAATCAAACTGGGATTTTGGTGATGGAAATACTTCCGATCAGCTCAATCCATCGCATACTTTTATTTCTGAAAATAATGCTTCAGAAACATTTATTACTTTGTTGGAGCTCACAGATTCTATAGGAGAAACAGCGACAAAAAAAATTATTGTTTCCGTCAATAACTCACCTCCTGTAGCAGAAATCAATAGTATTCAGTCGGGTGATACGTATCCAATTGGAGCTGTTACTTCTTTGAAGTTGGCAGCTACCGTTAGCGATGTGGAGAATTCAGATGAAGAGTTAACCTATCAATGGCAAACTTTTTTACATCACAATGCCCACTTTCATCCTGAGCCAATAGATACGCATCGGATTGCTTATAGTCTGATCAGTCCATTCGGTTGTGATGGAGATGTCTACTATTTTAGAATACGGTTAAAGGTAACTGATCCAGAAGGATTGTCTGCCAGTGATGAAGTGATTGTTCGTCCGGCCTGTGACTTGACTGGGTTGGATATTCAGCCTCAGGCCGAAGCTGAAGAAGCGTCGATCCTTGTGTCTTGGGAATTACCAGTATTAGATAGTTTAGCAAGTATAACCATTCAACGGCTGACGGTGCGAATAGAAGATTGGGATATTGGAGAAATAGCAATGAACGGTGCAGGTAGTTATCAATTTATGGATACGCAACCAGTAATTGGTCAAAACACTTTTCGACTGCGATTAAATTATTTAGATGGTAGTTATGATTATAGTAAAATTGTCAATCAAAGTTTTCCAACTGATCAGCCTTTTCTGGTTTTTCCTAATCCAGCAAAAGATAAGCTGACTGTCCAGTTGCAGGATGTGGCAGGAAAGGACATTGACTGGCGAATTCTCTCACTATCAGGTCAGGAAATGAGAAATGGTACATTTGTTACGCCTACTGAAGACTTTCTTGAAGAGGAGATTGATATAACTGATTTTCAAAATGGACAATATCTATTAGAAGTAAAAATCGGCGATCGTGTTTTTATAGAGGAGCTTTTATTCTTACGCTAATTGATCATAATTTCATCTATAAATAACCAGCTCTTTCCTCCTGGATTAGGATGCCAGGAAGGATTTTTGATTTGTCCTCTTACTTTTAATTGTACAAATTTTGCCTCTACAGGATTGAATGTTATTTTTTGAAAATCCAGATGGGTGCCCTGAAAAATATCCGGAGTCGGTTTTTTTATGTCCTGTACTTCTTTAAAATTTTTACCATCAGAAGAAACAGATACTTTAAATCCTCTAGGGTAAAAAATCCAGCTTCCCGGTGAAGCAAGTGTACTCACTACTATTTCCTGTACAGTATCATTTTTTTCCAATGATAAGGTCATATCCAAATCACTACCTTCAAATCCCAACCACGTTCCTTCCGTAAATCTTTTACTTCCTTTTTCCAAATCAAAAAGTGTTGCAGGTCCATTGGCGCTATAATTCTTTGCTGGTTTTTGTTTTAGTTTCACTTCCGCAATTCTAATATTTGCTTTAAGGAAATCAACTGTTATTACTTTACTATCCTCCCAGCCTTTCTTTTTTACATATGCCTTGATCCCTGTTGTTTTAAAAATAGGAAAAGGATGCGTATATAAAATTCCATTGCTATCTGGAGAACTACCATCAATCGTGTAGTAGATTTCTGTATTTCTGAAATTAGATTTGAAATCAATTAAAATGGAGTCTGCAAAAATACGTTCTTCCATTTCAAGTGTAGGCGGATTTAATTGGCTAATGCCAAAGACCTCTTCGCTAACTCCATTATAAGCTTGCAGCCAAGGGCATTGTTTTTTCAAATCACTTACTCCTTCATCATCAATATTAGTCTGCCAAATATATAGGTTACGAAGATTTTTTAAGGACTCAAAATAAGGTATTCCATCATTAAATATGCATTTGAAATAAACGGATATTTTAAGATATCATTTTCTCCCAAATGAGAGTAGCCACTTGTTGCTTCTTTTAACTTTCTAATAGCAGATTTCATTTCTTGTCGTACATCTTTCTCTAATTGGAAAGAATCTCCAGAAGCATCATTTGTTGGTCTTTGTTCCATATATCTGGCACACCATTCTAAGTTTGGGTTACCATTGTAATTTAAAAAGGAGTTAGGA
>ENA-ORXU01003078-ORXU01003078.1-marine-metagenome-genome-assembly--contig:-NODE-3078-length-10701-cov-2.871706_pt1 | contig 10701 bp, 10 predicted proteins | sample MGYA00237869_ERZ511484 | MGnify/ENA metagenome assembly ERZ511484 | reverse complement strand
TTCAAAAATCTCTCCCGATTTCTTTTTGCGATTGAGCGCTGTCCGCTTTCTTGAGTCATAGCCTTAAAATTTAAATTCTGTATCCTTCCCTTTTTCTAATTCCTTTGTAAAAGACTTAATAACATCGCTGACCTTATCCTTTAGTGCCCGCTCCATCTTTCTTATATCCTCAGAATTATATTCATAATTGTTTCTATTCGAACATTTTTCAAGACTATCCAAAATTTTGAGTGCATTTGCAACTCTATTTGCAGCAACTTTTTCAAATCTAGCCCTCCTAGCTGATTCTTTCATAATGCTATATTCAATAATTATTATGCAAATATGAAGTATATATTTTTATTATGCAAATATAATGATTAAAAAATCTTAATGTAAACTATATTTAAGTAAATGTAGTGCAAAATTCTACCATATAGAGCATTGTCATTCCACACACATTACACTCCCCTCCTACCGTCGGGTCGCATAATAAGTGTTTATTCATTGCTTATTATTTATTTAAATAGGTATTCATGCATCTCCTGCGTCGATGTCATTACCTTTTGAGAAGAAAAATTTAAAGAAAGTGAAGTGCAAAATACTTTGCTTTTCCAAAGCAAAGTTACATAACGCAGAACATTATGTTTCAAAAACGAAACATAATTTGACGTTATATCAAATAGCGGTAAGTTATTAGTAATTCTCGTGTATTCCTAGTCATTTTCTAAGTTGCTATCGTAGTCCATACGCTGACTTAAAAGGCTAAAGAATAAAAATTCCGTTTGCAGTTTGTAGGTAAAATATAGTTTGCGCCTTATAAGCGAATCTTTTCAAGTCGGCAATGAATTCAGAAGCATCTCGACCTAAATTCATGTTCTCAGCAAGTAATTCAAACGCTTCATGCATCCAATAAAAATAATATTACGCTTGAGTTAGCCCAAATTTGTATATGCCGAACTCATACATTGCAGTCAAATCGAATTCTGCTTTGGAAGATAGTTTATAAACGCCCATCTTCCAGCATACGTGCTTTGACTTCTTTCATGATATCTGGTAACGATTTATTACTTATACCGCTTTCCAGACCCTTAACAAGTTTTGTTTTTAGCAAAATAAACTTGGCATTTTAAGCTTGATCTTGCCGTACAAGATTTTGTAGCTATTCACTAGCATTTATATATTCCCCTGTTTCGGTTTGGACTATGATCCATTTATCTTGTTGTTCAGTATAAGTAACCGTTTTGCGAACTGTTGCCATATAATTAGTGTTTAAATCAGCATACTATTGGTGGAATATAATAATTTTATTCAGGCGGCTTTCGTTTTTAAATAATCCGTATCGGTTTGAACTTGATTGCAGGGGCTTGAACCAGCTATTTAAAAAGTAAACCGCGACGAAAGCGCCACGGTTTGTTCATATTTTTTAATATTTAGGAATATTGGTATCAGCAGCAGTTATTCCTTGACTACTTTGAAATTCCGCACCACTCCATTTTGAATTATCTTAACCACATACATGCCGTCGGGATGGCCCGAAAGGTCCAAGTCGGGCGTAATCTGGTCCGTTTTAAGAGTGAGCAGTATACGACCGGAAAAGTCTGCCACTACGAGCTGTTTCGGTCCTTCCGATAACCCGGTGATCTTGAACTTATCCTTTGTGGGGTTGGGGTGGGCATATACTACTTGGACATTTTCTTCAGTTAGTGCACTTGCAGGTTGCGGTCCATTTTCGATGACTTCACTCTGTTTTGCCCCATTTGTCTTTTCGGCCAAACTAACCGATGTTTTACTAGCCGACGTAGCACTCAAAATCTCTATTGCGTTAATAATGGGGTGACGCACTCCACCATCTGAGGTCCGGGAAGAAAAGTCAATATTTAACTGCCTGTCAGTGACGTTGACAAGATGCTCCCTGACCAGTAAGGTCTCTGCCCCTACCGCTGCAAAAACATCCAGATTGTCTTCGGCCAATTGGCCCTCGAGCCGAACATCGAATACCCGACGGCCTTTACCGGCACTACCCCCACCGGTGGCTCCGAACCATAGCTCGGCAAAGTGAAGGCGTACCGTATAGTCGCCATTTTCCAAAGGAATGTCATAGCCCATGGCTTTCGATGTACTGTACCGAAAAGTCTTATAAGGGTCTTCGAGACCCGTTTGGGGCCTGTTCAATGTGCTTCCGGTATCAAAACGCGTATCTGCCGCAAAGGTATTCCCGTTGTGAGTTATCTTCCCTCCTCCACTATTTATTCGAAGTGCAAAACTAGTTTTTGGCGGCGAAGTGACCTTTACCGTACTGGTGTCCTGAACTTCACCATCATTGGCGGTGACGGTAATCGTAGCCGTTCCCTCGCTTACGGCGGTAACCTGTCCCTTTTGGTCTACGGTAACGACCGAAGTATCGCTGCTCTTCCAGCGTAACCCCTGATCAGTAGTATCCTCCGGAAGAATCGTTGCCGTCAATTCATCTTTCTCCCCAATCTCTAGGGAAAGGGAGCTAGGTGCAACCGATACCGAAGTTGGGACAATGGGAGTGGAAACCTTTCCTAAAATTTCGATTGCATTTACAACAGGGTGCCTGACCCCACCATCGGAGGCCAACGAAGAAAAGTCAATATTCAAGTCGCCGTCGGAGACCGTAACCAGATGTTCTTTGACCAACAATGTTTCAGCTCCTACCGCTGCAAAAATATCAAGATTATCTTCGGCCAATCGGCCTTCAAGGCGTACATCAAAAACGCGACTGCCTTTGCCACCACTGCCACCTCCGGTAGCTCCGAACCAAAGCTCCGCAAAATGAAGGCGCACGGTATATTCCCCATTTTCCAATGGGATGTTATAGCCCATAACCTGTGAGCGGCTGTACCGAAAGGTCTTGTAAGGGTCTTCGAGACCGGTCTGCGGCCTGTTCAATGTGCGCCCAGTATTAAAATTGGCATCGGCTATAAAAGCGTTGCCATCGTGGGTTGTATTTGCGCCCCCAGCATTAATTCGAAGTGCAAAAGTGGGTTCGGATTCGGTACCGTCTTCTTCTTCGACATTATCCTCTTCTTCTACAGTATCCTCTTCTTCTACAATATCGTCATTTTCAACCTTAACGTTCGCTCGAATGCGGTAGGCCCAGTTTTTTGTACGGTCATTTTTATTCGGTAAGGCAGGTGGTGTCAATTGCCCGTTATCGGTAGAAGATATATCACCACCGCTTATCCAACCTCCATTCGTTACATCCCACCATTCGAAGCGATAGGTTTCTGACGGAATGAGATTCTTAAGCCTTGGAAGCCGATCGGGATTACGTGCCATAGTACCCGTAAAAAAACCTAGGGCAAATGCCTTATCGTCCGATATCGACAACGTATGTAAAAAATTCTGACTATCGCTTAAATGGGTGTCAGCTGCCGGTATCAATCGTTCGTATTCGTGATCCGGATCTAAAATAAAGTCTCTTAAATGGCCCATGGCCTGTGATTCAAATCGCGCCAACGCGTTTTTTTGAGGGTCGTTTTTGGGCACGATCGTACCCCCATCACCCTGGTTTCTTCGCGTAGAGCTTGCAGCACCGGCATACCAAGCATCGCCCCAAGCATGGCCCGCTAGGCCACCGCTTAAGACAGAACCGTACATCTGCATCTGGGCCATCATCGCATCATCGAGGCCGGAATTGATTTCGTTACCGGAATGAAGGCCCCAACCGGGATAAAAGGGTTCTAAATTCAGGGCGGGCTTGACCGTTTTACTATGGTATATATCGCGTAACCACCGGTGCATGTCTTCATCCCTTTCGGCATTACTTACATTCTGTACATCAAGGGCAGTCGGGATGTCCCTTTCCCAATTTCTTAGTGTAGAATTATAGGACATAGCAGTTCTCGGCTGCCCATATGGCATACGGTAATCGCCAATTTTCTTATACAGTTCATTATTGGCATGTTTGACCAGTTCACGCCATTTTGGATAGACATTACCTGAGTTCGTATCATGGTGCACCCAGCTAAAAATCATATTGTAGCAGCCGTATCGCGCCCATAGATAGCGGATGTAGTTGTAGAATGCATCCCTTTCGGCTTGTTGCCGGAAAGGCCAACGCTCATGGCGCCGTGCGGACTCAAACAAAGTAACGAACCCTTGGTCGGATAAAAACTGCATTCGTTTGTCAACATCCTGCCAATATTCAGGGTCGACTCTTGTGTAATCGACCTCTGGAAGTTTATCGGTCAACCGTTGTCCCCGACTTTTCATTTCGAAAGGTGTCGCTCCGTTTTCGGCGACTTTTTCGCCCCAAGTCTCACTTGCCCATAAACCCGTTCGCGTACCTGGTCGGTCTAAGTTTCTTCCTGACTGCTCCAGATAGGTGTCATCGGGAAAACTAGCTATGACATTCAGCCCGTTGAAACCTTGCCTTTTTCGGGCTAAAACATAATCTCGAAAAGATATTCCACTAATAGTATTCGCGCGGTCATAATCGAATACGGCGGTCAGTGCAGACCAAGAAGTATCGGCAGTATAAAAATAGGGCGTGCCATCGGCATATTCCAAAGTACGATTTGTGTTTGGGTCAACTCGAATAAAACCCCGGTTATTCGGGTTTTTACTTACATCTGCAGGAATAGCGGTAAATGAACCGCTTTTCCCTAAAAAACCTTGATCCGACTTATCGACAGTCTCATTGATTACTTTCCAAGTCCACTGACCTGCCGAAGTAGCGACCAAACGGGCGCGGAAAACATTTCCACCATCCCAAAAAACGGGTATACGATATACGGCACTACCGTTCCTAGATTTTTTTAGTTCGATCCATACGTCAACATCAAGATAGGGGTTACTATACCGTTCTTGACTGTTAAACTTTACTTCAACAACTTCCATCACGGCAAAGTCGTTGTTTTGGGCCAATAGGTGAATACTTGTCGAGCACCAAAGTAGTGCCGTTAAAAAAAGTTGGTACCTTTTTCTTTCTAAATTGAACAATAAGTTCATCATAATTTTGGGGGATTTTTGAATTGTACGATAATTATTACGAGAAAACAGGGGTGTTTGGACTGCGGGTTATCGATGTTTTTTGTATTTCATCGATAACTTCTTGTCATGGTAACTGCTTATTGTAGGAATTATTTTACAATAACCTATTAATTCAAATGTTTTTTTAGGATTGCTAAAAGAAGGAAATTGTGAGTGAGACCTGTGTAGTTAAATTTTAGGAAGAATTGACCGCATCATTAGAATGCAAAGAACTACTGTTCACTGATTATGCCCTTCGAAGTCGTTTTGACATAGCCCGAAAGCTAAAGGTCTCTTTGCCAATGCTGAATTTGTGATAACCGACTTCACGAAAGCCGTTTTTTTCGTAAAAATTGATTGCCCTTTTATTTCCGTTCAAAACGGATAACCAAATTTCATCGACTCCAACTTTCCTAGCTTCTGCTAAGAGTAAATCTTGCAAGCGTTTGCCATATTTTTTGGATATAAACTCTTTGGTAACATAGATTTTCTGTAATTGACCGACATTATGCCCCTTAATAAATTCAGATGGGGATTTCAGCTTTAGTTTAGCGTAGCCTACAGGAAGTTCATCTTTAAAAGCAATCCAATATGCATTACTTGCTTTTTGAAGACTATTTTCTATTTTTTGAACGGAGAAAGTGTTTGCTAGATACGTTTCCAAGTCCTCTGAATCTCGAAACAGATGCTCAAATGTTTCTGTAAAGGTGGTGCGCCCTAACCATGCAATTTGTTCGGCATCTTCTGTATTAGCCCGCCGTATTTGTTCCATAATTTTTATGTTTCATTTTATACAATCGGTACGTATGCAGCAACACGGCCACCGCACAACCTAATATAATAGGTATTGCGCCGATAACTATTCCATATACAATATACATGAGGTTGGCTACTACCGAAAACATGTGTAAACGCCGCTCACTCTTTGATGACATGGAATAGAGGTTGAGGGCCAAAGCCATGTATCCGATACTATCTGCTAAGCTCAAAGCATGAGAATTTTAATAAACTATACTTTTTACAGTATAAAGATATTTTGAATATATTTATTGCGCAATAACTGTCAGGCTTGACAGTACCAAAATAGTTTGAACAATGATACTTGACGGAAAACAAAAAGCGTACGATGTAGAGGGAAAAATATTTCATTGCGGTACCAATGTAACCCTCCATTTTATCGGTGGTAAATGGAAAAGTATCATTCTCTGGTATCTACGCAACGGTGAAATGCGATTTTCACAACTGAAGCGCCTTATGCCCGATATTACGGAGAAAATGCTCAGTATTCAATTAAAAGCATTGAGAGAAGATAAACTGATAGAGCGAAAAGTATTCGGCACAAAACCACCAAACCGTGTGGAGTATTCCCTCTCCGCTTTCGGCAAGAGCTTTATACCGGTAATTCGAAGTATTACAGAATGGGGCATTCATTATGCCGAGTCAAAGGGAAAACTTATTGATGTTGATTCCTAATTTCTTAGCAACCAGTTTTAGTACTTTTCGAAAAACAGGTAAGAGCTACTATTGGAACTATTGTTGCCCCCTATTAAAGCAAACTCTTTAGTCAATTTGACTCCTAAATATTCGAACTGTGGCTCATTGGCCGGAGCGAAGGTTTTTTCTAAAGCCCATTCGTTTTCCATAAGCTTTAAGAGATATAACTCTTGACCTCCTAAATCGGTAATCAGCGCAAAATCTTCGATCATACTGATATTATCGGAAGAAAAGCGAATACCTCCATTGCTTACCAAACTTGCGTCGATACTCAGGGGCTCTAATGACCCTTCCGCATTTATTACAAAAGACTGGAATCCGAACTCTTCGGAATAATATAAAATAGTGCCCTCATGATGAGCCATATCAGTCGTGAGAATATCCTCTTCGACATTGAACAATGACCAAGTTTCATTTTCGAAATGGAAAATGTGAAGGGGAATGGAAATTCCCCCGGCCAAAATATAATCCTCCCAAACGATGACGTCGGAACCAAAACGATCATCACCAAAACCATTTACAGCAGCGAATTCATCGATTAGATTCCAATCCACCGATTCTCTTGAGTAGATGTAGAAGCTGCCAGCATTATCGATACCTACGTTGCTCCATACTGCAGAAGCACCGATGACAATAAACCGATTCGAAAAACTGATATCATTACCAAAATTATCACCTCTTCGACCTATTTCATATTGCGACTCAAACTCCCAACCGTTGGTATTCTTCGCATAACGATTTACGCTTCCGGTCCCATTGTTATCAATCAGACCAAGCAGCAAGAAGTTATCAACGAGACTGAGGCTATTGAGTTCGACCGATTCGTTTAGATTAATTTCCTGCGACAATACTGTGGTTTGTCCAGTCCTCTCGAAAACCCAAACCTTTTTACGACCACCCACAAATATTTGGTTTTCGAAAGCTTCTATAAAAGTGCCGAAACCATCACAGAATTCACAGCTAATCTTATCGCCCTCAATAGTCAAATTTGAAACCGGTTCTGCATCATCACCTCCAAAAGTATCCTCTGGATTAATCTTAAAATTGATTCCCTCAGAATCGGAGCAGCCGCCCAAAGAAAACGTTACCCAGCCAATTAAAAATATCATTAGTAAATGACGTTTCATGGTCTTTACTGAAAATTAATTCATACGGTTTGACAGTCTAGTGCCATAACCCACTGAAGATTGGGTTGGCATTTATGGAGGAATTACTAAGTTAGTTCTTTTTCACCACTTAATTTTTTGGAGTACAGTTAGTGGGTTTCTAATTTGTTTTGAACTAGTTCAATACGACGTTCCCAGTTCCAGCTTTTATATTTCGCCCTTGAAACTAAGCTCAAATGATTTACGACGATTTGTTTCTTATAATCTTCTTTTAAAAAATGTTGTAGGCTTTGATAAAGCATTGTCCTTCCCGATGTTTTGGAAATTGTCATATGCGGCTCTCTTGAGATAGCAAATAGTTTTAATTTTCTTTTGAGATGTTTGTCATACAAAGTCTGTAGATCGTTGTGTAAAAGCCCAATTGATTTTGTCTTTTGCACATTTAGGAACAAGGTTTTGGAACGCTCAAAAACTCCGAATCCCCCTAGATTCAATGTAAACGACTCCCTTTGCGAAAGTTGTTCCAATACTTCGATGAGAAGCTTTTCATTTTTGGAATTCATCTTAAAAGTTGCTACTGTTATATGCGGCTTTGAGCTCGATAGCGGTAGTTTTCCAAAAACGCTTTCAAACTGTTTCTTTATTGCGGTTACTTCATTAAAAATAGTATCGGAAGGTACAATTCGAAGATTGTAATATTTTATTTTCGAGGCGAAGATGGGTAGGCGAAACTGTTTCATGCGAATTGAGTTTACAGAAGGATAGCGGACTTGCCTTTCAAATTTAACAATCTTTGTTCTTTTGGGCGAGTTATGCGCACTATCTGGTCTTCAAGATAGTTTTCCTATAGAAAGAGACACCACTAAGTTTTCTAATCCTTAAGTTACAGCACTCAAATGGAATTTTCAATAAATACTTGATGTGTGGAATTTTAGAGTAAATAGTGGAAGAATTTTTAGGGCTTTTAGTCCCATGTTCATCCTTCGGTAAAACTCAAAAGATATCTTTCATGGTTATGGCCTGTCTTCATCGATTTAGTGCAGTCTTTTATTTTCTGATTCTACCTATTTTATTTTTGATTGCATGTGATAAGAAGGATAATCTTAGTGAGACGACCTTTAAACCGATAAATTCTCCGTCAAGAACCCAGCAATCGGCTAACTCATCCAGTTTACTTATTGGTACCTGGTACCTAAACATGCGGTTTGGGAAAGACGGAACACCAGTAGTATTGGGCGAATTCGAGAAAAAGAGAAGCGCAACCTATAAGATTGATGGTACGTGTATACATAAACGATTTGTGGTGGTCAACGAGAAATGTGAGTTGAGCAATAGTTATTCTTGTAATTATACCTTTGAATTTGATATAATCACCAGTACCACAGATGCCACAGGAACTACGAAGTCAATAGTGAAATTTACCGATTCAAAAACCTTAGAAGTGTATGACAACACAGGAAACAAAATAGCGGTCTATAAAAAACCTCGTTAGGCATTGACTTTACCTCCTAACCAAAACTAATAATTAGAAGTTGTAAACGTATAGGTCAAAAGCTTTGGTGATGCCGGACCATAAAAAGAGCCTGCAATTGATTTAATATCAACTACAGGCTCTCTCAACAAACCGCTCTTGCGTTTTACAAATTAAAAATGATTACTTTATTTTTTCTTTGTCGATACAAAACCAATTGGTTGAAGCAGAACTTCCATGCTGGCAATATCAAGCCCTTGCTGTGGGCCTTTTGCCGTAACTCCTGGGGTTCCCTTTGGTAAATCGTACGATTCTCCAACAGAAGCTGCGCCATAGCCAAGGTCTTTCATCGAACCGGCTGTGATACGACTTAAAGGATTTTCTCCTAAGTTCAAAAATCCGGTCATTAACTCATTATCGAGCGTATCTTCATCCCAGTGTCCAAAAGCGGTACCCGGTCCGAAATCGCCCTCGATGGGCAATTCACCCGTGCCTCCCTCGGCATTCCAGAAAACATTCGCTTTCTTACCTGCGAAAAAGGGATTGTCCAAACTTCCTTGAAGCAAGGTTCTATCAAAGCCAAAAGGAGCAACGTTCCAAAGTGTACCTACTCCCAAAACGTGACCCATTTCGTGAACGATAACTTCTTCGAACAAACCCAACTCTTCCAGAAAGTCTAAATCCGCAACATCGAAAAACATTATTCCCGATATTGTCAAGAAATCATCCGTTCTAACAAATCGCGGGCCAGCTTGGCCTAAAATAGAACCTGGACCGTCTATGGGTGCCAACGCCACCTCAATTACAACATCGTCAAGAACTTCGATGTCCGGAAAACCTACAAAAGCTGAAGGTATCGGTTCGTTGGTAGAAGGCACATCTTTAATAATAATGCGTTCCCATCTGGCGGCGGCAGCCTCAAAAACTTCAATCTGTCTTTCAGTCGGCGGTACAATATAGTTCAACGAAATATTAAAACGACCGCGGTCGGGCCCTGCAGCATTCGATGCTCTTTTTTCAAAAGAAGCTGTTCCCAAATCCTCGATCATAATTGGTTGGATAGGATCAGGTTTAAGAGTCAAAACGTTGTCTTGCACTTCTTTAGCAACTGGCGTTTCAGCTTCTAGCGGTTCTTCGGAACAAGAAGTGAATAGCAATCCGGTAAACAAAAGCCCACAACTAACTAGCTGCAGACCACTCATAATAGTGTTCTTCATAATAAATTAAGTGTTAAAATTCCAGAAAAAGATTATTAATTAGGAGGAAAATACTCCTGTCTCATTTTGTTAAACTTAACACATTAAGTATACAATAACAACTTTTATATAACAAAAAAAAGTGCGCAATCCAATAAATTACTAACGTCATTTATGTGTTTTAGCCAATGGCTTAGGTCTTTTTCATTTATGTCGAGCCGTATAACTTTCGTAAATTAAATATTACCGTACCGGTTTCACGATTCACTACTTTCAAAATATCAAAACCCGTGTACCAAAAATCTGTTGACAATTACCATAGCCACGCAAGTCATAACTAGCATAATTGAAATTTCACGGCTTATCCATTCGGCCGAAAAGTTCGTTTTTAATTTTTCTTTAGAACCTATGAAAGTTCCAAAAACGGCAAAAATCGAAAATGGAGCGCAAATGG
>ENA-ORXU01003076-ORXU01003076.1-marine-metagenome-genome-assembly--contig:-NODE-3076-length-10703-cov-3.179936_pt1 | contig 10703 bp, 13 predicted proteins | sample MGYA00237869_ERZ511484 | MGnify/ENA metagenome assembly ERZ511484 | reverse complement strand
TAAGATCGAAGGGCAGAATGCCGAGGCAACCACTACTGCTGAGGGGTTTGTCTATGAACTCCCTCCGGGCACACACCTCATCGAAATTAGATAGTGCCTTCTGTCCTAAATCTACTCGTTCTCTTCCTTCGCAACCTGAGCGCCTGTTTTGCCGAAACGTCGCTCGCGACTTTGGAAGTCGAGTAGCGATGCATAGAAATGCTCTTTGCGGAAGTCGGGCCAAAAAATCTCAGTGAAGTGCAGTTCTGCGTAGGCAAGTTGCCAGAGTAAGAAATTGGAAATACGCGTCTCACCAGATGTCCGAATAAGGAGTTCAGGATCGGGCATGCCCTTCGTGCTGAGTGCGTCGCTAATGGCGGACTCGTCTATATTCATGGGGTCGAGCCGACCGGTCGCTGCACGGTAGGCGATAGCGCGTACGGCCTCTACGATTTCCCATTTTGCGGAGTAGTTGAGCGCCAGCACGAGAGTCATGCGCTTGCCGCCTTTAGTATCCTCGATGGCTTTGAGCAACGTGCTGCGGCTGTGCGGAGGAAGCCGCGTGAGGTCGCCGATGCTTTCGAGACTTATCTCGTTTTTGAGCAGTGTCGGTACTTCTTGCTTGATGGTTTCTACGAGCAGTTCCATCAACGCGTCCACCTCATCTTGGGGCCTCCCCCAGTTTTCGGTGCTGAAGGCATACAGCGTGAGGTACTGGATGCCAATTTCGGCCGCAGCCTCTACGGTTTGGTCGACAGCTTTCACACCGTTGCGGTGTCCGAAAACACGTGGCTTTCCTTGACTCTGAGCCCACCGTCCGTTGCCGTCCATGATAATGGCTACGTGCTTTGGGAGGCGTGAACGGTCTATGGCCGCGAGGAGTTGCTCCTCTCGGGTCTTGGGGCTCGCGTTGCTATTTAATTTTTCTTGCATGCCAGGCGCGAAAGGTACCCCGCCTGCCTTGCAGCTACATTCGCCGCCCATGACGTTTTCCGAGTACGCATACAAGCGCCCCGACATCGAGGCGCTTAGCGAGCAGTTCGAAGAGCTGCTGCGAGATTTCGATAATGCTGATGCCGAGACTCAGGTTGAGCTGGTGCGGGCCATCAAGCGCCTACGGTCGGTGTTCTCGACGCAGCACAGTCTATGTCACATTCGCCATACCATCGACACCACCGATGACTTTTACGAAAAGGAGAACGCCTGGTTTGATGAGGTAACGCCAACTTTCGAAGCACTTGTCAATAGGTTTAATCGGGCGCTCGTAGACACGCCGCACCGGGATGCTATCGTTGCGGCCTTTGGTCCTCAATTTGTGCGGCGTACTGAGATAAGCCTACGTTCTTTTGATCCGGCCACCATTGATTTGTTGGCGAAGGAGAACCAACTAGCCAGCGCCTACATGAAGATCAAGGCGCAGGCTGCGATCGAATTTCGAGGAGAAACCTATAATCTCTCGAGCATACAACCACTACTTCTCGATCCGGATAGTGAGACGCGTCGCGCTGCAGCGGAGGCGAAGTGGTCCTTTCTTGAAGCAGCTGAGCCGGAGATGTCTCGCATTTACGACGAGCTGGTAGCGCTGCGAACTGAGATTGCTCAGACCATGGGACACGATGATTTCGTGAGCCTTGGCTACGACCGTATGGCACGCACCGACTACGGGGCTCGTGAAGTCGCTGAATTTCGTCGGCAAGTTCGCGAGGACATTGTGCCACTGGCTACCGAGCTATACGAGCGACAACGAAAGCGCCTTGGACTCGATAAGCTGACCTTTTTCGACGAGGGGCTCAACTACCCGCAGGGCAACCCAACACCCAAGGGAACACCAGAGGATACCGTGGCTGCTGCAACGGAGCTGTATGCTGAGCTGAGTCCCGAGACTGACGCCTTTTTCAAGCTCATGCGAGAGCGTGAATTGATGGACCTCGTGGCGCGCGACGGAAAAGCTACAGGTGGCTATTGCACCTATTTATACCACCACTGCGTACCCTTCATCTTCTCTAATTTCAATGGTACTTCGGGCGATGTGGACGTGCTAACCCACGAGTTGGGGCACGCTTTTCAGATGTACGAGTCGCGTCGCCAGCCGGTGATGGAATACATCCTTCCTACTTATGAAGCTTGCGAGATCCACTCGATGTCGATGGAATTTTTTGCCTATCCCTGGATGGAGGGCTTCTTTGGCAAAGACGCCGATCGCTACCGAGAGGCGCACCTCGAGTCGGCGGTGAAATACTTGCCCTACATCACGGCCATTGATGAGTTTCAGCACCGCATGTACGCCGAACCGGAACTCACCCCTGCCGCGCGAATGGAGGTATGGAGTGAATTGGAGGGGATCTATCTGCCGCATCGCGGATACGACGGGCATGATTTTCTAGAACGCGGTGGATTGTGGTTGCGCCAGAGTCATGTGTTTCAGATGCCGTTCTACTACATCGATTATGCACTGGCACAAGTGTGCGCATTTCAATTTTGGGAGCGTGACCAGCAGAGCCACAAGTCTGCATGGCGCGACTACTTGCGTCTCTGTAAAGCGGGAGGTTCGGAAAGCTTCCTAGATCTCGTACAGCTAGCCAACCTTCAGTCTCCCTTTGCAACAGGCACTGTCCGAGAAGTGGTAAAGAGTCTGCGCGCGGCCATGAATTGATGCAGGCACACCACTACCGGTGATATGGCCGTTGACAAGGCCGTCTACTTCCGATTTGAGCCTAATTTGTATTGTTATGACGTACCGCTACGCGTTGATTCTAGTCTTGCTTATAAGTTTTGGCGTAAGCTGTGATGTTGATCCCTGCGGGAGCACTCCCGAAGCGTTTGTACACCGAGCGGACGATTTTTTCGATCAGGCAAATGAGGCAGACTACCCAGCGAGTGACGACGCTTGGCAGGTTTACGACGAGCGCTTTCAGGAGCTGGTGGAAGTGTGCTACCCTCAACATGAAGAGGCGCTGACGCGTGAGCAGGATCGCCAGTTTTGGGCCGACGTGTCGAGCTACTATGTTCGACGTTACGGCAGGGCTGGGGCGCGGGAGGCGCTGAGAAAATTGCGCGGAGGAGTTACCGATCAGCTCGATAAGATCGAGGGCTGGTTGGACAGAAATCTCTGAACCTCAGCCTCAACGCTTCCGTACCCTAGAGAAAGGGCTATTTTACGTCCGACCGGCTGTCCCATGTCCGAATTTATACTCGCCTTCCTGACTGCTTTTGGCGTCACGTATTACGCCATACCGTCGATTATTCGGATTGCTCGTGAGAAGAACCTCACCGATCAGCCGGGAGAGCGTCGCTCGCACACAGTGGCCACGCCCAGCCTGGGTGGTATCGGAATTTTTGCTGGAGTCCTCTTCAGCGTTATTGCTTGGACTCCTTACAAGCTGTTTGGCGAGCTGCAATACATCCTGTGCAGCTGCATCATCATCTTTCTCATCGGTGCGAAAGACGATATACTGCCCTCGCGGCCTCAGATGAAGCTGCTGGGCCAATTATTTGCAGCGGGCATTCTTGTCTGGGTAGCGGATGTACGTATTCCGAGTCTGTACGGCATTTTTGGCGTCGGTATGCTGCCTGAGTCGGCATCGATCCTCCTGACGCTTTTCACCATCATTGTGATCACGAATGCCTTCAACCTCATTGACGGGGTCAATGGCTTAACGGGGACAATCTGCATCATTACGGCCTCAGCGCTCGGGGTGTGGTTTTATGAGATTGGGCACGCTGAATACACGGTGCTCGCCTGCGCGCTCATAGGGTCTACACTCGCCTTTCTTAAGTTTAATTGGACGCCCGCCCGCATCTTTATGGGCGACACGGGAAGCTTGCTCATCGGCATCCTTCTGTCTGTGCTTACTATCGAGTTTCTTGAGTTTCACATGGAGCTCGATCGCAGCAGTCCTGCATACTTCCCAGCGGCACCGGCGGCGGCCATAGGATTTCTCATCGTCCCGTTGTTTGATACACTTCGCGTGTTTACGACAAGACTGCTCCGTGGCCGATCGCCACTCTCTCCCGATCGGAACCACATCCACCACTTGCTGGTGGACCTTGGTCTTACACATATCCAAACCACGTTTGCCCTCGGTGGTATAGCCATATTTTTCATAGCAGTCGCCGTGCTGTTGCAGGATATGGGCAATCTCCTCCTGCTGGTCACTATGGTGATTTTAGCGGGGCTTGGTACGGCGGCGCTGAGTATTCAAGTGCGTCGTCGTGAACGGGCTTTAGCCAAAAAGCGCGCCGAGGGTGAAGCTGCTCACAAACCTGCTCCAGTAGTACAATCGTGAGCTACCTCGCTGTCTTTCTTGGGGGAGGTTTAGGCTCTATGGCCAGGTTTGGGCTGGCAAGGTGGGCGCTCGCAGCCCACCGCGAATTGCTCTGGGCTACGTTGGGCGCCAATGTGCTGGCTTGCCTCCTGCTGGGCTACCTCGTATTTTCGAGTGCTCGCTCAGGTGATCCGCTTACTACAAGACTGCTTCTCGCTACTGGGTTTTGTGGGGGCTTTAGCACCTTCTCGACCTTTAGCCTCGAGGCATTCACGCTACTGCAAGACGGTCGAATCTCAGCGGCAGCGGTCTATGTAAGTGCGAGTCTAGTGTTGGGGCTGGTGGCCGTGGGTGTTTGGCGGTGGGTGGGGTAAGATGTCGCGAACTGATTTCACCCCCTATCTTGTTGTAGGTATGGACAGCACTGTAGCCGAAAGCCTAATTGTGAAGCTGGTGCGTGAGCAGCTGCCCAAAGTGAGGGCTATTTACCTGTTCGGAAGCCGGGCAGATGCTAGTGGGCGCTATGTCCGCACGGACAGCGACTACGACATTGCCTTCCTACTCAGTCATAAGCCCTTACTCACTGGTCAGGAAAAGCTCGCATTTCAAGCTGATTTGGCTTCGGCACTAAAAGTCGAATGGGTCGATCTCGTTGATGTGGGGTCGAATCGCGACCACACGCTACAAATGAATGTGATTCGCGGGAAGCGCCTCTTCGCAGAAGACTTAGATGACGTCATCGAGTGGGAAGCCAAAGCCATCACCATGGCTCAAGATTGGTACACACGGTCGGCCCCGTTTCGGAATGCAGAAATGGCCGACATTCGTGCCCGTGTCGCAACTTACCGTCAAGAAGAAACGTGATCGGCTGAGGCGATGCATCGCACGTATTGTCGAGACATACGAAGCAAGCCCGGACGCGCTAGAGCAAGATCTGGATCAGCAGGATATCATCATACTCAACTTGCAACGCGCATGTGAGCAGGTGATCGATATCGCCCAGGTTGCGCTTCGTGTCTCAGGGGGGCGGGTGGCGGATACGAGTGCGGATGCTTTAGAAGCACTAGCTCAGCAAGACATTATCAGCATTGATTTAGCCACCGGTTTGAAGGGCCTCGTAGGATTTAGAAACGTAGTGGTGCACGAGTATGAGAATATCGATTTCGGTATCGTGCGCAGCGTAATCACGACTCAGCTCGATCAGTTGATGCGATTTGCCGATATCTGTATGGTGTATGTGGCCGATGCTGGATAGTGCTCACGAATTCCCGGGAATCTAGCTAGTCCTTATTCAGAATTATACTTCACGCTCTCTAAGCCGCGCTCGGCAGCCCTCCGGCTTGGGTGGCCGCATAGGCCCCCTGTTGGCAACCTGCTGCCAAGCAAGCCCGCTCGTCTTGGCCCCGCAGCCGCGCCTGCAAATAGCCAGCGAAGAAAGCATCGCCACAACCCACGGTATCCACCACCTGATCAACGGGTACGCCATTCGCTTCTATGTGCTCGTCCCTGCGGTAACTACGAGCCCCAGCTTTGCCGAGCGTTACTACAACCGTATCGAGCGCATATGCTTTTGCCACCACCTCGGCACCGGTTTTAAGCTCAAGCACCTCACAAACTGTTGCGAGTTCTTCCTCATTTAGCTTAATGAGGTCCACGAGTTTGAGCAAACCGTCGATACGATCGGCGGTGTAGTGACCAGTACGCAAGCCCATATCGGCTGCACGCAGGCAGTTGGCACTCGTCTGGCCAAAGGCCCATTGCGCCGTAGCCCAACTCGTGTCGCTACGAACACCAAGGAGCCAACAAGCAAAAGCTCGTGTAGTGCCGAGCTGTTTTGCCGTAAGGCCAAGTTGCTGCGAAGAGATTCGATCAGTTGGGATGTGCTGGATATCATCCCAAGCTACCGGGCGCACGATGGTGTAGTGAGCCTCCAAATCGTTGTCTATGTGCACATTGACTCGGCCAGTTGCTAGACTGCTACGCTGCACGAGTTCGCTATCGACGCCCTGCTCCTCGATGAGGGTCAACAATTCATCTCCGAGCGCATCTTGGCCCACTGCGCTGATGAGTGTGCTGTCGCCTCCCAAGTGGGCGAAATGAGCAGCTGTATTGAACGGCCCGCCACCAGGGTGGCGCCCATCTGGAAGATCGTCGAAGAGCGACTCGCCATAGCAGATCAGTCTTGCCTTGGAAGAACTCATGCCGTGAAAGTATGAAGCCGGCTACCCGCTACCTTCCCGCCAATGCCAGAACCGCTCAAAGTGACTCCGGAGATCGCGGAAAAGCTCGCCGCTATTCGGCAGAAGTACGACGTGATGGGTCAGGATTACCTCGCTTACCTCGACGGCTTGTTGCATGCGGAGGTGCTTGACTATTGGAACTACATCCACCTCGATACACTCCTCAGTCTGCAGACCCCGCGCACGCCCATACCGGACGAGCGGATCTTCATCGTCTATCACCAGATCACAGAACTTTACTTCCAGCTCTGCCTCCAGGCTATTGAGCAATTGCAAGATGCTGGCACTGAGCTAAGCCTAGATCTCTTGAAGCGCCAGCTGCGCCGCCTCATCCGCTACTTCGAGCAATTGTCGAGCAGCTTCGACATCATGATCGAAGGCATGGATCGCGCAGAATTCTTGGAATTTCGAATGGCATTACTCCCGGCCTCCGGCTTTCAGAGTGTGCAGTTTCGCCGTATCGAGTTGCTAAGTACTGACGCATTGAATTTAGTGCACCACAAATCCCGAACTGGCTATTCTTTACAAACTGACCCCGGGGAGTACTGGACAGATCTGTATTGGAAGCAGGGTGGCCTCGAGTTGGCGACGGGTAAGAAAACTTTGACGCTGCGGCGCTTTGAGAAACGGTATTCGAACGGTCTCCTGCAACTCGCAAGAAGCAATCGTCACACCAACGTTCGTCAACTGGCTCAGCCCTTTGTCGATGCTGGTGATACCGAACTCATCGAACTGCTGCGCCGGTACGATGCCCTGGCCACCGTCGAATGGCCCCTGGCGCATTTCCGCTCGGCAGCCAGGTACCTCAACCGCAAACCTGATGTGATCGAGGCGACCGGTGGCACAAATTGGCAACAGTACTTGCCACCCCGTTTTAAGCGCATCACCTTTTTTCCAGACCTCTGGAGCGAGGAGGAGATCGCGAATTGGGGCACTGGTCGTAGACCTGAAAACGCGTGAGCGACGACCTCAATTTTGATCGCCCCGCCTATCTCGGTCTCGATCGGGATGAGCGTTGGCTTGACTTGATACATGAAGGCCTGCGGCTTTACGGCAGCCATTTCGCAGGGTCGCGTGCGTCGAGCTATTGCCCCAAAGTATTTGACGATCTCGAGGCAGCGTTGCAGCGCTGGCTAAGTGCTCCGGAAGTGCTAACGGTGAGTAGCGGGAGCCTTGCGGCAAAACTCATCACGGATGTGCTCCGTCAGCGCGGCTATCGCATGCTCGCTGGGCCCTTGTCGCACGCCGCATGGCAGCAGCCGGATGTGGAGGCGTTCGCTACGTCTGAAGTGTGGCAGCAAGCCGCTCGAACCGCCGTGCGAGGTAAGCGACCTGTTGTTCTGGTTACGGACAGGCTCTCTCCCATCTCGTGCGAGGAAGTAGACTTGGATTGGGTGACCAAACTCGGAGGGGATGTCCTCGTAATTATCGACGACAGTCACGGCATCGGAATACTCGACGAAGAAGGTAGGAGTAGCTGGGCTCGCTATGCGTCTACATTTTCGAATAGGCTAATTGTTAGCGCCAGCCTGGGCAAAGCCTTTTCGACTCCAGGTGCAGTTGTGGCCGGGCCTCAGGCCCTAGTTTCTGAACTGCGATCTTCGTCAATATATCGTGGTGCGTCACCGCTTTCGGTAGCCCATGCGCACACGCTGAGCACGGGCTTAGCATATGCACTTTCGCGCCGCAAAGACTTAGTAGATCGGATGCAACGCTTGCGCGACTTTGCCAAGTTGACGAGCCATGTAGCGGGATTTCCAGTCTATGTATTGCCGCCCGAATTAGCTGGGCAACTAGAGCGCATGGGCATAGTCGTGAGTCGTATCCGCTACCCCGAGGCAGAAAGCGAAGAGGTGGCGCGGCTGGTGGTGCGGGCGGGATAGATCCAGTGCCTCATTCGTCGACAGTGGCCAGAAATTTCCGATAAAGTTCTGGATGGATACGGTAACCAGCGGCTATAGCGCGATCGGCTAAAGGTGCGATTAGCGAGATCAAACCATGCTGCTTCGCAAGTCCTAGTATGCCTAATAGCCCCGTACACTTTATTCCTACTGCCGCCGCAGCCGCACGTGCAGCTTTATCATCTGCGAGCAGTAAACTCTTCTGATTGACGGATAGGCAAAAAGCTAATGCACTTCGTTCGCCCGGGTCGAGTTTAGACAACTTCACATGCTGAAGTTTGCCACTGTATTGGTTTGGAATCGCCACCCTAACAAATTCAGCAGCATCTAATACCAAACCATCTTTGGAATTGTGTGCTACTTCAGAATGAACTACATCGGTGACGTAGAGGCGTTCGTAAAGGTCCCCCAGGAGTTGGATCCTATCTAGTTTTATCAAATAGATCAGTACACTGGCATCAGCTACGACCATCGCGTAATTGATGTTTAACAAAGGTCGCTGCGTGCTTCATTCCCTCCAGCTCTTCTGCCAGCCAGTCTTCATCCCTCACGTACTCCACGCCATGATGCTTCATTATAGCAAGCGTCTCCATTTCATCCTTGCCGATGAATGTAGCAAGTTGTTTCAGCGATAGTTGACCATCGACATAGGCGGCTAGTCCGGCCTCCACACGAAATGCGAGGGCATCGGTAACACCACCCTCAGGATATGCTGAAAACTTGGTCATGCACCTAAGATAATGAGGAATACCCCTAGCGCGGCGTGGCCGTCGAATCAATAGCCATGCGCACGGCATCCATGTGCTCATTGGGTATGGCCATGGCGAGGTTGTAATGGCGAAGTTCCCAGTGGTTGCCCAGCGTATTTGGTACATCGACTTTCGTCAAAACTCCTGAGCCCCGCACTACCCCCATCCAAGAGTCGAGGTGCTCCTCGAACCAAGCCGTTTGCCCATCGTCGCTGAAGTACCAGTAACGCTCGCGTGGGGTGAAGGCCCAGGCTGTTTCGCGCTGGAAGTAAGGATCCGCCCACACGGCCATAGAATCGCGCAACCATCGCTCAGTTGCATCCGTGCCGAGGTATATACCGTCCTGGCTCAAGGTGCCAAAGAAGGTGTCCTCGTCGGCCGTGGCTGCTGCGTGGTGCCACTGGTTCATGATGGTGTCGAGGACAGCGAGATTGGTGGAATCCGAAAGGTCGCCACAAGCCGTTCCCGTCTCTCGGGTATCTACGCCCGTGAGTATGCGCCAATTGCCATCCGTTTCGCGGACGAGACTAAAGGTCTCCGCGCCACAGTGATGAAAGGCACCGTCAGCGTAGAAGTGATAGCGCATCCACACGTTGGCCAGACGGCCACTCACACGTACGTCGGGCCTGCCATAGCGCTCGTCGGCAAAGCCCGGCGACCATTCGCCTACCGCCTTTGCAAAGGCGGTAGGCTCCATGAGCTGCACGCCAACCTTGTCTGACCCTTCGTCAATACTGAAGAATTGAGCATCTGGATGAAAGGCAGCGGCCACACCTTTTGCATCACCAGCCCGCATAGCATCAAACAGACCTTGAACAGTGGCTAGCGGCGAGCTTTGCGCCTGAACACTCGCGCTGAGCAGCCCGCCAATTGAGATGGCGACACATAGGTGCAAACCCGCAAATCGAAATAATCGCATGCAGCCAAACTAAGGGCGACAATGGAGATGTAAGCTTACCCTTTCGCGCCAATTGAGTCGAGTGAAGTAAACAAGCTTTTCTTGCCGCTTAGCCTTCAAACATCAAGAAAGGCCTGCAGAATGCGCGCGCCTACAGGCCCACTCTTCTCAGTATGGAATTGCGTCCCGTAGAAATTCCTGTGTTTTAGTGCAGCAGAGAAAGGAGTGGTGTAGTGTGTCGTTGCAACCGTCCAAGGGCCGATATCCATCGCATACGAGTGGACGTAATAAACGTGCTCCTCATCGAGATCGACAGGTAGCCAAGCGCTCACCGAGCTGAGTGTATTCCAGCCCATGTGCGGGACCTTGGCGCTAAGCGAAGGCACAAATTTTCGGACTACCCCAGGCACGATGCCGAGGCATGGCGTATCGTCTTCCTCACTGTAGGCACCCATCAGCTGCATACCTACGCAGATGCCCAACACAGGCTGTTGCAGCTTGGGTATCGCTTCGACCAGTCCTCGCTGGCGAAGCGCATTCATGCTTGCACGTGCGGCTCCTACTCCGGGGAAGATGACCTTGTCGGCGCGTGCTACTCGCTCAGGATCAGCACTTATCTCAGCGCGATGGCCTAGGCGTTTGAGGGCATATTGGACGCTCTGGACATCGCC